>Ga0153954_1000101_pt1 | contig 74382 bp, 60 predicted proteins | sample TSFL038MetaG_FD_102277 | JGI IMG/M metagenome (GOLD analysis project Ga0153954, IMG submission 102277) | Attine ant fungus gardens microbial communities from Florida, USA - TSFL038 MetaG | ecosystem: Host-associated > Fungi > Mycelium > Unclassified | place: USA: Florida, Wekiwa Springs State...
CTCTCTAGAAGCTCGCACTCTCGGCTCTGAAAATAAGGGGGCCATATTTTCTAATATGGCCCCCTTATTTTTGCGAGCTTCTAGAGGAAAAGAATTCGAATCTGACCCGTTCATAGGTAGCAAATTGGGTTATAAGTCATTTCCCAAAGCATTTGGTAACTATGCTGAAGTCCAGGTGAGTCGATCTTTTTCAAAGCTAGAACAAGTTGTTTTACGATGTTGGTGCGTAAGCAGTAGAGGGGAAGCTACTGACTACCGTCCACCCTTATTCTGAATTTTGAGGTCGCAATCAGGGTTACATCTTTTCAACGATTTTGACTCCCAAGATTTCTAATCCCTGTTTCATCACCTTGGCGACGATTTCGCATAGCAATAAGCGGGAATTTTGTTGAGGGGATCCTTCAACGCGGCAGTCGCGAAAGAATGCATTGAAATTCTCAGCCAAGCTGTAGAGATAGTCGGTGAGCCGGTTTGGTGAAAGGTCGTCGGCAACCTGTTCAAGGGCTTCGCTGAATTGTGCCAGGTGTATACCCAAAGCTATTTCTGAGGGATGTTCCAAAAGAATCTTCTCATGGGAGTCGAGCAGATCCTCAACAGTTGCTTTAACCTTGCGTTTGATGCCAGCCACCCTCACATAGGCATACATTAGAAAGGCAGCGGTATTTCCTTCAAAGCGAAGCATTCGTTCATAGCTAAAGAGATAATCGCTTGTCCGATGGCAAGAAAGATCGGCATATTTGATAGCCCCAATCCCTAAGGCTTTGGCTAAAGGTTTCCTTTCTTCTTCCGGCATTTCTGGAGAGCGTTCAGCGAGAATTCTATCTGCTTCTTCGATAGCCGCATTAAGTAGATCTAGTAGCCGTTCAGTCTCTCCGGAGCGGGTGCGGAATTTCTTCCCATCAGCCCCTAAAACTAAACCAAAAGGGACGTGATCGACACGGACTTTTTTAGGATCGAGATAGCCTGCAAGCTCGGCGGCTTTGAATACCATTCGGAAATGCAAGCTCTGTCCTGCATCGGTGACATAAATCACACGGTCGGCTTTTTCAACCGTGATTCTATGGCGGATGGCCGCCATATCAGTGGTGTCATAGTTATAACCGCCATCGGATTTTTGAATCATGAGTGGAAGGATATCGCCTTCACGATTTTGAAAGCCCTCGAGAAAAATGCATTTAGCGCCGTCTGAAAGGGTGACTAATCCCTTGGATTCAAGATCTGCGACTGTATCTGCTAGGAAAGGATTATAAAACGACTCTCCGCGTTCGATAATTTTGACATCGAGAAGCTCATAAATTTCATGATAGGCTTTTCTGGAAATTTCACAGATGATATTCCAAGCTTTGAGCGATTCAGGGTCTCCGCTCTGCAAAGCTACAACTTCCTTTTGAGCCGTTTTTTTAAAGTCGGGGTGATTGTCAAAACGATGTTTCGAGGCTTTATACCACGCAACAAGATGCGTGAGGTCTGTCGTTTCCTCTCCTTGGAGCACTTGAGGCGCTTGATCTTTCATATAAGCAATAAGCATTCCAAATGATGTACCCCAGTCTCCAACATGATTTAAGCGCAATACGTCATCACCGAGAAATTCGAATAGTCGGGCGAGGCAATCGCCGATAATTGTCGATCGAAGATGTCCCACATGCATCTCTTTCGCCGTATTAGGAGAGGAAAAGTCTATGACAATGCGCTGTGGAGGAGTTGTTTTTGAAACTCCTAAATTGGCTCCCTTAAGCATATGATCGACATAATTGGAAATGAAGGCAGGTTCGATGGTGATATTGATAAATCCGGGTCCAGCAATTTCCAAAGAACTGATCATGGGATTTCCATGTGCATCATTTCTATCAAGAGCTCCTGTTAAAGCTTCAGCAATTTCTCGAGGCTTTTTTTGAACAAGCTTAGCGAGTTTCATGGCAGAATTGCATTGATAGTGCCCAAACTTTGCTTGCGTGCTTTGGACCACTTCGAGGACTGATTCTAGTTCTTGCAAGTCAGGATAAATAGAGGAAATTGCACTGCGGAATTTTTCTCGCAGGATATCGACGATAGGTATCATAAATTAATATTTAAAAGTTATGGCGCGCGATCGCTTGCCGATATGATTTTTTAGGTTATATTCGGCAATTTCATCGGCGACGACGTTCGTTGGCTTGTTTTCTATTTCTGCGAGATGAAAAATACGTGTCAAGGTATCGTAAATGTGATTGACCTTATCTCGAGCAAATTTGGGGTTGTAGCCTCCCTCTTCAAATTCAGCAGCGGCATTGATGATGCCGCCAGAATTGATGATGTAATCGGGAGAATACAAGATCCCTCTTTCCATTAACTGCCTGCCTTGTTCTTCAGCATAAAGTTGATTATTGGCAGACCCCGCCACTGCTAGGCAGTTTAATTGTGAAACACTCTCGGAATTGATAATACCACCCAAAGCACAAGGTGCAAGAATATCGCATTTTACTGAACAGAAATCTTCAGCAGAAACAACCTCCGCTCCATAGTCATGGACGTGTTGAAGAACAACTTTGCGGTCGATATCACAAACGATTAAATTGGCACCTTCCCAAAATAATAAATTCGCCAATTTACTCCCAACATGGCCAAGGCCTTCAATGGCGATTGTCCTGTTATTTAAAAAGTTTGTTTTCCACAATTTTTTGGCAACGGCCTGAATGCCTCGGAAGACTCCCCAAGCTGTAAAACGGCTTGGATCTCCGCTGCTCATTTCACTAGGAAGGGCCGCTACATAAGGTGTGCGCTGGCGAATGAGCGCCATGTCTTCGAGTGTCGATCCTACATCTTCTGCGGCTATATAGGCTCCTTTTAAAGAGTCCACGACTTCGGCAAACGCATGGAAAAGTTCCGGAGTCTTATCTTTATGGGGGTCGGCAATAATGACACTTTTCCCTCCACCCAAGCCATCCTCGGCAACGGCCGACTTGTAAGTCATCGCCTTTGCAAGCCGCAATGCATCTTGCAAAGCTTCTTGGGGTGAAGAATAGGAGTGGATGCGCGTGCCGCCTAACGAGGGACCGAGGGTGCAGTTATGGACGGCAATGAAGCAATAGAGGCCTCTGGCTGGATCTCGACCTTCGATAACTTTTTCATATCCAGGAATGTTAATTTCTTTGATGCTAAGCACGCGAAGCCTTTGCTTTTATGAGTAACTGGCATATTTGTGGCAGTATATTGGAAATAATCATTTCAGAAAATATTAAAAAGGACCTTAAGGACTTTAGAGGGTATTCACAAATTAAGGTTCTGTCGATTTTCGGGTTCTTTTGAGCCGATTCTCGACTTAAAATTTCAGGGGTAATATCGACAAGAGCATATAACCCCTGAAATTTTAATCGAAAAGCGGCCAAATAATCCCGAAAATAGACGAACCCTTAATTTGTGAATACCCTCTTAGGGCAAAAAGCATTCTACTGACTGCCGACTACCTTTATTTCTGGTTTCTGAATGTGTGGATATTCGTTGAAAAAATCTAACTAATTAAATTAAAACCTATTTGGAATAATTTTATAACATTTTTATGTTAGGAGCGTCTTATGATTAATTTTGATCCAACTTCGCCAAAAGAAACAGTGTTAACTACTTTAGATTCAAACAACGTTTCTGAAACAGATGAAAGAGTACGCAGGCTATCACTCGACTCTGAGTTAGGCGTACCTTCTAACGAAGAAGGTAAAGCTCTTGATAAAGAACGTGTTAAACTTGTTGTTGGAGGCCTCTGTTTGCATCTTAGGAAGGCAAGCAACCCGGGTTATGAATACGAGTGTTATATAACTAAAGATGGGGAGGAAACTGGCGATATTGGGATGTTTATTGCAAGAAAAGGTTACTATGAAAAACTTGCCACAGCAATGGCTACAGGTGTAAGCGCTGTGATCAAACAACTCAGAGAATGCAATGAGGTACAGCCAAGCAGAATTGCAGATCTTTTGGAAAAAGAGCTGAAAGACAAAATATAGAGTGGTTCAATCTGAATTGTAATATAGTCGGCATTGAAATTCGACTTGTTACCTATGAACGAGTCAGATTAGAGTTTTTTTTATTTTTGGATGTTGGCGGTGTAAGCAGTTGGGGAGCTACTGACTGCCAACTACCTTATTCTGGCTTCTGACTTCCCTCTATCTTATTAAAATTCTGATTGCTCAATAATACAATGCAAGTTAACCTATTTCCTATAATTTAATTTCATGCTAATCATTACTAGGGGTTTCAGAATGACAAAAGTTGTCATCAATGAAGAACATAAACAGGCATTGCAAAATTTTCTCGAACAAAATAGTCCAGCGGAACTCATTAACACGTATCTTTATTTTGTAGAGTTGAAATTCGACCTTAAACCCGTCGTTTTTCCCAAAGAGAAAACCATTTATCAAAGCGCTGACGACGTTGTCCGCTTGCTTGAAAAGGAAAACAAACTTTGGCACGAGACAGAAATAAAGATTGGATTCAGTCATGAAAGCGTAAACGAACAAACAAAAAAGATTTATATTTGTCCATTTACAGGAAAGGTTTTTGGCGATAACACACACCCTAATCCGCAAGATGCCATCTACGATTGGGTTTCTAAATGTCCCGAAAATAAAGAAAGAATAGGCGGATTGCCTGCGAAGAGATTTTATATTTCTGAAGACCCAGAAGTGATCAAAAGCTATATTGCAAAAATCAAACATAAAGAGCCAATCGCAAAAGTGGTCTATTCGTCAGTTTTGAGCGGTAAACTCTTTATCAGCAAAGCAGCTGTCATTCAGGATTTTAAAGAGAACTACCTCAAAAGGCTGTCTCTTGTCGAGGTTCAAAGTCAGAATCGCTTCCAGATTGAAGAGCATTTTTTAGCGTTTATTCAGAAACAACTAGCCGAAGATAAGATTGCAGCCTTTGTGGAAGCGCTGGCCGGATTTGAAGAGTTTACTCCTTATGTCGAACAATGGCTTGAGTAACGGCAAATAATGGTTCACTATCATTCTCATTCAGCTTTCGAAACGCGAGAGCTAGGAATGAAGCTTGGGAAGCAGCTTTCTCCGAATAGCATTGTTTGTCTATATGGAGATTTGGGAGCCGGAAAGACGACATTCATCAAAGGATTGGCTTCATCGGTTTTAGGCACCTCGGGTGAAGAAGTCAATAGTCCCACTTTCACCTATTTGAATATTTATCAGGGAAAGACAACTCTCTATCACTTCGACCTCTACCGATTACGTGATGTGGATGAATTTTTAGGAATGGGTTTTGATGAAATGTTTTTTGCGAACGGTATATGCTGCATCGAATGGGCTGAAAAACTTTCTTCGCTTTCTATTCCAAATGTATATCGCGTCGACATGTCGCACGGCGGCGGAGAGCTAAGAACCATTGAAATAACCCATGAGGATTTTTAAAATGGCAAAATTCGTCTTTAAAAATCCAAAATTCATTAAATCAGCAACCAAATCCAACGAGTATCCTATTTTGCGGACCGCCGCAGGGGTTATCATGCCTGAAATTGCTGTTGCCGGACGTTCAAATGTAGGAAAGTCAAGTTTGTTAAATCATTTATTTCAACGAAAAGACCTTGTCAAAACCTCTTCTATTCCTGGCAAAACCCAATTGCTCAATTTCTTTACCCTCAACGACGCTTTAGCTTTTGTGGATCTGCCGGGATATGGCTACGCTCAAGTTCCTGTTGAAGTTCGCAAAAAATGGGGCCCAATGATTCAAGAGTATTTGAGCCAACGGCCCTCCTTAAAGCTCATTTTCTTTTTGTTCGATATTCGCCGTATCCCGAACGATGAAGATCGTCAATTTTTAGAATGGGTCGCTCATCGTCAAATTGCTTTAATCCTAATTTTGACGAAAGTTGATAAAGTCAATAAGAATGAAAAAGATGCTAATACAGAGAAAATTCTAGAAGCTTTTAATTGTGAAAATCTGCATTATATTTACTATTCATCAATAAAAAATATAGGGCGAAAAGAATTAATTGCCATGCTCCATGATGCGTTGGCAGATGAAGAAGAGACCCCCAACCTACCTTCTCAGTAAACTTTTTATAAAAATAAGATGAGATATATTCATAAAGAACAATTTGTTTGCATCGACTGCGAAACGACGGGACTTGATCCCAAACAAGATCGCATTATTGAAGTGGCAGCTGTTAAATTTAGCATTACCGAAACTTTTGATACTTTCGAAACCCTCATTAACCCAGAATGCGTCATTCCTGAATCCTCCATCGCCATCCATCATATCACGGCTGAAATGGTTGATGGCAAACCCACTATCACTTCTGTTCTTCCCCATCTTTTGCAGCTTATTGGCAAACATACCATTGTTGGACATGGAGTGAATTTCGATATCGATGTCATTTCCACCGCCGCTCAACGCTCCGGCATTCCCTGTTCTTTGCAATATAACCCTTTCCTTGATACATTGAGAATGGCACGTCTATATGGTGAAAGTCCCACAAATTCCCTCGAGCAGCTTCGTCGCCATTTTAATATTCAGTCTGAGGGTGCTCACCGTGCAATGAGCGATGTCATTGTCAACATGGAAGTTTTTAAATACTTGGCTAAGCAATATCGTTCTATGGAACAACTTTTCGACATCCTTGCAAAACCCATTATGCTTAAGACAATGCCCTTGGGAAAACATAAGGGACGGTCATTAAAGGAAGTGCCATTAGATTATCTCATCTGGGCTGCCAATAAGGATTTCGATCAAGACCTCCTTTTTTCAATCCGCTCTGAAATTAAAAGGCGCAAAAAAGGCAATCTTTTCGCCCAGGCTGCCAACCCATTTTCAGGCCTTTGATCTCTAAAAAGCGCAGTCTTTCAGTCGCGCATCTATTAAAAAAACGCAAAGTCGCAAAGGGATAAGAAGTCTCCCATACCGTATCTTGAACCTTTCTCTGCGGCTTTGCGTTTTACTTATTGTTACGTGCGTTTATTCATCAATAGGCCATCTTCTCTTTCGAAAGAGTCTATTAACGTTCCTTTGTGATCTAGATAACCTGTTTGTCAAGAGATAAATTGAGCGCTTCTAAAAGTTCCTGCATCTCTTTAATTTTTTCATCAACTCCCTTTAGAAATTTTTTGTCAGTCTCTCTTAGTTCGGAAGGGTTTGGATATTGATTTCTCAGCATTACTAGGCGTTTTATGTTGTCTTCCAACTCTTGTTTCTTTGGTGTTTGATGAGAAAATGCAATGATTTTCTGAGCGGTTAATTCATGAATACGCTGAATTCCGAATAATAAGGTGATAGCTCTTAAATCACTAGACTCTACTTGAGTAAAACTTTGAGATAGTCTTTGGAATGTTTGATGCGTAATAATTTTTTCAGTCGATGAAGCTTGTTGAATGAGTGTTTGAGTCTCTTTATTTTTGTCTTTATCCTGGACAATTAAATAACACACGTCAAGCAAGGATAATTTTCTATTAGACCTTTCTTCAATGATAGGCTTCATTTGTGAAGCTGCAATAATTTTTTTGGATATTTCATTAACGATGGCATTCAAATCAACATCATGAATAAGAGGGTGGTCTCCAATTTCCTGGTCATGCCAGGAAAAATTTGTCACCGCATTTCTTAAGTCGCTATTGTTTGTTAAATTCATAAAAACCTCAATTTTGGAAAAAATTAAGTATATCATAAAACAAGGAAAAAAGAAATAGCATGGAATAGAATTTTACCTTGACGTTAGCTGCGAGATTATCGATAACAAGAAAAAACGTTAAAGAAAGGCGGTGATGATGCTTTTTGGAGGAAAAATTGTGTTTATCGGTTGTGGAAGCGTCGCCCAATGTGCGTTGCAGATGCTTCATTCTTTTATCGAAATTCCTCTTTCGCGTATCCTCATCATTAGTTTTGAAGACAATCGCCATAAAATCGATGATCTCTTAAAAATGGGCGTCCAATACATTTTTGCGCGGCTGAATCCTGAAAACTATTCTCAGATTTTAAAAGAGCATTTATCACCAGGCGACCTCCTCATAGATTTGGCTTGGAATATCGATACAGGAGATCTCATCCAATGGTGCCATGATCACCAGGTCTGCTTTCTGAACACTTCGGTTGAAGTCTGGGATCCCTACACAGGGGCGCATGAAAAGCATCCCACAGAGCTCACTCTGTATCATAGGCAAATGCACCTGCGCAAAATCATGCAACCATGGAAGGGTTCCAAAGCCGCTACAGCGATTGTGGACCATGGCGCCAATCCCGGCCTTGTTTCCCATTTCACAAAACGTGCTCTTTCGGATATCGCTCATTTAATCCTCAAAAAAAAGCCACAAGATTCCCGACGCACTCTTTTAGAAAGGGCTTTGACGGATCAAGATTTTGCCCAATTGGCTTTTGCCACTGGCGTCAAAACTATTCACATCTCCGAACGCGATACTCAAATTACAGATAAGCCGAAACGCTGCGGCGAATTTGTCAATACGTGGAGCGTAGAAGGTTTTATTGAAGAGGGGGTGGCTCCTGCAGAGCTTGGATGGGGAACTCATGAAAAATTAATTCCAAAAGGGGCTTTTTTTCATCAATCAGGACCAGAAAATCAAATTTGCTTGCCTCAAAAAGGAATTAATACCTGGGTGAAATCTTGGGTTCCTAGCGGTCCTATCATTGGTATGGTTATACGACATGGAGAGGCTTTCAGCATTTCGGAGGCCTTGACGATACGGGATGGCGACCAAGTTCTTTATCGTCCCACCGTTCATTATGCTTATTGTCCATGCGATTCCGCCTTAAACTCGCTTCATGAGCTGGAAATGAGTTATTTTAAACCTCAAAGGCATCAGCGGATCCTTGCTAATGAAATTATCGACGGTCATGATGAGCTGGGATGCCTTCTTATGGGGCATGATTTTGGAGCTTGGTGGATAGGAAGCATGCTGGATATCGAAAAGGCCCGAGAACTTGTTCCTGGACAGAATGCAACAACAGTGCAGGTGGCCGCTGGCGTCTTAGCAGCTGCTGTCTATATTCTTCGTCATCCACAGCTGGGTTTTTGCCTGCCAGATCAATTGGACCATGAAGAAATTTTAAGCCTTGCTATGCCCTATCTAGGCCAATTTCTTTCATTTCAAACAAATTGGCGACCTGACGATCATGCTGAGGCTTATGCTGACTATGGCGTCAATAGTAGGTCTGAGCTTGCTGATACTTGGCAATTTGCTGCATTTGCTCTCTCTCCTCATGAGTTTGTCACAGCCCAAGAATGCGATAGTCAAAATATTGAAACCGAACTTGCTCCTCGCTTGAACTCTTGATGATTGCGATTCTTATTCCGAATTCTGACTTCCGAATTCTTGCTTTTTTATTTTCTGCTTTTTTATTTTACAAAGAAGTGCCATAATTTTTAGAGCTGTTCTCGCTGTAAATTTTCAAAAATTCTTCCGGAAATTTACAACGTGAATAGTTCTTTAAAAATTCAATCTGGAGATTGTTCCAATGAGTAAACACATTAACCCACAGCGTGAAAAAGGATCTTTTGAAGTAAAAATCGGCTTAGCAGAAATGCTTAAAGGAGGAGTGATCATGGATGTCACGACTCCTGATCAAGCAAAGGTCGCTGAAGAAGCAGGGGCTGTGGCAGTGATGGCATTGGAACGTATTCCTGCCGATATTCGAGCTCAAGGCGGTGTGGCTCGCATGTCCAATGCAGAACTCATTCAGAAAATCCAAGAAGCCGTATCGATTCCTGTAATGGCAAAATGCCGCATAGGCCATTTCGTCGAGGCACAAATCCTCGAAGCTCTTTTTGTCGATTTCATCGATGAAAGCGAGGTGCTTACACCTGCCGACGAAGAATTTCATATCGATAAGCATGAATTCAAAATTCCTTTTGTTTGCGGCTGCCGAGACTTAGGAGAGGCCTTGAGGCGTATTGGAGAGGGCGCGGCAATGATCCGCACAAAAGGAGAGGCTGGAACAGGAAATATTGTCGAAGCGGTCCGACATATGCGTGCCGTTATGCGGGAAATCAAGCGGCTAGCTTCGCTCGATCATAGCGAACTCATGTCAGAGGCTAAGCGTATGGGAGCTCCCTATCATCTTGTCGAAAATGTCGCTAAGACCGGCAAGCTGCCTGTACCGAACTTTGCCGCCGGAGGCATCGCAACACCTGCCGACGCCGCCCTCATGATGCAGCTTGGTGCAGAAAGCGTCTTTGTCGGATCTGGAATTTTTAAGTCTGAAGATCCACGCCAGCGCGCAAAAGCAATTGTTGCGGCCGCCACGTATTATAACGATCCTGAGATGCTCGCTAAGATTTCGATGGGATTGCTAAGCGCCATGCCAGGTACAGATATCCAACAATTGAAAAAAGAAGATCTCCTATCGCCCCGAGGATGGTAATGAAGCAGTATGTCGTTGGCGTTTTAGCTTTACAAGGAGCCTTTGCTAAGCATATTGAGATGCTGCGTACTTTAGGCGTCCACGCTAAAGAAGTTCGGAAGCCTGAGGATTTAGCTTCATGCGATGCTTTGATTATTCCTGGAGGAGAATCGACAACAATGATGAAGCAAATGGAGTTTATCCAACTTTTTTCTCCATTGCAGGATTTCGCCAAACACAAGCCTGTTTTTGGAACCTGTGCTGGCCTGATTTTGATGTCTCAGGAGATCGTAACAGAATCGATGCGGCCCTTTAATTTGCTAGATATTGCAGTGGAACGCAATGCTTTTGGGCGGCAAGCTGAATCTTTCCAAACTGAGATCGATATTTCTTTCGAGACGGGAAAGCACCGTCCTTTTCCAGCGGTATTTATCCGAGCGCCGCGGATTCGCCGTACAGGAGAAAAAGTACGTATTTTGGCGAGCTATGAAAATGAGCCAGTGCTTGTTCAACAAGGGCGTTATCTTGGAGCGACCTTTCATCCCGAATTGACGCCTGATCAGACTATTCATGCACATTTCTTGAAAATAATTTCTCGCGAGCACGCTTAAGTTGATGACATTGATCGCGAGAGGTGGACTTTTTCTACCGACACTGGCTTACCTTTATTCCGAATTCTGAATTCAGACTTCCTTTCTTTACTTCCCTAAAATTGCTGCTCATCGGAATTATATCTGAATTTTTAATTTTAAATAATTTATAATAAACATAACGAGGGTTTTGAATAAATAGTTTCGTACAGGAGTATTTTATGAATTTGCCACCAGCAGAGTCGCCGAGAAATAAACCAATTTCTGAAATAGGACATAAAACTCCCGAAGAAGCTAAAGATGCATCACAGGTGCCTGCTAAGGAATTCAAGCGTTTGGGATTTCTAAGTAAGCTTTTTGAAAGAGGGGAAATTTCTAAAACATCCTTTGAAACACCTCTTTCGGAACCCCAAAAAAGGAATTTGATTTCCAGTCTCAGTGAAGCCGTTCGAAAAACGTGGGATGATTTTAAGCAAAAAGTAGGAGAAATGTGGAAAAATTTTATAAAATCACGTGTTTCGAAAACGGCTCATCCAAATGTTTCCTCAGAAGCTATTACAGGAGGAAAAGAGAAAGAACAAGTTTCTTCCATAGATCAAATAAAAGCCTTATCCCCTGAAGAAAAAATCAAAAAAATGGAAGTCTTTTCTAAATACTTTGAGGATAAAAAGGTATTGGATGAAGAAGGCATTTTCCGATTATCAGGATCGAAAGAGGTTATCGATAGTTTATTAGCTACTATTCCGAAGGAAGATTTTAGTCTTGAGCTTCTCCAATCAAAAGATCCTAACGCAGTTGCAGGAGCCTTTAAGCAATTCATTGAAGAATGCCGATTATTCGGCGATGAAGAAGTCTATAAAGAACTTAAAGACGTTGCGCCGTTAATTGAAATTCAGGATAGGAGAGTGAATACCGAAAAGGAAGAATCCAAAGAAAAACTTTTAGAGACGCTGCGTTTTTTAGCTATAAAATCTCCTGAAAAGTCCAAACTTTTGCATAGTTTTCTCGATATATTAGGGAGAGTGTCCGAACAGAGTGCGCAAAATAAAATGACACCGGAAAATCTTGCCAAATGTGTAACACCACGTTTATTATCCGATTCCGATAAGGCAAATCAAGAGATTATTCGTGAAACAACGAAGGTGGTAGAATTGATGATAGAAAAAAAGGATGATATTAAAAATCTTTTTGTTTAAACCCAACTTGCTACCTATGAATGGGTCAGATTTGAATTCTTTTCCTCTAGAAGCTCGCAAAAATAAGAGGGCCATATTTTAGAGAAGACCCTCTTATTTTCAGAGCCGAGGTGCGAGCTTCTAGAGAGAAAATAATTTCGAATCTGAGTGCCTTCATAGGTAGCAAGTTGGGTTTTAACTCCTAAGTCCCCACCAAGAGCAATATCGCCATATAGACAATCGCGGCGAGCAAAAAGCCAGCAAGGCTATTTGAACGATCTCCAGGTAATTCATGGCGGATCACATTCATGATCACGCCTCCTCCGATGAAGGCACTTGCTAAAGCAACAGCAGTAGGCGGAAAGTCTATCCATAGACCTATGAGCCAGCCCAAAAATAGACTTAGAATGAGAATCCATCTGCCTTGCTTTTTATAAATTTTTCGATGAACCTTCGTCAATGAATAGTCGTTGGCCAAATAATACATGGCCAAAGCTAGTGTAAAAAGGAAAAGAGGCCGAACTTCTGGATTGTTTTGGTCTGTGACGGCATAGCCGATGAGAAAATTAAAAAGAGCCGAAGAAGAGAGAGATAGCCAAAAAGCTTTTTTGTGATTTTGATCTTTTTCGATTCGATCAACAAAGAAAAAAAGTAAAAATCCACATAAAGCCATGATATAGACATGTCTTTCGAAATAAGGAATCACTCCCGAGAGAGTTTGAGAGACTAAAACGTTGCTGGAAGATAGTTTTGGAAGAAGATCGATGAAAACATAAGCAATAGAGATGCCGCCACCAATGGAAATAAGACTTCCATGAATGGTCCATCCCATCTCTTTAAACTTTTCAGCCAGTAGATGGATGCACGCAAAGATCAGAACAGAAAGAAAAGCGAGGAGGTGATAAGTCATAAATAGTCTAATCACAATCTATTCATTTGTTTAAGTAGTTCGTTAAGCATTTTTTTGGAAAGAGGAAAATGAAAGGGACATAAGCGACTCAAGAGATTCCAGGAACTCAAGAGATGGTTCCTTACTGCAACATACTAAATTTCGATTTCTGAATTCAGGCTATTTATTAGTAATTAATCTTAATAATTGATATAAGTGATATTATTTTTAATAACTTTTAATTTATCGAGATAAATGCAAGTTTCCCCAATATCGACACATCAAACTTATTTGCAGAAGAATGCCATACTAAAGTTGGATGCTCCTGAAGCTGAAAATTTCAACACTAATGTTGGCAAAAATGAATGGACCGCAAAACGGATTTTGGCTTTTGTCGGCCTGAGTGGCCTTGCGATTTGGGGAGCTGTGAGTTTTGTCTCCAAATTGAGAGCTGATACCGATACCAATTTCGTGATTGATAGTCCTGAATCCGCTTTTACCGGCTATTTTTATTCTTAATTTTTTGCCATTAGAGGGTCTCGTTTACTCTCTCTCGAAGAGAGAGATGGCCTATAGCCCAGGTCGCGACGAAGGAGCGCCCTGGGAAAGAATAAAAAACAATATGCACGCCTGAAAGGTGTGCTGGAAAAAAAGATTCAAAAACAAGCAATACTGATGTTCAAGTAGTTATGTCAAGCGTTCCAGGGATGGGTTCCAGCACTCCTTTTAGGAGTTCAATTCTTTGTCCTATGGATCCCAGGGCACTCCTTCGTCGTGACCTGGGCTACAGGCCATCTCTCCCTTCGGGAGAGAGTAAAAATGCATTTAAGCATAAGACTAAGCGAAAGAAGACTTCTGCATTCCAAATACTCGCGAAAGAGACAAGTTTTCCTGCTGATTATTGGCTTTCATATAACTCCATGTTATTTTCGGGTATTGGCAGTTAGCACTACACTACACTACATACTACCGACTACTGGCTACTGAATTCTGAATTCCTCCCTTTCTTTCCTTCTCTTTCCCATCCATTTGTTCTTGACAGAGACCAACCCAATGACCTATATCCTAAGTAACGGTTTTTCCAATAAATTGCGGCGAAGCATATCTTAGGAGCCTATGGTGGGTAAACTCTCTCTTAAAAATCTCCCTGTTAAAGATAAAAAAGTATTAATGCGTGTTGATTTCAATGTTCCTTTGGATGCCCAAGGGAATATCACTGATGATACGCGCATTGTAGCGGCTCTTCCGTCGATTCGTTATGTCCTTGATCATGGAGGGGCGTTGATCCTCATAAGCCATTTAGGTAGGCCTAAGGATAAGCACGTCCCAGAAATGTCGTTAAAGCCATGTGCTAAGCGTTTGTCTCAATTGATCCAGCGGGATGTGGAGATGGCGCCTGACTGCATTGGTTCTGAAGTGGAAAAGATAGCAAGTTCTTTAAGACCGGGTCAGGTTCTTATGCTTGAAAACTTGCGTTTTCATCGAGGTGAAGAGCATCCTCAAGAAGATCCTGCCTTTGTTGAGCAGTTGGCAAAGCTTGGAAATCTTTATGTCAATGATGCCTTTGGAACAGCCCATCGGGCCCATGCATCGACGGCAGTGATCGCAAAATTTTTTCCGGGAAGCGCGGCAGCGGGATTTCTCATGGAAAAAGAGATCCGTTTTTTGGGAGAGACATTGGTCCATCCTAAGCGTCCCTTTTGTGCCATTATTGGAGGGGCGAAAATTTCGACGAAATGCGGTGTTATTGAAGCTCTCTTGGAAAAGGCCGACATGGTTTTAATTGGGGGAGGAATGGCGTATACTTTTCTGAAGGCCCAAGGAATAGCCATCGGGGATTCGATCCACGAAGATGACTTTCTGGATAAAGCTAAAAGCCTCTTAGAAGCAAGCGGCAAAAAAGGAAAAGGACGTCTGATGCTTCCTATCGACCTGGTGATTGCCAATCAGATCAAAGAAGGAGCTGACAAGCACATTATTGATAGCTCCTCGGGGATTCCAAATGGATTTCAAGGTGTGGATATAGGCCCAAAAACGATTCAGCAGTATGCCAGTGAGTTGAGGAAGTCTGGCACCATTCTTTGGAATGGTCCTCTAGGAGTGTTTGAGGTACCTGATTTTGCTAAAGGAACCGATGCTATCGCTCATGTTCTCACTCAGCTGGATGCGATCACGATTGTCGGCGGAGGAGATTCCATTGCGGCTATCCAGTCCGCAGGAGTAGCGGATAAGATAACTCATTTGTCGACTGGGGGAGGAGCCACTCTAGAATATATTGAAAATGGGACCTTGCCTGGAATTGAGGCATTGTCCAACGAGTAGGTTGACATAGAGTTTTAAAACGAAGTTGTAAATTAAATATTAAAATTTATTAAATAAAGTCCTTGTTTTTAATTTGTTTTAAAATGTATAATGGAGCTCTTATATGTAAAGATTGTATTAAAAGTGTTTCTTGATCGCGACTGTTCCTCGAAAAGAAAATTGCGCGAATTGTGCAAGTTGCGTATAAGTATAGGTCGCATGCTGGTGCATGCATGACCGAACTCGAATTTGATCGGGTTAAGTGCTTCAATTGAAGTTAGGAACAATCTGTTTGAGGCGTATGTCAATACTAGGAACTAATTTCCAGTTCTCCCTTTCGGCCTCTCGCCTTCTTTGCTCTCATTTTCCCTCTCTACTTGATTCCCCTTTCTCTGCTAACTTTTTGTTCACAGCCCCTCAAATGGATCTGTTTATCTCCTTGGTATGTAAATGGTTAATTTCATGTAAACTTAAGGTGCCACATGTCCGTGACCACGACCTCGCAGCCTCCATTTAGCCGCTGGCGGAATGCCTTATGGCCGGTACATCGCTACGAGCTTAAGAAACTCGTGCCGATGCTTTTGATATTCTTTCTTATTTCCTTTGATTACAATGTTCTCAGAATTATGAAAGATACCTTAGTCGTCACGGCGAAGTCATCGGGCGCCGAGGTGATTCCTTTCATTAAAGTCTGGATGATGTTTCCCGGAGCAATTTTTCTGACTTTTCTTTTTACCCGACTTTCAAATCGCTTTAAACGAGAGACTGTCTTTTATGTCATGCTCTCCATCTTCTTAGGTTATTTTTTTCTTTTTACAACAGTCTTATATCCTGCTAGAGATTATCTTCATCCACATGCTACTGCTGATGCTCTTGAAATGATGCTGCCAATAGGCTGCAAGGGGCTTGTTGCGATGTTCCGCAATTGGACCTTTACAACCTTTTATGTCATGTCGGAGCTCTGGAGCAACATTATCCTCTCGCTCTTGTTTTGGGGTTTTGCTAACCAAGTCACACGCTTAGGCGAAGCGAAACGTTTTTATGGACTGTTCGGCATTGGAGCCAATTTCTCCGGAGTTGCAGCGGGCGAGGCTTCCATTTGGCTATCGAGTAATCAGTTTAATGAGAATCTTCCCTTTGGAACCGATGCCTGGGAGCAGTCGATGATTATGCTTGTAGGTCTTGTCCTTCTTGCTGGTCTTGGAGCTTTGGCTCTTTTTCGATGGTTTAATAAATCGATATTGACTGATCCGCGGTTTTCTTCCCCTGAAGAAGAAGTTAGATCTAGGGAGGTGAGAGGGAAGCTTTCGATGCGGGAAAGTTTTGGCTATCTTTTGCGTTCGCGCTACATGATCTGCATTGCGATTATTGTGGTGGCCTATAACCTAGTGATTAATTTAGTCGAGGTGGTCTGGAAGCATGAGATGCGAGAACTTTATCCTAATCCTAGCGATTATAATCTCTATATGAGTCATGTGACCACAATCATTGGCGTTATTGCAACATTAACAGCCCTCTTTATCTCTGGAAATTCCATGCGCAAATGCGGTTGGACGTTTACAGCACTCCTGACACCGGTGATTCTATTAGTTACTAGTATCGGCTTTTTTGGATTTTTCTTCATCAAAGGGGATATGGCTGAAGCTGTTGTTCAAATATTTGGCGCGACTCCATTGGCGATTGTCGTTTTCTTTGGATCGGCTCAAAATATTCTTAGTAGGGCTGCAAAGTATACTGTCTTTGATGCGACTAAAGAAATGGCTTTTGTGCCATTAAGTCCTGAAGAGCAGCTCAAAGGCAAACCCGCTATCGACGGGGTTTGCTCACGCCTTGGCAAGTCTGGCGGCTCAGTGATCCATCAAGCGCTCCTCATTTTCTTCTCAACGATTACTGCAAGCGCTCCCTATGTGGCAGGATTTTTACTGGCGACGATCTCAATTTGGATGATGGCAACGCGCGTCCTTGGAAAACAATTTTCTGCTTTGACAACCCCTTCTCAACCGCCGCAAGAGGCTGCTTTGTATGAAAAGCAGGCGCCCGCAATGGCAGGTTCTAGAACTTCTTTAGTCATTGAGCAACAAGCTATGTAATTGTTTTACTCCTGGTTGGCAGGCAACGATGATAGTGCATTTGCTGATAAGCGAATGCGCTATTCTTTCCTTTTTTGCGGATATCCGTGAAGAAATGGAATTTATTAAAGTTTTTGATGAAAAAAAGTCCATATATGTGTAAAATATTCTTTCACAAAGGCGTTTAGATGGCTCTTACAACAAATTCTGAATCAGGTAAAGCATTTGGTCCAATCCGCTCATGCATTTGGCCCGTGCATCGCTATGAAATGAAAAAGCTGGTGCCGATGTTTCTGATGGTCTTTCTGATTTGCTTTAACTACAGCATTTTGCGTAATATGAAAGATACTGTTGTAGTTACAGCCTCAGGGGCGGAGGTTATTCCATTCATTAAAGTTTGGGTCATGCTGCCCATGGCCGTATTATTGACGATTTTATTTACCAAATTGTCGAATCGCTACAGCCAAGAACGCGTATTTTACTTCATGATTGGCGGCTTTTTGACATGCTTCACTCTTTTCGGCTTCGTTCTCTACCCAATGCGTGATCTTCTCCATCCTCATGCTCTAGCTGATAGGCTTGAATTGATGATGCCCATAGGCTTTAAGGGGCTGATTTCAATGTTCCGTAATTGGACATTTACGGGATTTTATGTCATGTCGGAACTGTGGGGTAGTATTGTCTTAAACGTCTTATTTTGGGGCTTTGCTAACGAAGTTACGCGTATTGACGAAGCGCGCCGGTTCTATAGTGTATTTGGAATAGGCTCGAATTTGGCCGCCATTTTGGCTGGTCAATCCGCCATTTTCTTTTCTCAAGCTTCCTTTTCGACATCTTCCTTATTTGAAGAAGGTGGAGGTTGGCAACATGTGCAAATGGTCCTCCTGACTGTCATCGCTATTTCCGGGATAGCGACTATGGGCCTTTTTCGTTGGATGAATAAAAATGTCCTTAATGATCCTAGTTTTGACGAATTTCATCAAAATAAGCGTGAAACAAGAGCAAAAGGAAAGTTATCTTTCCGCGAGAGCTTCTCTTATCTTTCCAATTCAAAATATTTAATTTGCATCGCGATCATTGTGGTTTCTTATAACCTCGTCATCAACCTTGTCGAAGTCGTTTGGAAAGATCAACTGCGTCGTCTATATCCGAATCCATCCGACTTTAATAACTACATGAATAATCTTACATCGGCTATCGGAGTCGTTTCTACGATTACAGCGATCTTTATGGCCAAAATCATCGATAAGTTTGGTTGGACAAAAACAGCGCTGATTACCCCTGTCGTCATGCTCGTGACATGTGCGGGATTCTTTTCCTTTTTATTCTTCAGAGAAAATTTAGGAGATATTGTCATCGCCTTGACAGGAACAACACCTCTTGTCATTGCAGTCTTCTTTGGAGGAGCTCAAAATTGTTTGAGCAAGGCGGCTAAATATTCTGTCTTTGATGCGACAAAAGAAATGGCGTACATCCCTCTAAGCCATGAATCCAAGCTTAAAGGAAAAGCAGCTATCGATGGTGTCGGTTCCCGTTTTGGCAAATCTGGAGGCTCGTTAATCCATCAGGGCCTGCTCATGATATTCTCAACACTAAGCGCTACTGCTCCTTATGTTGCAGGCTTTCTCTTAGTTGTCATTGTCTTCTGGATTATAGCGGCACGTTCGCTTGGAAAGCAATTCAGCGCTCTGGTTGCTTCTCAGCATCCTGAAAATGAGCTTATCGAAGAGCCTCAAACCACTCCGGCAGGGACGCCTATTCAAGCTGTAGGCTGAAGACTATTCTTCAGCCTTCAACCTTAAGCTTCGTGCGTTCAAGGTATAGCTCAATCAAGGCAAACAAGCCTAAAAAAATAAACGAAATATAGACAAAAGCTGGAATATTGGCGTGAAAAGCCAATCCTAACAGGACTGCAAATTGCAGTGCTGTTGCGATTTTTCCACACCAAATAGCTCGGAATTGATAGGCAGCTAAGGTTCCTTTCCAAGCGAGATAAAAGCCGAATAAAATGACTGAAAAGTCACGACAAAGCATTGTCATGGCTTCCCATGAGCCAATTTTATTTTCACTTAACAAAATTCCTAGGACAAAAAACACAAAAAACTTATCAGCAAGGGGATCTAAAAATGTCCCTACTCGGCTTATTTTGCCATAGCGCCTTGCGCAATAACCGTCCAAGCCATCTGTTAACATCGCTAAAAGTAGGGCCAATCCGCGCCAAACTGGATTGTCTTGCAAAAAAGCAAGGGCGAGCGGAAAACGTAAAAGAGTGATGAGATTAGGCAGAGTAAACATGGATAGATTCCTAAAATTTCGAATTTTATGTTAGCTAAGTTGTCTTGTCAAATAGGAGTTTTGTCTTCAGGCTGTCGAAAAAAGTAAATAATCCCAGAAATCACCAATGCAAGAGCGATGATGGCAAATGCAAAATGATTATATTTGCGAATATAATGAATGATGGCGTGAGAGTTTTCTCCTAGACTAAATCCGATATAAAATAGCGTTGACACAGAGATAATACAGGCAACGCCATCTCTTAAAATGAATTTCCAAAAAGTCATTTTGCCTAGTCCTGCAGTCATAAAAAGCGCGTTGCGAACTCCTCCCGGACAAAAACGGCCTATAATAAAAGTAAATACTCCAAACTTTTCATAATAGTAATGGAGTTTCTCAATTTTTGCTGGATTCATAATCCTATGAAACCAACGAATATCATAGAGTTTTGGGCCAAAATAACGACCTATCCCATAAGCTTCCCATGCTGAGATCCAACATCCCACTAATACCCAAGCAAAAAGATGGAATGTTCTCTCTGGAATACATGTACTCGCAATAGCGCCAGCTGTCAGTAATAAAATATCTTCACTGATGGGAATATTCAAGCCTGCAAGCATCAGCAATATAAAAATAACCCAATGGGCTGAATGCGCATGTTCACAAGCAAAGTTAAGGGTATCTTCCATCTGTTGATAGGTAAGAGGGGGTTTACAAATTAATGTCTGTCGATTTTTTTCGACTTAAAATTTTAGGGGTCATATCGACAGAGTATATTACCCCTGAAATTTTAAGTTGAAAATCGGCCAAAATAGCCTAAAAAATCGACGAACCCTTATTTTATAAAACACCCTCTAACAAGTGGGTTTTGAAATAAATGACAATTTAGGATGAGCTATTGATGATAATTAGAATTCAAAAAAAAAACAAGAAAAAGTGGCAGAAAACAGGAAAAATAAATACGACAAAAATAGCTTTTCAACATAATTTGAGCAGGATAAAGATAATAATTATTTGTGCAAATTTGATTAATAAATAATTTCACAAGATCAGCAGGATCAGCTTCGCCGGCAGTAAGAAGAAATTGTTTGTCTTTCGTTTATCCTGCCCGCGAAGCTGATCCCGCTGATCTTGTGAAATTTATTTTGTATTTTGAATTACTGGCAGCAAATTATTTTGTAGGTGGCATTGATCAAATTTACTTTTTACTTTACTGTCATGGTTTATAAGAAAATTTTTTATTTACGAAATCCATGATTGCGATCTCAGATAAAACTTGTTTCAAAGAGTACTAAGAGGGTGTTTATAAAGTCCAACGGATCAGATTCGAATCTGATTCATTATAAGACCGCAATCAGGAGTAGCCATGGATTATCAGTGCAGCAACCAAGAAACCTCTGTTTCTTTGATTCTCAAAGAAAATGAACCGGTTGCCATCTCTGTTGATCCCTTTGGCTCTTCAAAGCAGATTCATCTTTCAATTACAGAAAAAAATAACATTAACATCTTATGCTGTCATTTGCATCAAGAGGCAGAATCCTTCACAATTCCTCGCTATGTCACTTCTTTAGCCGCTGTTCCACCTCAATCTTATTTTATTCTCACGTACGATAGCTTTACTTATACCGTCTATTTTTGCCTTTCTCATCAAGATGTTAATGCGTCTTTGCAAGGATCTGAAGAAGGATTAATCCTAAATTTGACGAGTGGCACATCTGCAGATTCACAGAAAATCCGGACTGTTTTTTTGAGTTTGAAAGGAAAAAAACTTCACGAAATCGTCCACAATATGATGGAGTTGGCTTTATCTTATACAGGAGGGATAGGCAAACTGCTAGAGAATAAACTCCCGCCTCCTCGCTGGCTGGATGGAATGGGGTGGGAGTCCGGAATCGCCCTTGGATCCCATGTATCGCATGAAAAAATTGTAGACTCCGTAGATAGCCTTGTTAAAGCCGGCTACCCTCCAAGTTTTGTTCTCATTGATGAAGGCTGGCAGCAATTAGAATGGCTCGAACAAGATCCAGGAAACAAACTCGCTTTGGTAAATTTTGAAGCGGATTCCCAACGCTTTCCTTATGGCCTTAAAGGTGTTGTCAAGGACCTTCAAATGTTTGGCATCAAGCATATTGGAGTCTGGCATGCGATGATGGGCTCAAGAGGTGGCATCCATTCACGCCTTGCGAAATCTTACGATTTGCCCAGAAATGCTGAAGGCTATTATTTTTTAGGTTATGATTTGGGACGCACCTTTCAATTCTTTTATGATTATTATGGCTATCTTAGAGAGCAGGGGATTGATTTTATCAAGGTAGGTGACCAAAGTTCTGTGAATCGTTATTGTCCACTGCAGATGGAAGCCACCGTTCTTTATAAAAATCTGCAGTCTGCAATGCAAGCAGCTGCCAGCATCCAATTTAATAGTGCTCATTTTAATACAGAATGTTTGCGAAATGAGAATTTATTTTACTGGGGTAATTCGCGCATTGCGAGAACGGCAGAGGATATTGATGTGTCCAACCCCCTTGGAATGATGCGTGCAATTAGAAATAACTTAACGAATTCGCTTTGGGTCCAGCATCTCATGCAGCCTGATTTTGATGCATGGCTGACATATACTGAACAAAGCGAAACCTTGGCTATATTCCATGCTCTTTCAGGATCTATTAATGTCATTGGTGATCTTGCAGGAAAACATAATAAGGCTCTCATTAATAAATTCGTTCTTCCTTCTGGGTATCTCCTTAAGGCCGATCGTCCCTTGACATTGTGCCGTGATTCCATCTTCAGCAATCCCATCGAAGAAAAAAAAATCTACAAAGCTTATACCTTCAAAGGAGATCATGGCGTTGTCGGCGCTTTTAACTTAACAAGCGGCAAGCATACGCTTCACGGAACGATATCTCCAGGAGATGTAGAAGGGTTGCAAGGCGATATTTTTGCTTTATTCAGTCATCATAACGGCTTTATCAAAACGCTAAGTGCTGATGAGACTACATCTATTACGTTAAAACCTAATCAAAGCGATGTGCTTATTTTTGCTCCTATACACCATGGAATAGCGGTTTTAGGAGGATATTCATTTTTTTTGGCTCCTAGCCCCTTATTGGAAGTTTACGTTGAAGAAGACTCAATGCACATCCTTTCATTAGTTGGCACAGGAATTTTGATTTATTGCGAAAGGCAGATCCTAGAAGTGCGCAGAAATGGCAAAACGGTCCCTTGGGATTATGATGGCAATAGGCATACCCTATTGATAGACTCTAGAGCAAGCCTTATTGAGGAACAGGCATTGTACACTATTGCCTTCGAAGCCTAAATCTTTTCTAATATGCCATTGCCCTTGCCCAAATCATACCAACAAGCCATTTTGATCAATATGAGTATAAAATTCAATGATCAATTCTTTTTTCTTGCATGAAATTTTATTTTAATAAATTGGTTTTGGGCAGGGGCAGGGGCAGGGGCAGGGGCAGGGGCAGTTATTTTTCGGGTAGGGGGACGTTCGAAAGGACCCGGGTAGGTTCTTTGCCATCAAAGAGGGTAATATTCTGCGTCGGTGTGGACAATTCAGCGCCATGCTTTTCCAATATGCCGACAATCCTTAATAAAACGTCTTCCTTGATTTTCATATAGCCTTCAGTATCAGTAGTGCGGGTGAAAGCCTGAATGTAAATATCCAAAGAATATTGTCCAAATGTCACCAAGCGTGCAATAATCGGCTGATGATGATCTAGCTCTGGATGTTGCTGCAGCATTTCCTTCAAATCATTGACAATGGCTCGAAGCTTAGGCAGATCCTGACTTCGTATCCCAATAGTCTCTTTAATCTGGCGATGGCTCATCCGTGAGGGGGTCATAACGATTAATTTCGAAAAGATGGCATTTGGAATGTATATAGGGCGCTTATCGAGAGAACGAATGCGCGTCATATACCAGCCGATTTCTTCTACCGTCCCTTCAATAGAATGATCGGGGATAAAAATCCAATCACCAATCGTAAAAGGCTGTGTCAGATGGATCATAAAGCCGCCAAAGAAATTGGCGATGATTTCTTGAGAAGCGAATGCCAATGCCAAACCTCCAACGCCTCCAAAGGCAATAAGGGTGTTTACACTGCGATGCGTCACTTCTAAAAGAGTAAGGATTGAGAAAAAGAGGATGGCAACGGTAACGATTTTGTTAATCGCATCTATTTTGCCACAATCAATGGCGACTTCTCGATTTTTGCTTTTGGAAATCATCTGTTGGACGATATGGCGTTTCCAACGAAGCAAAAACCAGGTTAACATGAGAACTGCTCCAGCAGCTAGCAACATATGCCGACCTGTGATAGGAAGCTCCTCATAAAGGCGAGAAGCAATCAGGTCTAGAGTTTGAAGTCCTGCAAAAAACCATACATAGCAGCTGAGTGGAGCATATAGCGCTTTGACGAAACTATCTTTCCAGATTTTTTTTTGTCTTTCAAAGCGCTTTTGTAGTGTGCGAAGGAGCCATTTAATAAAAAAATTAAAAACAAAGACAAATAAAATAACAGCTATAGCTTCGCTGCCCCAGCCATAAAGACCGTCTAAAGCGGCCATCGCAAAGCAGCAGCAATCTTCTATTAGCTTAAACGTCATCTATCTTCCTTCTCATGTTGATGATTCTATTAAAGATTTGCAATTTTTTTGTTCCCAATTCTTTTTCAAGAGGTCCATCTTCTTGTTGGATATTCCTCCCAAGAATTCAATAGCCTTTAAAAAGCGTGCACGTGTCCTATCTTTTCCAAGGATTCCCACTGAATCAAAGAGAGGCGGACCTTGCAATTTCCCCATGATTGTTCCAAAGAGCAAGGGCATGGTAATTCTCTTATGATTGACTCCAAAGACCTCTGAGACTTCACGAGAAGCTTGATTAATACCAGCACTTCCCCAGTTCTCTTGTTCATCCATGTGCCAAATGATGGCTTGCAAAATCTGACATAGCTCTTCAGAGGATACCCCTTTGATGGAGAAAAGCTCAGGGGTGTATTTTAAATGGTTGATAAACAAAAAGTCGCAAAGCTCAATGAACTCGCCAAAAGTTTTAATGCGCGAATGGCATAAAGGCATAAGCTGGCGCATGAATTCATCATTAAAGCTCCATTCCTTCAATCGTTCCCATAGCTTGTCTTCGGGGATGTTTTTGATCAAATATTGCTGATTGATCCATTCAAGCTTTTGGATATCGAAGACGGCACCAGAAACACCGATACGCTCATGGTTGAATTCATTGATGATCTCTTCTAGCGAATAGACTTCTCTATCGCCAGTCATGCTATAGCCCATCAATGTTAGAAAGTTCAAAAACGCTTCTGGCAAAAAACCACTGTCGCGGTAATAGAAAATCGATGTGGGATTTTTACGCTTGGAGAGTTTTTTTCCATCCTTGCCTAGTAGGAGTGGCATATGCATAAAAACAGGGGGCTTCCACCCAAACGCTTCATAAAGATAGACGTGCTTTGGCGTCGAACTCATCCACTCATCTCCGCGGATGACATGTGTAATTTCCATCAAATGGTCATCGACGACGTTCGCTAAATGATACGTTGGAAAGCCATCAGACTTCAAAAGAATTTGATCATCCACATCTGCCCATGGATAGGTAATGCGGCCCTTAATCGCATCTTCATAGACGCATTCACCTGTTAAAGGCATTTTAATCCTTATCACATAAGGCATGCCCGCTGCTTCTTTCTCTCGTATTTCTTCATCGCTTAAATTTCGGCAACGACGGTCGTATCCTTGGCGACCTCCCTGTTTTGCCAAAACTTGGCGCATTTCTTCCAAATCCTCAGCTGTGCAAAAGCATTTGTAAGCTTTCCCTTTAGCTAAAAGGTCATAGCAGTGCTTTTTGTACAAATCGAAACGCTCCGATTGCCTATAAGGACCATAAGGTCCGCCAATATCAGGTCCCTCGTCCCAACGAATACCGCACCAAGATAATGCTTTGTAGATATTTTGTTCATATTCTGGTCGGCTGCGAGAACGGTCTGTGTCTTCAATGCGTAGGATGAATTTACCGTTATAATGCCGAGCGAAAATGAGGTTGAATAAAGCCATGTAAGCTGTGCCTACATGAGGATCGCCTGTTGGAGAGGGAGCAATGCGGACGCGAACTGTCATAGTAATCAATTTCCTTTTCTCAGGTATTCTTAGTTTTTTACAAAGAAGTGATTATATACTAAAAAAGTAAAAAAAGCAATCTAAAGAGGATGTTTACCACGTGACTAATCATTAAAACGATTTCTTGAACCACAGAGGATTATAAACCCAACTTGCTGCCTTCATAGGTAGCAAGTTGGGTTTAGTCACCTGGCATTTACAAATTAAGGCTACTGCATGAGGAAGAGAAGATCTTTCATGATATTATAGGTTTCAGCTAGCTGCAAATCATTTTGCCCAAATTCTTCAGGATAATCTTCTTCGATATCGTTATTCTTCTTAAGCTCTTTAAGGAAACTCTGGTAATTCTTATTGTTTTTTATGCGCAAAGTCGAATTTTCTTTTAGCTTTTCTAGATATCTTTCATACATCTGTAGACGTGGCTGAAGATTAAATTTATAAAGAGCTTTGATCTTATCCCGCTGCAAATAGGGGATATCGGAAAGGTCGTCGTCAAAATTTGGAGGAATGCTATCATTTTCCAAAGGATATTTGTGTTCCTTTTCCCCAATTTCAACTTCATTCAATAACCCAGGTACAATGATATCCGTTGCAACACCAGTCAATTGTGGTGTTTTGCCAGAAACGGTATAATATCGACCACGTGTGACTTTATATTCGCCTTGAGGGTTAATCGCATCATTTTTAGATGTTGTATTTAGTGTAAACGTTTGAAAAGATCCCTTGCCAAATGTATGGTCGTCGCCAATAATAAGAGCCCGGCCGTAATCTTGAAGCGTTTGGGCAACGATTTCAGAAGCCGATGCACTAGCTCTATTCACAAGCACAATTAAAGGTCCTTCCCATGAGATTTTCCCATCTAGATCTCTCAAGTGCTGAATATGACCCGTATCGTCTTTGATCGAAACAACAACCCCTTTTGTTATAAATAAGCCTGTCACACTAACAGCTTGCGAAAGAATGCCCCCAGAATTATAGCGAAGATCCAAAATCAATCCTTTCAGGGGATGCTCTTTTTTCAATTGATCGATCGCATAGGACAAATCTGCCGCTGAGGAGCTTTCAGGATCCTGATAAAATGAATGTAATTTAAGGTAGCCTATAGCGCCATCGCCAAAAGGTTCATAAGAGGATTCATAACGGCTTTCTTTAAGAACAACTTCCGCCCTCTTAAGAGTGATATCATGCTTTTCCTCCTGCTTATTTTCATCCTCGCCAGTCTCTCTGATAATCGTTAAAATGACAGGAGTGTTTTCCTCGCCTCGGATCAATTCAACAGCATCTACAATATCCATCCCAATTACAGGTTCTCCATTGACGGCAATGATGCGATCTTTAGCTTTTAGCTCTTTACTCGCCGCTGCCGGACCTCCCTCAACAATTTTCACAATGGTAAAGCCATTGAGATCATCCCTCAGCTGTGCTCCAATCCCAAATAAACGCTGCTGAACACTGATCATGAATTGAGAGGCTTCATCAGGAGTAAAATAGGCGGTATGCGCATCAAGGGCTGAGGCAATAGCCTTCAGGACATTTGTAAGAACATATCTCTGCTTCGATTTCAAATCAGAAATCAAAATCTCTTCTTCGTATTTTGCCTGTCTTTTAGCCATGCGCTGAAAGGACTTTTCTCTACTCTCTTCATTGAGTTTAGAAGTCGTTTCAATCTGCAAGGCTTTAATTCGAATCAGACGATTGAGCAGCTGTTCCTCATTAGTGGCCCATAGCATATCCTTAAATTCATCGGCTTTAACTTTTTGAGGTAAATTTGAAAAATCAATCTGTTTTTCCAGCTCATGCCGTCTTTGAATCGCGCGAACCATCGCAGCGTGGACGTTTTCGAAAGCGCGGAAATTGCTTTGATTAACATTAGTTAAGATACTATCGACAATATCATCAGAGGGCTCTAGCCATTCATGGATGTCTGATTCTATAAAATAGGTTTTTGATGGGTCCAGGTTTTCTATATAGTTTTGAAGCGTTCTCTTGACAATGACCGGCGTAAGTTTTTTGCTGGTTGCATGGACTTTCATGATCTCATTAATTTTCGCATTGGCGCTGCGTGGATCAAGTTCCGGAAGTTTGGCTGAGGATGAAGCAAATGGGAAAACGACAAAGCTTAAAATGAACGATAAAATAAAAATATATGGGGATTTATGCTTCATGATGTTCCTTATTTTCAAACACAGTCTCACATTATATTTATGTAAAAGGTTTCTCGCTATGGGAAATTCGTTTCGAGAGAATTTTGAGCCGATTAAAACCTAGCTTGCTTGCTTGCTATCTTGAAAGCAAACAGATTTGAATTCTTTTAGAAGTTCACAAAAATAAGAGGGCCATATTAGAAAATATGACCCCTTATTTTCAGAGAGAAGAATGTGAGCTTCTAGAGAGAAAATCATTTCGAATCTGTTGTCTTCATAGGTAGCAATTTGGGTTTAAATGAAGAAAAAAATAAGTGAAGATTTTGTAAAGAAAAGCTTGATTTCAATTCTTTTTTATGTAAAATAGATGCTTCGATCTCTGAGTTTTTTGAGATTTTAATAAAACGTTAGAGCTAGTTCTCTCTACAGCCGATTTAAAAAGTCCTGTAGTCTTTTTTTAGATCTTTCTCTTCGCAGTGGTCGGCTATTTTTTTCTATAAAAATGATAAATAACATAAGGGGAGGCTTTATGGCCAAATCTAAAAATAATCAAGTAGTAATTCCAGAAAACAAACTGGTTTCGATTACTGAAGCTGCCAAGCTAAATAGAGTGACTAGGCAGGCAATTTATGTAGCTATTAAACTAAATAAGTTGAAAGCTAGCAAAGAGACGACACGTTGGACAATCCATCTTGATGATCTTGAAGCTTATCGCAAACAAAAATATTCCCGTACTAAATCCATGTTTAATGGGGAATTGTTGTTTGATAATTCAAAAGGATATCATTCAGTTGGTCAAGTTGCTCGCATGCTTAGCGTTCCAGCCCAAAAAATCTACTATGCTACACGCATTGGACAACTTAGAGCGCATCGTAAAGGAGCTGCCTGGGTCATCCATGACCAAGATGTTCAGGATTATGCTGAAAAGCATCTCGGAAAAAAGGGCGGCAAGCGCAAAGTCAGCTAATTCACGCTTTGGCTATCAATAGAAGCTTCGGAAGCATCCCGGGTACGTGAATAAAAACACGTGCAGGGGATATTTTCGAAGCTTTTTTATTTTAGAAGAGAGACATTAGCGATCTTTTTCACCACAGAGATAAGACAGTGAGGCCACAGAGAAGGCCATCGAGATAAGTGAGAATTGTGCCTTCTACTAACTACCGACTACTGGCTACCTTTATTCTGAATTCTATTAACTTCGGTGCCTTCTCTGAGGCTTTGAAAAAATCGAGATTCGCGGTGCTTTTAATAATCTTTTTTGCATCTTTCAAAAATCACCCCTTCCCAAAACGGCATGCGAGACGTTTCAGTCGGGAGCGATTTTTGAAATCTGCGAAAAAAACTCATCAAAATCGCCGGAATTCTAATTTTTTCACAGCCTCTCTGTGGTCTCACTGCCTTTTCTCTGTGGTAAAAAAGAAGAAGCAACATAGAACTACTGACTACTGGCTACCTTTATTCTGAATTCCGACTTCTCTGACAATCATAACCGCATTGCTGGTCGTTTTCTTGGGATGTTTTGGACGAGATTACGCATTTGGCGTTTTTGCACGCCCCTTTGCCGGCGTTGGTTTAGAAGATCTTCTTGTTCATCATCGATCCCAGCTTCCTTTTGGTTCCGGGAAGTTTTTCCAGCAAGCATCATTTCTTTTTGCTCTCGCATTTTAACTTCACTATCGAGGATTTCTTGGATGAGTGTTAAATCAATATGGACAAATGGTTTGCCTTCTTTGGCCATGTGATTTTGGATAGTTTTTTCCCATGCTGCATTGACATAAACAGATGTCAATGCAAACTCCTTAAGGAGAGAATTTATTCTTGAAGAAGAAAATCCAGATTTTTTTTCAATTTCTAAAGATAATTTAAAAATTTGATCTTTACTGGATTCGAAGTGATCAATGAGCTGCTGCAATATTTTTAAGTGATCATTTTCTTTTTGTGAAAGGACCTTAAGCTGCTCAAGATTTGTGTGTATTTTTGCAATTTCTTCTTCAAGTTCTTTATGATGATGATAATGAGTAATCAAATCCAACCCTGGCTGCAAAAGCTGGGAGGAAAGAATTTTTTCAAGGCTAGCCTCTTGCTCAATCATTTTCGCTTGCAAGGAGCTATTTTGGGTGTTTTTTACTTTAGTGATGGCTTGTCCTAAAATACGGCAAGACATATATGGTTGTGGTCTTTCAGGAAAAAGTTTTAAAGATAGATTGTAAGCAACTTCAATAGCTTCTTGAGAGGCAATCAGTCCGCTTTGCCGAAGGATCGTCTTATTTAAGATCGCCATTGTCTGATCTTTATTCATTTCTCTAATCGGTATCTGCTTGAAACGCCGAGCAAGAGCATCATTATCCTGTAGAATATATTTAGCAAACTCTTCATCCGTTGTGGCTGCAATGACATAGGGAAAATTTTCCTGGCCATCATCTAAGAGAGTTTTCAACCTTTCAGCAAGATTGCCTTTCTTGTCTCCCTTGGTAGCTTGATGAATTTCATCAAAGATCAAGATGACGTCCTCACGTCTATGACGAATGCGCTTTTGAATTTTTTCCAAACTCAGAGGCGTTTCAAATACTCCACCTATGACATTTGGGTTGGTTAAATCGGCTGTATTGACATAAAACACCTGTTTACCCTTTAACTCAGGATAACGGCCTTCGGCGACAGCTTGTGCAAATCCTTTCATGATTTCCGTCTTACCCACTCCCGAGCGGCCAATTAGCAAAGGATGGGTCTTTGGTTTTTGTCGGCTGGCGATAAGTGTTTTTGCAACTTCATCAATATAATGTTCTCTTCCTGCAACATTGACAAGATTCCCAGCTGCAGCTTGTGCTGTCAAATTTTGACATCCTTGGATACTACGAGGAGCAGGTTTAAGGTATTTAAAGTACAAACCTAGAGCAATACAACCAAGAGCAATGCCCGTTCCTGCTAATGAAGCTCCGATGACAATGCTGCCTGACAAAGCGATAGCCATACTAATGAATGATGAAATGATCGATATAAGTGCCAAAGTGGATTGAACGCGATACTGTGCATCGAAATCATTTTCAATATCGCGCTCCAATTGGCTTATCCCGAATGTTGCTAGCAATGTATCGATTGTATTTTCTATAGCCCAAATGGTTTTGTTAAGAAGATTGTTAATGGTTGGCTGTACTAACGAGGGCTGCGTTAAATTTAAATAAAATTGGGCATAAATAGTTAGCTCTTTGGCCGACTTCAACGCGCTCTCAAAAGAAGGATATTCTGTTTGAATGGCAGCCTCAATTTGCTCTAAAGAAAGGAGTCCTTTTAAATGATTGAAACTCATCAAAGGGCTATTTGTTGAAAGAATTTTTTGATCGATAATCAAAGAAGCCTTAATAAGCTGATGCAAATGCGAAGGTTCTAGTCGTTGGCAAATTTTTTTTAAATTCAAGGCGTGGCAGTGATAATGTTGGCTAGCTAAGGCCTCCAAAACAAGCTGTTGGCGAGTAGGGGTCCAATTGAGCTGTTTTTCAAGCGATATCTGCTTAATTTCCTTAAAAAGAACGGCATTACGTGAACAATGGAAGCTTTGGCAGATATTGATAAAATTGTGAAGAGAATCTACTAATTTATTTTGAATCATGTGTTTATGTAGTTTATGTGAGATAAAAAATATAATTAAATGTTTAATATATGTCAATTTTTTTACTATTAGTTATTGAGATTGATGTTTTTGTATAAATAACCAATGAGATCAGTGAACCTCAATGGTGGATTGTGCAAAAGCTAGTAAGATTTGCATTTGCTTGAATTGCTTTTTTAAGATATTCAAAAAGCATTCGAAAAATAACATCTCCCCTTTAACCCCTGATTGCGACCTTATGATGATTCATATTAAAACCCAACTTGCTACCTATGAAGGCAGTCGGATTCGAAATTATTTTCTCTCTAGGAGCTCGCACTTAGCTCTGAAAATAAGGCAGCCATATTAATCAAATATGGCAGCCTTATTTTTGCAAGTTCCTAGAGGAAAAGAATTCGAATCTGATCCATTATAAGGTCGCAATCAGGGGTTTAACATAATGTTTGATTTTCAAAAGTTCTGCTTCCTATTCTTCATCATCGCATTCTGCACTGGCTGTCGGTTTGGACCCGATTACAGACCTCCCGTTGTTGAAGTCTCTGACGGATGGAAGCATGGATTAAACGATTCTTCGCCAGTCCCTTTTACAGGAATTTGGTGGGAAGTTTTCAATGACGAAACGCTTAATAGCTTAGAGGCTACGGCTGTTCTCAATAATCCAAATCTCTTTGCCGCTTTAGATCGTGTGGCTGAAGCTAGAGCTGTGGTTGGAGTTGATCGTGCGGCATTGTATCCTCAAATTAATTTGCTCCCTTCTTATAGCAATACCGGCGAGTTGATAAAGCTTTATATCCCCACGGGTCTTTTTCCAAGCACATTCACTCAGGCGAATTTAAATACTCCTTTCCGTGTACACGAACTTATTTATAATCTGCCATTCACAATGAGTTATGAGCTTGATTTGTGGGGAAGGCTTTCAGGACAATATGATTCGGCGATTTTAAGCGCCGAAGCCCAACAAGAGGATTTTAATACATCACTTTTAACATTAACGGCCGATGTGGCGACAAGCTATTTTCAAATCCGCTCTTTTGATCGCCAAGTGCTGGTGCTTCAAGAAAATATTGAAGAACTGCGAAAATATTTAGACCTTACGCTTTCCAGATTTAATCGAGGATTAGCCAATAAGTTGGATGTTGTGAGCGCTCAACAGCAGCTTACTGATGAAGAAGCCATCTGCAAGGATATTGCAAGGCAACGGGCTCTTCAAGAAAATGCTCTTGCAATTCTTGTGGGAGTGCCTCCCTCTGAATTATGCATCGGGGCAAATCCTCTCTATGATCCTCCTCCTCAAATTCCTGGAGGCATTCCTTCAGAAGTCTTATTCCAAAGACCTGATATTGCTGCCGCCGAACGCAACATGGCGTCTGAACATGCCTTAATCAGCGTTGCCTACGCTTCATTTTTCCCCGCCATTCAGTTGACAGGAACCTTTGGATTTTTAAGTCCTACTTTGAAAGATTTTCTTCAATGGAAAAGTCACTTATGGATTCTTGGGGCTAATGCCGCCCAAAGTATTTTCGATGCAGGCCGGAATCAATGGAATCTTGATCTGGCATATGCAAATTTCAACGAAGCTTTGCATGAATATAAAGACCAGGTATTGATAGCTCTCAGAGAAGTCGAAGATGCCTTAGCCAATTTGGAATGGCTGTATACAGAATATCAGAGCTATTGGCTGTCCTCTCAATCAGCTAAGGAGCGATTGTCTCTGACACTCCGACGCTATGTTCAGGGACTGGCTAGCTATCTCGAAGTCATCGATAGCCGCCGAACAGCACTCCAAGCTGAACTCAATGAAGTCAATGTCTTGGGAGAACGTTACATCTCTACTGTTCAATTAATCAAAGCCATGGGAGGAAGCTGGGAAGCGTCACTCCAAACGACGCCTGAAGAGCCAGGCTGCAGCAGTCAATGTGAATAATGCAATGACAGCCATTGGCCATATATTTTCGAAAACAATATCTGCGGGCATGGCCTTCAAGAAAATTCCCTTAGCGATAATAAGGTAATACTTTAAAGGAATAATAGCTGTTACCGGCTGGAGCCACGCGGGCATATTTTCTATTGGAGTCGCAAAGCCCGACAAGAGCACCGCTGGACTCATAAAAAGGAAGGAACCTAAAACAGCTTGCTGTTGTGTTTCACAAAGCGATGAAATGAATAATCCCACTCCCGCTATCGCACAGACGAAGACAAACATGCCGAAATAAAGCAATAATAAGGATCCGGTAAAAGGAATTTGAAAAATAAAGACACCGGAAAAAATGATGACCGTCCCTTCAAACATGCCTATAATGATCGCTGGAATTGTTTTTCCGATAAGGATTTCGAAAGGTGTTGCTGGGGAAACAAGCAGCTGATCGAAAGTGCCCAATTCTCTTTCTCTGGCCACGGAAAGGGCTGTGACAAGGAGCCCTACTAGCATTGTTAAAATTCCGCTTAGGCAAGGAATATTATACCAATAATAGAGCAAATTCGGATTGAACCAATAACGCGTTACAAGCGTCGTATTTTGCTGCTTAATACGTGCTTGCGTCATGAAGTCCGTGTTGAACTGCTGGATGATAGCCGTGGCATATCCCGTGACAATTTGCGCTGTATTGGATTTTCTGCCATCCAGAATCAACTGGACGTCTGCTGGGAGTCCCGCTTCGAGCTTTCGTGAAAACTCCTGGTCCAATGACACAACCATCACGCCCCGCATGTTATCGATGAATGGGGTAATTTCCGGCACAGATTTAAGATAAATGATCTTGGTAAACATAGGAGACCCGTGGAAGCGTTGGGCTAGCTCAAATCCCTGTTTTCCATTATCGCGGTTTAAAATCCCAATGGGAACATTGCGAACGTCTAGAGTGGCAGCAAAGGCAAAGATAAATAATTGGATGATAGGAGGGATGATCAAAACAGTGCGGCTTTTCTTATCCCGCCATACCGCCAGGATTTCCTTATAAATTAATATTAAAATGCGATTCAGCATACTAATCCAGCCTTTTGGCAGTGATAAAGGCTGTCAAAATGAAAACCATGCATCCGATGACTAACATTGGAATGACATTGGCGATGATCAATGACCAGATATTTCCAACCAAGAAAAGGGTTTGCAAACTAGTGACGAAATAACGCGCTGGAATCAGATATGTCAGCCATTGTATCAATATCGGCATGCTTGCAATTTCAAAGATGAATCCCGAGAGAATATAGGCTGGCAAAAAAGCGGCGACCATAGAAGCTTGTGCCGCGACAAATTGATTCTTAGAAACGGTAGATATAAAAAGTCCCAAACCTAAAGCTGAGAGAAGAAAGCAGGCGGCCACGAATTCTAGTACTAGCAACGATCCTCTGAGAGGAATATCGTATAAGAGGATCCCGACAACTACGCATATAGTCATGGAAGCCATTCCCAATACAAAATAAGGAAGGAGTTTTCCTATCAAGAGCTCCCAGATGCTCACTGGAGTGGCCATTATCGCTTCCATCGTTCCTCGTTCCCATTCTCTCGATACTACAAGGGCTGTCAAAAGAGTTCCAATCAACGTCATAATGATAGCCAGAGAACCTGGCACAAGGAAATAACGGCTTTCCAATTGCTCATTAAACCAAAATCGCGGTTGTAAATTCACCAAGGCAAGGCCTTTTTGATTGCCGCTGATAGATTCTTGTTGAAGCCAATTCTGCCATGCAAAATTAATATAGTTTTGAACGAAATTGGCGGTATTGGGTTCACTACCATCCGAAATCACTTGAATAGGAGCGATATTGTTGCGATCTTTAAACGCAGTGAAATAAGAAGGTACAATGACCATTCCTCGTAAAGTCCCTCTAAGGATATCATGGATGAATTCCCTTCGATCCCGTCTGATTTTGACATCAAAATAACGAGAATCAGTCAATGACTGGGCAAAGCTTCGTGCTGTTGGGGATGTATCTTCGAGAGCCAAACCAATGGGAACATGGTCTAAATCCAATGATACTCCAAATCCATAAAGAAATAGCAATACAAGGGGAAGAACGATGCTAATCAAAACGCTGCTAGGATCTCGGAAAATTTGAAAAGTCTCTTTGATAATCAGCGCTTTAATGCGCCTCAAACGGCCTTTACGACTATCTACGGGTTCCTCATGACGCATTTCGATTTCCATCATACTGCTCTATAAGCCTAATAAAGGCATCCTCAAGCGAAGGATTTGGATTTTCATGAGTTTTCGCCTCAGCTTTCAATGAATCGGGGGTGCCCAAATTGATAATTCGGCTTCGATAGACTAAAGCAATGCGATCACAATATTCCGCTTCATCCATAAAATGAGTCGTGACCATGACTGTGACTCCTTTTTCCACCAATCCATTAATGTGATTCCAAAATTCCCGTCGTGTAATGGGATCTACACCCGATGTAGGTTCATCTAAAAAAAGAACTGCAGGATGATGCATCACGGAACACGACAAGGCAAGCCTTTGTTTAAATCCCAGTGGCAAGGAATCCGCGTTGGTATTTAAATAATTTTTTAAGTTAAAAATTTCAATCATCTCTTCGATCATTCCTCTTCTATACCTGCCCTGCAAATTATAGATGCCTGAAAAAAATTCGAGATTTTGAAGCACACTTAAATTGCCATAGAGAGAAAACTTTTGCGCCATATATCCAATGCGGGCTCGCCCTTCGCTCGGTGTCTTCTGCAAATCCAGGCCATCGATCAAGGCTTGACCTTCCGTTGGCTTAAGCAAGCCGCATAACATTTTAAATGTCGTTGACTTCCCAGCACCATTAGGTCCTAATAACCCAAAAATTTCACCGCTGCGAATATTAAATGTTATATGGTCGGCAGCCGTAAAATCGCCAAATTTTTTTGTTAAATTGCGGGCTTCGATAATATTTTTCTTATGTTCCTTTATGGCAGGGGTTTTTTCTGCTAATAAGGAAACCCCTCCATGGCTTCCTCCCAATATATCTATAAAAGCATCTTCAAAACGGGGAGGTACTGATTTGAGAACTAAATCGGGATTGTCGTCTAATGAAGCCATCTGGATTGGCTCAGATGATGGTTCCTTCACCACAATCCTTACATTACTGCCTTGAATAACACCATCGATGACATTCTTTTGTTGCAAAGCCTTTTGCAATACAAGCCTTCGGCTGCCTTTAATTCCTTCAATGCGATATGAATGCCCCTCTACGCGTTTAGAAAGCTCTTGAGGTGGTCCGCTATAAAGCAGCTTGCCTTCGTTTAAAAGCAACACAGTATTCGTTTTCTCTGCCTCATCAAGATAAGCTGTGCTCCAAAGAACCGAAATTCCCTCCTTAAGAAGCTCATGGACCATATTCCAGAGTTCTCTTCTAGAAATGGGATCGACGCCAACGCTAGGTTCATCCAATAATAGTAATGATGGCTTTTTTATCAACGCACAGGCTAGCCCAAGCTTTTGTTTCATCCCTCCAGATAAATCCTTAGCAAGCCTGCTCGTAAAGGGTTTTAGTGCTGTAAATGACAACAAGCTTTCGAATGTTTCTTTGCGGCTTCCCGGCTCCACCCCTCGAAGATCGGCATAAAGATTCAAATTTTGCTGTACGGTTAGGTCTTCATAAAGACCGAACTTTTGGGGCATATATCCTATTAAGGGATGGATTCGAAAGGCTTCACGGACCGTATCATAACCTGCAACGGTGATTTTTCCCTTCGTAGGAAGTAAAAGACCTGCAATTAAACGGATGAGTGTGGTTTTTCCTGCGCCGTCAGGACCTGCCATCCCGACAATCTGCCCTTTGGGAATTTCTGCATTTATGTTTTCTAGAGCTGGAGGGAAATTTGGCACAAATGCTTTCTCTATGCCGTTGATGACCACCATGAGGTCTTTCACTGTTCCTCCGGAACCTTATTGCGCCGAAGCTGAAGTCTGATTGTAACGGGCATGCCTTGCCTGAGGCCTTGATCAGGATTGTCGGCATAAATCCTCAATCGATAAACCAAATCGGTGCGAAGCTGAGTTGTTTCGACTGTTTTTGGGGTAAATTCTGCCACTGGTGAAATGAAGCCCACCTGCCCCACATAGACAGGCCCACCAGGCGTATCCGTGTAAATTCTAGCCGGCATACCTGGATAGACGTCTCCAAGATACATTTCAGGGACAAAAGCCCTGACCCAAACAGGGGAAATGATAGACAGGGTGTAAATTGGATCTCCAGGATTCACCACTGTACCTGGCTCTCTGATGCGTGTGAGTATTGTCCCTTCTGTGGGGGCAAATACTTCAGTAAAGCTTAAATTTGTGCTGGCTACAGCTAAAGCGGCTTCTGCATTCTTTAGGTTGGCATCTTGAACCTTTTTATTAGCAATGGCATTGTCCAAATCTTCCTGAGAAATGCTATGATCGCGGATAAGTTCAAGGCGCCGGTTCCAAAGAATCTCAGCATTCGCTTGAGAGGCGCGTATCGATTCTAGATTTGCTTGGGCTTGACGCACTTGATCAAGATAAGGCTGTTTATCTAAGATGCCCATCAGAGCACCAGGCTTTACAAGGTCGCCTTCTTCATAGTAGATTTCGTTGACTCGTCCGCTGACGCGAAAGCCCAGATCGACTTGTCTGACGTCGACATTTCCATAGAGGACAAGGACTCCCTCATTTTGTCTTTTTCCAAAATAGTAATAGTATCCGATCACTAAGCCGATTAGAATCAACAAAATGAGAATAATGATGGTTTTGCGCATATCTTAAAAAATAAATCAATATGAGTACAAATGATGATTCATTGCAGATAGTTTTTGATATCCGTTTTTTCTGGCATAGCATTTTTTAAGATTGTGAGCGAGCATAACTTCCGATACAAGAGAGTTCGAAATACAAAATCATCTTTTCTACCAATATGATATGAACTGAAAAATCTTTAAAAAAACTGGAGATGGGCATGTTAAAAAAGCGCAAATTAGGGATGCAGGGACTTGAAGTGACTGAATTAGGACTCGGATGCATGGGAATGAGCCAATCCTATGGAGTCCCAAATGATGCAGAATCCATTGCAACTATTCATAAAGCGATAGAGCTTGGTGAGACTTTTTTTGATACTGCTGAAGTCTATGGTCCTTATACCAACGAAGAACTCCTTGGAAAGGCATTGAAGGGGAAACGTGAAAAAGTCATTATTGCGACAAAATTTGGTTTCAATATCATCAATGGTAAAATGCAGGGTGTCAATAGCAAGCTGGAGCATATACGACAAGCTGTAGAAGGTTCTTTAAAGCGGCTTGGTACAGATTATATCGATCTACTATATCAGCACCGGGTTGATCCAAAAGTGCCCATTGAAAATGTCGTGCATGTAATGGCCGAATTGATACAGGAGGGAAAGGTTCGTTATCTTGGACTTTCCGAGGCTGGAGAAGAAACTATCAAGCGCGCCCATAAGACCCATCCTATTTCTGCCTTGCAAAGCGAATATTCTCTTTGGGAACGAAATTTAGAGCCTCACATCATCCCTCTTCTTCGCAAGCTTGGCATTGGTCTGGTGCCATTTTGTCCTCTTGGTAGAGGATTTTTAACAGGAACAGCAAAACATTCTGAAGAATATCCTCAAAATGATTTCCGTCATGGAGACCCGCGTTTGCAGAGAAAAAATTATGAAGCGAATATGAAAATCGTTGCCATCATTCAGAGTATCGCGCGCAAGCAAAAGGCGACACCTGCTCAAGTGGCCTTGGCCTGGCTCCTACACAAAGGGAATGATATTGTTCCAATTCCAGGCACAAAACGAAGGCAATATCTTGAAGAAAATCTCAAGGCAGCGAATTTAGCATTGAGCGAAGCTGATATGAAAGATCTGGATAATTCCCTTCCTGGAGGTAAGGTTGCCGGCCCTCGTTATAATGAACAGCATATGTCCTATATTGATCGCTAAATTCACCAAGGTTAAAAAGACCCTTAGCAACTTGAGGGAACATAGGAGGAAGCTGTAAATTTTGCTTTTGTTTCTGGAGTCGCTTGAATCCAGAAGAGATTCTAAAATCTCTTGCAGGGCCAATTCCCAAATGCATTTAGGGATGTGGTACTGAAAGTCCTGCACAGGCGACGATGCCTTTATTGGCATATGTTTTTTTGATTTTGCCATCGCTAAAATATTCGACACCGATAGCTTTGTTGCCTTGGGACTGCATGGGCAATTTTATTCCAAAATGAGACGTCCAATTAATAGTAATAGGTTGGCAACCCACACTCATAAATAACTAACCACACTTCTTTTGTTTCAAAAAAAATATAATTTTTTTAAAATTAACTATTATTATTTCTATAATTTATGTTTTAGAATAAATGCAAAGTGTTTTAATATATGTTGTAAACTAATTATTATGTTTTCAAAAGATGTAATTTCAATTCCTCCTCCCCTTTTTTCTCGGGGATTTTCTCCCTTGCGAGAAGCAGCACCAATCCCTTTTAAAGTTCCTCTTCAACATACGATCGCGGGATTAGTACAAAAGAAAATTCTCGCTGCAGCGCCGATTGCCCAAGGACAAGCACCCCTAGCTGAGAAAATTACACAACTCAATGCCAATTTTTCTTGGACTTTTGCCAAAGTGCATGCCTTGTTCAATGCCATCTATCAAGATGGGATAGCCGATGAAGCACAAGACGGAAATGCCATTACTAATTTTTCCAAAGATATTGAAGAATTAGAAAAGTCTTTGAGCGCAATAAATTTGTCTGATACTGAGATAGTTGGTGCCCATGAAACAATTGGGCAAGCCAAACAAGCCATTGCCGAAATGGCGCAGCTTGTTGAAGAACTTCAAAAATTTTATCCCGTTCAAGAGGAGTTAGCGGAAGCCTTAGGGAGAATAACAGACTCCTATTTAAATCCGTTGTTCCCAGGAGAATCGCTGCTCGTTACTGAAGACGTGAAAAAATCTATGGAAAATATCGCCGAGTTGCAGCAGCAAATCGCCTCTTTGCCTGACAAAAGCGCAGCCCGTATGCGTTTGGAATCTTTGGCTAGCGAGGAAATCCGGCAGGTTGAATTTGCATTGGAAGATTGGGGAGAAAATATCCTTCAGGTCATCAAACAAGAACACCATTATTTAGAAAATGAACCAAATCTCTCTAAAGATGCCAATTTGCTCAGGCAGTTGACTGCTTTAAAAGCCCAACAAGAAGATATTATCCGACAGCTAGAATCCTTTTACCCGCCGCTCAAGATCCGGCTTTGCGGTCAGTTTTACAAAGTACAAAGGAAGCTGTATCCAAAATCTTAATTAAAACAGATTCATTGCTTCAAAAAAACAAATCATCTCAGCTAGCTCCTTTGAAGTGGGGCGAAGAAGAATGGAAAATACATGTTCAGGAACGTCCTATGCAGCAAACGGGAATGATTGCGCGGGCTCTCCAGAAATTGACACATGTAGAAGAATGGAGTGAGGGCACTAAGCAGCTAGTTTACAGATTATTTGTCGGCATGCAATTAAGTCAGCAAGCCATTGGCATGGCTTCACAGATACCTCTTAAGCAGTATGCAGATCAGCTGCAAAACCAAGTTGTCCGGGCAGTTCCAGAGAAAGATCAAATAGAAATCGAAAAAGATATTTCCTTTTTGGGAACTCTCTTATCTGACAAATTTGAGATCCTAAAAGAAAATCCAACCATTATAGATCAACTCACACGGCGACATCCTGAAGTACGCCCGATCCTAAAAAAGGTTCTTTCTCAGCCGAATCTAGAGCGTCAACAAATTCATGATATTCTGGATGCCTATCGTTTGCAGCGCTATGTGCAAAAATCTCCAAATGCTTCTCCGTTTGCCCTTTTTAAGTCCGAAGAATGGTGGGAGATCTTTACGGCCCATGAATCTGTTCTCGAAAGCAACGAAGCCATTTATTCAGAAGCCCCCTTGACAAGTTGGGGTCCCAGATTAATCAAAGCTATCGGCAGTTTCTTACCCACTTCCTCTTCGGCAATTGACCAGCAAAAGCTCGCTCTTGAGAAAAAAGAGATATATTCTCTAGAACTCCAGAATGGTCTCAAAAGGCTTGCCCAACAGAAGGAAAATCTTCCCAAACTAGAGGGGCGATTCGAGGAATTGCGTCATGAAGTCTCTCTTCTTTATCAGGAACTGCTCAAAACCACCGAAAAAACACCAAAAGATAACTGCTCTATACTTGCACTTGCTTCATGGGCACAAGCTGTTCATGACAAATGTTATGCCGTGCAGCAACTAGAAGAGCATATCGCTCATCTGATGGAGCCGCTGAGAAAAGCTTTAGCCGGTGACGATCAAAACTTAGAAAGATATGGCAAGAAACATAAAAATAACATTCTACAAGGAAGAGTTGCCGAAGTCTTGCAAATTCCCGGTGTGACCATTCCGGTACCGCGTGGATTGGCAAGTGATGCTATTGAAAATTTTTTAAAAGCTGAAGCCCCAGATCTTTTCGTCCATTGGCAAGACATTGGCCAGTTCTTTCACAACTATCAAGGCACGTCTCCATTCCTCGAACAACCCAACGTCAATGCACATCTAGAAGCCATTGATCAAGCTATCGCCCAAGCGTTTGAAAAAGCGGGAAAAGATGATGCTCTCTTTCAGCAGCTGATGTCCCCAGAGTTGATTGCCTGGTTAGATACAATTAAAGAAAATAATGATTATCTTATGGTGCGCAGCACAGGAGCCGAAGATACCCGTCAAACTGCTAATGCCGGGGGTAATGTCAGCAGTCATATGTCGCTCCTGAAAAAGGGGCTTTTTGTCAAGCCGTTGGAGAAGTCGTTCGCTCCTACTTCGGCTATGCCTCATTGCAAAACCGACTCAATGCCGATATCAACCCTTTTGAACAAGAATTAAAACTTGCTGTAACTGCTCAGCAGCTCATTGGCGAGTCCATCGGCGGCAATACGAAACTCGGCCAGATTCCCATTTCTCTTGTTATGTTCACCTCTGAGCCTCTGTATGTCGGCGGGGAGAGCTTTCGCGCCATGCGAATTAGTGCCACTTATGGACATGGAGAAGGCGTTGTCGGCGAACAAGGAATCGCTAGTGATACCTCCCTTTTACTGATTTCAGAAGCTCATCCTGACCAACTCTACATTTTTTACGACACTAAGCTAAAGCCTGAGCGCCTTGCGCCAGTCATGACAAAAGACGGTGTGGTCCTAGGCAAAGTGCCGAATCCTGGCTCCTTACAAGGGCGGCCGACGCTGGATTCAGAGCTTCTCATCCGTCTGTACCACTGGGGAGTCATCGGGGAAAAATTTTTTGACGACCACCCCACCGATATGGAAATTGTCATCAAAGGAAAAACAATCTATCCTGTCCAGGCGCGCCCTGTCAATCGTCCCGACCTTTTACCCACTTATTTTGATATCAAAAAAGTCGTCGCCTTGGCCGACAATCCCATCCAGCAAAAAATTCAAGCCGAGATGCTTGTTCCAGGTAAAGCTTCAGTTGTCATTGTTACAAACCTAAATGAAGTGCTTATAGCTCCAACCTTGGGAGAGGCAGAAAAGCTGTTTGTAAAAGGACAACACAAACTTGTGCTCGTCACGAAACGAGAGCCAGCTAATTCGCATCCCGTAGTCAATTTTAGCAGCCTGGGGATGCCCTGTCTTGTTGTTGAAAATGCCGAAAATGTACGCAATTTCATCGATAAAATCGATGAAGGCCATCCTTTAGCCGCTTGTGTCCAATCTGCGACTCTCAACCTTTTAGATTCTTCTAAAGCCAATACAGAGTCGCTCATTTCTAGAGGGTTTGCCGTCCATCCTGCCAAAGTGGCCATTTCTTTAAATGTTGCCAATAAAAGCTCAATAGAAAAGCCGACACCGGTGCCTCAAGAAGTCAAGGACTTAGTCCTCATCATCCGCAGTGCTGCTACACAAGAAGTCGCCAAAGACGCTCTGCACCGACTTAAAGAACATAACTGGGTTCAAGGGATCAAGCAACGAAAGGAAGAGCTTGCCGCCCATTTGAAATCTCTTCATATCGTTTCCGAGCAAGTTAGAGAAACTTTTTCCATCCTACAAAGCCTGGAGGAACGAGTCAGCCTAGCTTTCGAAGAAGCCGAAGCTGCCCTTACCCGTGCCCAAGATCAAGAGCGATTGCGCTCCTTATTGCATGTTAAAGTCATTGAAACCTTACTTTTTACCCCTTCTACTGGAAGTACCATTTCTCAATATTCCCTATTAGATGTCGAGCCTTTGCACAAGGAAGCTCTCGCCATTATCGAGTATCAAAAACAATTACCATATCCAGCCCACTTCCAAGATATCCTGATGCTAGGAGCAAGGGCCTTTGATCATGTCATGCGGCAAAGATGGACAAACTTTTTACTTCAACTAGAGCCGCTTGCTGAAAAGGGCGAGATACACAAGTCCAAAATCATCCAGTTAAAGAAGCTCATCAATATCTTAGACCAAGCTGGATTACTGACAACCTGGATGAATGTTTTCCTTCCCACATCAATTCAAAATGATCCGAAAAAAGCTCTCGAGAATATTTTAAATGGATTTCCTCTAGAAGAAGGCACAATAATTCAGCAAATGTTGAAAATAGCGTCTTCTCTTAAAAAAACCAAAGAACACATCGATCTGTTTGCAAATCCCAAAACATTCCCACAATATTGGAAAAGTCTGCAAAAGACAGCTTCAGATCTCTCTTCAAATTTGAAAGGGCAACTGAGTAAAGCATCTCCTCTTTCCCGCATATTAATTCTTAAATCCATGGAGGAGCTCGTTGACGTCTTTGACACTGCAATTAAAACGATGAAAGCAAGCTCTCAATGGAACGAGGGAGAAAAAACGAAGCTTTTTAAAGAGATGCTTGCTCCTTACCTTGATCTGCTTCAAGATTGGGGGGCCAATTTAATTGATCTACAAGCAATTCCAACCCATAGTGCATGGTCTCTTTCAGAATATTTGTCTCGAATGAACGAGTTATTCAACGCTATGCCTGACAATCTGCCTGAGCACTTGCGGTCTTCCCCCAATTTCAGCGTGGCAGCGGCTGTGCTAGGAGCCATGACGGCTTTTGAACGACATTATCCCCAGCATCTTGAAGATATGTTTACTCTGATTCACCAAAACTTATTAGCATCCATTTCCAGCTTAAGCAAATCAGTCTATACTGAGGAACAATTGCAACAATCGGTTTTTCCAGAAGCGTTTAAAAATGTCCTTTGGCAAATCACTCTTAACGTTGGCAGAAACATCCAACGCACCGGAATAGAAGTTTCAGAAAAAGGGGTAGACGCCAAATACAACGTGCCTTTGCGAAATCATTCGGCACAAATGATCCTCAAGTATGATGAAGCCACCGGTAAGGTGACTTTGAAGGGCTCATTGCTTGGAGAAGCGAGAGATCGCTGGGAACTTTCCAAGCAAATGGCGGAAGCCCTTTCTGAAGCAGAAATCCTTCCTTTATCTGAGCCTATACTGATAGGGGAACAGGAAGTTGTGATTTCTTGGCAAATTAATTCTCAAGAGCATATGGCATTGGCACTAAACGAATTTTTCACCATGTGTGACATCAGCCTGGATACGCGCCTTGAAAGAAATGCGATTCGAGAATTAATAAGTCGGCATACAGCTTCTGCAATTTCGGATCAACATTTGCATGAATTAGGTTTAAACATCATCAAGTATTTTGTGCATCGACTTCACCCTGTTGATCATACTGTATATGCAGAATATTTGGACCATTTGCAGGCGCAATCAAAAGGGCAAATGATCGATTATTTAAAATTTCCTGTTCGAGCTATTTTTCCAGCTGTTGCTATAAAAAGTCCTGATTACGCGAAGGCAATATTAGAAGCCGTCATCAATATTGGGGAAGCCGACGAAGCTCTTCAATCCTATAATATTGATATTGACGATAAGATATTCATCACATCTTTAGTTAAGCAATTTCATCAAAATCCCCGCGATCTTTTTGAGGCAATCAAATCTATGTTCAGATCGCGTTTATCTTTTTATCGCTTAAAAAATATAATAGACTTTTGCCTTGACAAGGGCATTTGGATAGAATTCATCGAAGCTCTTGTCGCCAGTGGAAGTTCCGATGAAAACGAGGAGGTTCGACAAAAATCATTATTGTTAGCTTGGTCTTTAGTGGAAAAAGGATATGGGATAGAAACAGCCATTCGTTTGGTTGAAAAAGGAATGTTGGATGAAAGAGATGATGTTCGCCAAGATTCCATACGGTTAGCTAAGATCCTGGTTGAAAATGGGCATGGAATAGATGTTGCGATTCGTATATCTGAAAACGGTATTTCTGATCCAGCTTCGATTGTGCGAGATGAAGCATTTTTTCTAATCAAATCTTTAATGAAAAAAGAACATGGAATAGATGTTGCAATTCATATATTTAAAAAAGGAATCCTAGATGCACATACGGATACAAGAATAAATATCTTAAAACTAACTGCAATACTAGCAAAAAATGTAGAGGGAATAAAGGCAGCCATTGACATATCAGAAATAGGTTTTTTCGATATTGATAGTAGAGTGAGTTATTTTTCATTTGAGATAATCAACGATTTGGTAAAAAGAGGACATGGAATAGATGTAGCAATTGGTATATCTGAAAAGGGCATCTTAGATAAAGATGGTGGTATTCGCAAGCTTTCCTTAGTACTTGCTACTACTCTAGTGAACATTGGGCAAGGAATAGATGCAGCAATTCCTATAGCTGAAAAAGGTATCTTAGATGCAAATGAGGATATAAGAGAATATGCTTTAGAACTAGCTGAAGCCTTAGCAAAAAATGAAGAGGGAATAAAGACAGCCCTTGTCATATCGGAAGAAGGTTTTTTTGATACAAATATGTTCGTGCGCTCTCGATCATTTCGACTAATCGTTGATTTGGTGGAAAAAGGAGACGGAATAGAAACAGCCATTCGTCTAGTTGAAAAAGGAATGTTGGATGAAAGACAGCAAGTTAGGGAAAACGCTGAGGCATTGGGATTGGAGCTTAAAAAAATAAGAGGATCGCAGGATGGGCAAGTTTAACCGCAAAACCTAAACGTTTCTAAGCCTAAAATCTAAAGGTCATATTCGGAACACGGACACAGACTCGGGCTTGGACACAAAAAATAATATTTTTTTTCTTTAAGTCGGCATTGAGCTACAGGCCATCTCTCCTATTGGAGCGGGGGCTAACTTTACAAATTCTAGTTTTAAAAGCCTTCACATATTACAATCCCAGCCAAAATGAGGTTTTTATGAATTCCAGACGAGTTTCAGTGGTCATCGCATTTCTTATCCTTATGCTTATTGTTTTAAATCCACCGACTTTTTCCATCGAAGAGAATTTTATTCTCCTCAATGGAAAAACTGATGAAATTTTGATGGAGTTGGGTCCCCATACTAATGAGTCCACTACCCCATGTTCGACTTTTAAGATAGTTTTAAGCTTACTGGGATACGATACAGGCATTTTAAATGATGAAAAGTCTCCCATTTGGACTTTTCAAGAAGGTTATGATGACTATCTGGAATCGTGGAAAGAGCCTCAAACTCCGAAATCTTGGATGAAAACCTCATGCTTTTGGTATTCGAAGCTATTGGCTAACCAGTTAGGGATGGAAAATTTTCAGAAATATCTTCATGCATTTGAGTATGGCAATGTGGATGTCTCTGGTGGTCTGACAAACCCATTTTGGGTTAATTCCTCATTGAGAATATCTCCAATGGGGCAAGCCATTTTTATGCGGAAAATCATCAATCGAGAACTTCCTGTTTCAAGAAAATCCATTGAGATGACTAAAGCTGTTCTGTTTGTAGAAGAGATGCAAGAGGGATGGAAATTGTTTGGCAAAAGCGGTTGGAGCGGTTCCATAAAAAATCAGGAAGGCAACAACTTTGAAATTGGTTGGTTTGTAGGCTGGTTTGAACAGGGACAAAATTATTTTCCGTTTGCTTACAATATTGTTCAGAGCAAGGTAAATCTTGCCCAAAGAATCCCCAGAGTGAAAGAGCTTGCAATTGAGATCTTGCAGAGATTGAATAAATCTTCTTCTCTCACTGATTAAGAAGCATCCTAGATATATTGGCTGCTATTAAATAAGCTGTTGCCATTGGTGTACCATCCATTGCCACAGGAACAATTGAGTCATCTGCGACAAAAAGATTTTCCACTCCATAAACTTTTCCCATTCCATCAACCACTCCGCCTTGCCTTAGAGGGGCCATGCGGCAGTGGCTTTGCCAGCATTGGTTGGACATGACAGCTTCTTTAATGAAAGCTGTCAATAAATCGGCATCGTCGATAATTTCTAGAGGGGGATAAATCAACCGATAAGTGCTGTCCATTTGATTGAGGGTCGCGTTGAGTTGTTTGACATAAGTTTGAAACGTTTGTACGTAGAGATTTAAGTCATTTGGATTGGAAAATATGCCTCCATTAATCACGGGCGGTTCGAATGGATTGGCATTTTTGAGGAAAATGTTTCCTCGACTTAGAGGTTGAACTAAATCAACGAGTGTAAATGCAATTCCTGGAAAGGGATTGACGCTTGAAAATCGCACCTGTCTTATGTTCGAGCTAGGACTTGCAGGGGCTGGTAGCCATGCGATTTGAGAGAAAATGCTATTTTCAGGAAAGGCTGAACCATTACAAAGAAAGGCATTCAAAAGTTCAACCAGATTAGCTTTGCCAAGACTCGAAAATAGAGACGTATTCAGCTTATTCGCCAAAGATCCTGCAATGGAGTTCTCTTTTGCCTTGCATGTATTATCCAGGCTGATAGGCGTATCACTTGGATTTGTAGCCCATGCGATAATTAGAAGGCTTTGATCGGCAAGAGCCTGGCCCACATTAGGATTGTTATATTTCACTTTAATACAAAGAGGTTCTAAAATCTCTGCAGATCCAATTCCCGAGTGCATTAGAAACGCGCTACTGTAGAGTCCTGCGCAGACAATAACACCTTTATTGGCATATGCTTTTTTGATTTTGCCATCGCTAAAATATTCTACGCCGATAGCTTTGTTGCCATTCCATATAACCCTCAAAGCTGTGCTTTTTAATTTGATCTTCAATTTTCGACCGTTCACACCTTTGCCGCTTGACGTTGCAACGGTATTATTTAAAAAGGCATTAGCGCTGCTCTCTCTGAGTCTGCCGTCAACTCCACTCTGAGTGTATTGTAGGCGTGCATCGGCTCCTATCGGAGTATTGGGGTCATTGTAGTCGATAATGATTGGAACGCCTGTAGCGGTGGATATTGCCTGAGTGAATTTAGTGGAAAATGGAGTCGGAACTGGAACTTGGCGTATGTTTAAAGGGCCTCCAACTCCTCTTGTAGAGGGATCTGGTGTTGTTCCCACATAATTTTCCAAGTTTTTATAAACGCCTTCAATAATAGACGTCGACCACTCAGGTCCTCCGAAAGCTTCCCATTGCGAATACACTTGATCAGTACCGCGCGCCCAAGCTCCCGCATTGACTGCTGATGTTCCTCCTTCAGGAAGGCCCATTACCCATGTGAGTTCTCTATCATCGATATTAATTTGTGGGGGTGTATTTCCTGTCGTTGAAAAGGGAGGTCCAAAAAGAGTTGAAATCACAGTGAAGATGGCATTTTTCGTATATTTAATCTCGGGCTGCTGTGAAAGGTTTTTTCCATTATGCAATACAAGGACCGACGTGTGTTTGTCATCCGTCAACATTTTAGCCATGGTGGCGCCGGCGGTGCCTGCTCCTATTACAATATAATCTGCCTGTTCTTTGGCCATTACAGAAACCTCAAAAATTGAACAGAAAAGCAAAATTGAGCTGATCAAGAACTTTTTGTAAGACATTCGAACTCTCCAAGTGGATTGTTTTCGAATGTATAAAAATAATTTCACTTTAAGTGAAGCAAAATGAAGACATCCTCGCCATAGGAATAGTTCGATTGACAAATCAATTGATTTTTTTTTGACTTCTTGTCAACTTTGCATTTAGTTACAAAAAACGAGTAAGGCATTGTCTATGAAGAAAGTCGTTGTCTCTCTCATGTCCTTGATGTTGGCATGCCTTTGTATCGATCTACAAGCCTGCGATAATGATTTTTCTAAAGGCAGCGGGGATTCCAATTCCTTTTATGCAGAAATATTCGGAGGGGCAAATTTTCTTCAGACCGAAAAAAGAGGGGGAATTAAATCTTATTATCGAACTGACTATCTAACTTCTGGCTCTTTAGGATACCGTTGGTGCTATGGATTGCGTCTCGAAGCGGAATATGCTTATCGAAGAAATACATTACATAAGGAACACTTTTTTGGTCGAAGCTTTGGAGTCCATGGCCATTTCCAATCCTCCTCCTATATGGCAAACGTGTTATGGGATCTGCCCTTATCTAAGTTAGGATGTGGATTCTGGAAGATCAAACCTTTCATTGGCGGAGGCATTGGCTACGATTATCAGCAGATCCGTACGCGAATATTTGGTTTGAATTTTAGAGAAAACAAGAAACATTTTGCTTGGCAGGTCATCACTGGAGTAGGCTACCCGATTTTTTGCCATACCGATCTTTCTCTAGAATATAAATATCATAAGGGTGGCTTTAAACATATTCATAATCATTCCGTTGGCCTAGGTCTCACCTATAAATTTGGCTCTTTGTAGATTCAGTACCCAAAATCCTTACAAAAGATGAAAGACCGGAAATCAAAATATCTTTTATCCATGCTGATTAAGATAGTTCAGAAAAAATGTTAATCGGGCAAGGGCAGGCATCCTATTACCCATAAGTAGAACAATATTTGCCTACAATATAACATAAAGGGCTAAACGCTGAGGCGCAAAAGACGCAGAGACACAGAGAGAAATTCAAAAAAAACCAGTCCTCCTCCGCGTCTCCGTGCCTCTGCGACTCTGCGTTGTACTGTCTATTGGACTTATGGGTAATAGGATGAGGGCAGGCAAGGGCACGGGTAAGAAATTATGCAAGAGGTCTATTTCTCTGCAAAACAATGAGTGTTTCCAAATGGGTTGTTTGTGGAAACATATCGAAGGCTTGGATCGAGACAACTTTGAATTTACTGTTACAGAGTTTTTTAAGATCTCGCGCTAAGGTTGGAGGCATGCAGGAAATATAGATCAAAGTTGGTGGAGGATGAGCGTTAAGCGCATGCAAAACCTCGACGGCCAGGCCTTCCCTTGGAGGATTCACGACAACAAGCTCTGGTTTCTTACTTATAAGCATTTTTTCTAGCACTTTTCCGACATCGGCCTGGATAAACTGAGTCTGGCTGAGGCCGTTTTTTGTTGCATTCCTATTGGCTAAACGGACAGCTTCTGCATTGAATTCAATGCCGGTGACGCTAAATCCTTCTTTGGAAAGAAGAAGACTAGAAATTCCTACTCCGCAATACAGATCCAATACGTTTCCTTTCTTCAAAAAATTAGCTTCAGCACAAATTCTTTGATAAATCTTTAGGCTTTGGGCGGGATGATTTTGAATGAAAGTCTTTGGAGAAAAGGTGAATCTCAGATTTCCCACCTCTATTTCAGTTTCAAGTTGTCCAATTTGGAAGCTTTTTCCCGGCGATGATGCACCTATGCTCAGCCATTCAGGATTTGTCATATGTGCATTTTTCAAGATATTTTCGATATTCTTGGGTAGCCTCCTGAAATGAAAATGGAGAAAGAATCCTTCAGGTTCTATCTTAAGAATAGTAAGTTTACCATCTTCATTGCCCTGTGAAGGGATTTGACGAACAAGTTCTTGGATTTTCCGAAGCAACGAATCTTCCTGAGGAATGAAGATGGGACATTGTGCAATTGGGATTAATGAATGGTTATCGAGGGCAATATAGCCCGCATGATAGGTTCCATGATGTGGCCTTAGTATGAGAGAAATGCGGCGCCTATAGCCCCACTGCTGTTCTGCGGCAAGGACAGGAGGGACTTCAATCCCATCCAATCCAGCTTGTTTTTTCAAAGCATCTTCCACCCACTGACGCTTGGACTCCAATTGCGCTTCATATGTCAAATGCTGCAGTTGGCAGCCGCCACATGATCCATAGTAGGGGCATAGAGGCTTTGTCCGCTCTTTGCTTGCTTTCAAAATTTCGATAAGCTCGCCTTTGGCGAAATTCTTCTTTCTCTGGTTGATGCGATAATGGATTTCATCTCCAATAGCTGTGAAAGGGATAAAGACAACAAGGCCTTCATTGCGGACAATTCCCTCTCCTCCAAAGGCAAGGTTTGAAACCTTTCCTAAATACGTTTCAGCCATATTGATGAATTATAAAATTTGAAAATCGCGGATCATTAATTGGATGCTTTGACCTTGAAAATTGTTGATTTGAGGGGTGAAAGCGACTCTAAGCGTTAAGTCTTTTTTCCTCAGTTGGGGGCTATGATCCGCTTTGCCAAAAGCAACGCCTTCGAGCATTCTGTCATTCTGCTCTAGATAGAGCTTAAGATGGGTTTTTCCGATGACCTTAGGAGGCCACGCCTGTTTGGCGTCAGAATAGAGTATCGGCTGCGGATTATCACTTCCATAGGGTTCTAGTAGCTTTATCGATTCCATAAAATCAAAAGTGATATCGTGGAAATTCACTTCAGCATCAAGATATAGCTTTGTCATGACATCGCTATCTTGTAGGATCATTTCAGCGGCTCCTATGAAGCGCTTCTTAAATTCTTCGATGTTTTGTTCCTTTATCGTCAGGCCAGCAGCAAAATCATGGCCTCCGAAATTCAGAAGCAGGTCCGAACTTTCTTTCAAGATGTTCAATAGGGGAAATTCGGGGATTGAACGCAAAGACCCCTTGCCGATTTCCTTATCGATGGAAATCACAATGGTGGGACGATTATAAGCCTTGGCAATACGTGTCGAAATGATGGCAATTACTCCTGGATGCCATTTGTCCGAATGAATGACGATGGCTTTTCGCTGGAGAATTTCCGGGTAGGTTGCAATGAGGTGCTCGACTTCAGCCGACATTGTCCTTTCAATTCGTTGGCGCTCAATATTATTGAGATCCAATTCTTCCGCCATCTTTTCGGCAACTTGTGCATTTCGGACGAGCAATAATTCGACCCCTTTTTGCGGATCATCGATGCGGCCGAGGCTATTTAGGCGCGGCGCAATTTTTGATGCCACTGTGAACGTCGAAAGTTCATTGAGATCGACATCAGAAATCGAAATCAATTTGGACAAGCCAATGCGTTTCGTTTTCTTCAGTTGGCGGATTCCATATCGGACAAGGATGCGGTTTTCGCCTATGAGAGAACCCATATCTGAAATCGTGCCTAAAGCAACTAGGTCCAAGAAGCGCTTTAGATCGACCTTTTTGGGAACGATACGTCCTTCATCCACAAGCTGATTGGTCACTGCATGCGCTAATTTGAAAGCAACGCCCACTCCTGTCAAATCACGGTTGGGATAGGAATTGTTAAGGAGCTTAGGGTTCAATGTGGCGACGCAATGCGGGATTTTATCTGTTGGCTCGTGATGATCAGTAATAATGACATCGATATTTTTTTCTGCAACTTTTGCAATTTCTGCTGCTGCCGTGATGCCGCAATCGACCGTGATTAAGAGCTTGCACTGGTTCTTAAGCGTATATTCTAACGCCTCGACGATGAGACTTTGGCGTGAAGAACCTCGATTCGACACATAAAAGAAAACATTGGCCCCTAGGCCTTGTAAAAATTCCGTGAGAAGGGCGGTTCCTGTCATCCCATCGACATCATTGTCGCCATAGATTAAGATATTCTCGGAATCGCGAATCGCTTTGCAGATGCGGTCAACAGCTTGGGGCATTTCAGCAAGCAGAAATGGGTCATATAGGTCAGGTAGCTTGGCATAGAGATAATGATGAATTTCTTCCAGCGACGTGAATCCTCGAGAAACAAGGATTTGAGCGATGACAGGATGAATTTTAAATTCTTTGATGATGCTTTCTTTCCATTGCGGATTTAATTTAGGGTATATCCAGAGGGGATCTTCGTGGATATGCTGCCATGAAAGCATTCAATTGCTCCTCTAAAGACTTAAAAAAATTAAATTAAACTTCGTATACCTCCATAGAGGTTAAATCTATGGTTGTGACCTAATCACTGATGTAAAAACTTGCAGCAACACATCTGCTTTTCTTCACACCTCACCAAGCGCTTGTTTTTGTTGTGAAAATACGCATCTGCATTGCTACAATAAGTCTACAAGCGAAATTGGGGCGCAATCAAGAGTAAAGGTATTTCCCTTTTGGAGTACGATGCGGAATTTAACATAGAAATGCATAATTCCGCACCGTATTATTAATTTACACTATTAATTTTATACTTTTTTAGGCGACATCTCTTCCTGTTGCTGCCTTAATTCACGATTGTGGAAGTACAACATCACCGGAGAGGCAATGAAGAGGGAAGATAATGTTCCTACAATCACGCCGATTGTCATGACAAGCGAGAAAGCAAATATCGACTTTCCACCTAAAAGGACTAAAGCTAGCAAAACAAGAAGCGTCGTTCCTGATGTCATCAAAGTACGGCTAAGCGTCACATTGAGCGCTTCATTGATCACGTCGGCAAACTTCATTTTTCTCAACAATCTTGTATCTTCGCGAATTCTATCGAAAACGATGATTGTATCATTCAATGAATAGCCAATGATCGTCATGATGGCTCCAATTACCTGCAGGTCGATTTGCACTGGAAATCCAAGCTTATGGAACATTGCTAGGATGCCAAGCGTGATGATGACGTCATGGACCAATCCGACAACAGCTCCGAGGGCATAATTGAATTCAAAACGCACGGCGATATAAATCAATATGCTTGCTAGAGCAATCGCCAAACCGATAAGCGCATTGTTTCTCATGGTATCAGAGAGTTGTCCACTCATCACTGACCAATCATTATCTAGGCCTTCTAGTGAGAGAGGTGATATCTTCAAGCCTCCGCTTCTCAACGTATCAACGACCCATGTCAATCGAGGATTCTTTTGATATGGATAGAGTGCTTTGGTGTTTTCTGGAAGGTTTTCTGGCATCTGATAGAAAGGATGTCCTTTTTCTTCCATGCTTGTGCCAAATTGTAAACGTAGCTGATTTGGACGGCTCAACTCGCGAATTTGGAAGTCGTTGCTTGTCGCCCCATGAGCAAGAAATGCATCGGCTGCCGTTTTTCTATAATTGGTCATTCCAGACTCTTCTTGCAAATCGACGACCAACGAATATCCGCCTGTAAAATCCATGCCGAGAATTGTATTGCGCTGCGAAATGAATAGAGCGCTGCCAATAATCATCACAACAAGAGAGATCGTAAAGGCTTTCTTTGCTTGTGCCATGAAATTGAAATGCGTTTGGCCAATGAATTGCGCCATATGCAGTTGCTTATGCTGAGGATTTTGTACCCAGCCTGCAAAGAAGTATCTCGTCATAAACAACGCTGTAAACATCGAGGAGATAATGCCTATGATCAATGAGACGGCAAACCCTTTGATAGGACCGGAGTCAAACTGAACTAGAATTAATGCTGCAATGATTGTCGTGATATTCGAGTCGATGATGGCGCTAAACGCTTTCCGATAGCCTGCTTGAATCGCTGAAGCAAGACGTCCAGAGATTTTAAACTCTTCACGAATTCTTTCAAAGACTAGCACGTTGGCGTCGACTGCCATACCGATGGTAAGGACGATACCAGCAATAGTTGGCAGAGTAAGCGCCGCCCCCAGATTTTGCAAAACTCCCCACATAATCAGGATGTTGAGAAGCACTGCGCATGAAGCGACGAGGCCTGCAAAGCGATAATAGCCTACCATTGCGATCACCACAAGGATCACAGCGACGATTGAAGCGATAATTCCTTTTGTGCGTTCTTCACGGCCTAATTCAGGGCTGACATTTTCTTCAGATAGGATCTTGGGGGTAAAGCTCAAGGAGCCAGCTTTTAAATCAGCGGCCAGCTGATTGATCTCACGTTGAGAGAAGCGCCCACTGATCATCCCGCCATCACGCAGAGCCGCTCTCAAGGAGGGCTGACTGATGACCGATCCATTTAAAATGACTGCCATCCGCCATCCGCGGCCATGGGCATAGCTCGCTTTTGACGTTCCAGCAATTTTATCTTCGGCAAATTGTGATGTCCATGCATAGAAATCATCACGTGGACTTCCACTGCCATCATGAGAGCCTTCATAAGAGCGTTTGACACTGAAAGAAAGAATATTTCCTTCAGCCGGATCGTATCCTACTTGGATGTTGGTTAAACTGGATCCTTCTAAGGCATAGTTATGGAAGACGAATAGTAGGGGATGGGATTGTCCATTCCATTCCATAAAATCGTCGCCGCGCATCATGGCAACCGCAGAGAGTGTGTCATCAAAAGCAGAAGAGACGCTTCTTTCTTTTGGATTGGCTAGGCGAAGTCCATTATCCCAAAGTAATTTAGCATAGTCGCTGCGAGGGCGAGTTTCTTCACCTGCCGCTGTTTCTCCACCCAGATGTTTCCAAGCAATTTCATTGATGCTTTCGATGTCTTTTCGATTGGTCACAACAGCCTCATTCCAAACATTCTGAAGGAATTGGTTCACTGTGCCTCTTAAGGTTTCATTTCCTGATGAAAACTTCTCATTGACGATATGGAAATACATGGCTGAAGCTTTAACCAGTTCAGCTGCCGAAAGATTTTGTGAACCTGGAAAGTCAAGAATAATATTATTGTTTTCAATATGAATGCTGCGTTCTGAGACGCCCATTTTATTGATTCGAGTATACAATTCATTGACAGCCTGATTCAAGTCGTCGGGATTAGTCACAATGTGGTTATTGCGGTCGAGCAGTGCGATTCGAACCGTCTTTCCACCTGAAAGATCAAGTCCCCATTTTATAATCTTTCGATCATCGCCTCTGAAGTATTTCACAAAACTCAGTTTTAAATTCTCCCAATAGGGGTTCTTGGTGGGAGGAGGAACTAAATACTTGCTTGTCGCATTTAGATCGACTTGTGCCGAATCATATTCTTCCTTCCACTTCAAAAGATCCTCTTGGATGCGATCATCGATTTTGTTTTCGGTTAAAATGCGCTGTTCAACATCTGTGAAGTCTAATACGCCGTAGCGTTTGCTTCCCTTGACTGTGAAATCCTCTCGCGTCGCCTTCAAAAGGTTTCCATAGAAATCGTTGAGTTCAAAGATATAGTCTTTGCTAAACTGTGGAGCCATTCCATAGGATGATCCTGGATAGCCAATAAAACCTTGTTGCTGCAAGAGCGTTTTTAATTGATCGATTTCCTTTTTGAATTCTTGGCTTGCGGCAGCATTTGCCGTTTGCTGATACTTTTGGGAAATGCTGTCGAGGCCGCGGGCAATCACATAGATTGATCCCATGCGAAAACCTGCTGGCGGGGCTTCGTTGGAAGCTGATGGGGCATAGACGACCAGTCCGAGTTTCTGCTCTTCAGGCTTCAATTTCAGGTAGGACTGATAGTCATGAATCGGATAAACATCGCGTGTGAGATCGACTTGTGTTGGCTGCCATCCCATCAAAAGTTGATCGAGGGTATTTTTTGCTTGCTTTTCAGCGAGGTAACCTAGGTTGATTGCTAAAAAGCTATGGCTGTCGTTAAGCGTATTCAAAGCCACTTTAAAGGTGTCATCGGCTGCTGTCAGCGTCTCATCACTTAACTGAGAAGCCCGCGCAATTTCATTAATGATGAGCTGTCCAAGTTTTTCTCTTTGGTAGGCTGCAGTTTCCGTTTTCCCTTCTCCTTGGCGAATCTGCTGTATATCTGGGTAGAAATTCAGTGCAATTGAACTGGCATCCCAGTCAATTAACAATGATTCGACATAGGGGTTGCTGCCTTGGAGACTGACTGTCTGAATCCCATGATTGATGGTATTGCCTTTCTCCAATATCTTTTCTATTTCCTGATGCGTTAAAGGTTTTCTTGCAGCTTTAAATGCATCCATATTTTTTCGGATAATGGTTGCCGCATTTTCGATGGCTGTACGTTGATTATCTAAAATGCTGAGGTAGTGCTCTTGGCTCGATTCAGGGGAAAGACCTTCCGCCTTGAGCTTTTTTTGCTCTTCTAATAGGGCGGTGCGCTGGTTTGCAAGGCGAGATTTCAACGCATCCATACGGGCCAGGAATTTTTGAACGAGGCCTTCACTCTCAGCACCATTTTGGGCAAAAGTCGCGTAATAACGTTTTGCGAGGGCATTGTCGCCCTTGGCAATAATTGTTTCGACTTCGACGAGCTCTTTAGCTATTCTGATAATGACGTCATCGTTAGAAGAGTCTGTGGGATTTTGTATCACAGCTGCCATTTGCTGCGCTGTTTTGCTAGGTCCTCCGAATGCCAAGGCCAACTGTGCGGCGCGGTCATAAACTATTTGGCGATAAAATGGAGCGATTTGACCGCTGCTTTCCCGCTTCTCTGTAAAGCGGAATAGGCTGTTCATCTCATCTGGATTCACTTTAACATCGATTTGTCTTGAGACTAGCACCTTCTCAGGGGACTCTGATTCGGGGTAGAGCCCTAATTGCGCTGGTGCAAAGGGAATCAATGCACCGGCTCTCGGTAAAAATTGGCGGAACGAATCCGCTTCTTTCGCATTTTCAAACGTGAGTTCAAAAAGTCCCGGGGTGTTTTCTTTTAAAGCTATGGATGTTGGATGGACGCCTAATAATTTGCTAAATGATTTCAACCAGGCGATCGAATCCTCTTCAAGAGAATTCACCCTACCCATGGCCGATTGGGCGACCGCCTCGGCTCTAGGGGTATCAATGGGCGCATTTAAAGACTTCGTATAAAAAAATACCGTCGGCAAAATATTGTAAAGCGTCAAAATAAGAACAGCCAGAATTAAGTAAAACTGCCAGCGTTTTTGTTTTTCCATGGCAAATCGCTTCCTTATAAAGGAGTTGTTCAAAATCAAGAAGAATAAGAAAAATACAATAACAAATTGAGATAAAAGTGAAAAGAAGAAAACGAAAAGGAGCAGCGATTCGAAATACAAATAATTTTACAAGATAGAGAGGATCAGCTTCGTCGTCAAGATAATAAAGCACAAACAACGTCTTCATCCTGCTATGGAAAGCCGATTCTGCCTACTTTGTTAAATTATTTATAACAAAAAAACCCTTGCTGTAAATTTACAGCAAGGGTTCGATCAGAACATCTACAGGATTCTTGTTTATAAATCCGATTACGATGCGTATGAAGGTTGTTTACTTGGTTTTGCTTCAGGTTGCTTATCGGTATCGGATTGCTGTTTGTCAGTCAAGGCTTTGAAGCGTTTGCTGAGGCCAAACACCGACAGGATCCACAAGCATACAATGCCAAGAGCAATTGGAGCAATGATTGGCACGAGTTGATAAAGCGCACTTCCAGAGAATATGGTAAGTAAGCCCATCTGAATGTACGAACCAGCAGATTTACCGCCACGGCCACCAATGACATCCACTGCAGCCTTTCCTTTGACTTTCAATTCTTGATCCAAAGGAATGTAGGCCATTTCTTTGGTAGGATCAAATAGCGAGTATTTAACAGCTTTACCAAAAGCATTCACAAATAATCCAAGAACGACGACAAAGACGATTAACTCTTTGTTGATGACAGATTGTTCGATTGCTTCAATAATTTTCATTCCTTCAGGCAACAGGCTGTTGTTGTAATGAATGACACCGAAGAATATCAAAATACCGGTGATTAAAACAGCAGGTGTAATCAACGCACAAGTTCTCCAACTGAAAGTACGCAAAAGATTACTGCCAACTAACATCAATATGACAGCAATGCCACCTGTGACAGTTGATAGGCCACCCATTACGCGATTGTATTCGACTTCAGTAGGATAAGCAATTTTAATCTGCCCTTTCCAAACACCTTCAAACAAGTTGATCGATACGCCATAAGCAAGAACGAGCATGGCAATCAATCCTAAATAAGGGGATTGAAGGATATACTTAAAGCTATCCATCATAGAGAGCTTCGCTTTTTTCTTTTTGGTTTCTCCCATGGCTTCAGGGTCATAATAACGCTTATCCGTCAGGACGTATCGGTTCATCCAGTAAAATGTGGAAAGAAGAACGATTCCGGCAACAATCACAAATGCCATCAGGTATTGTAGCATCAAACCTGTTGACTCCATTCGGCTTAATCCCAAAGTATGAATTGAATGAGAAACGAGAATAATTGCAGGACCAGATAATAATAGACCGAAGTTACCAACAAATCCAAACATTCCGTAGAAACGACGAGCTTCTTTTACAGGGGTAATCGCATTTGCAAATTGCCAAAATAGCAAGGATAAAACGGCACTTCCCCACAATTCAGATAGAATGTAAAACAGTGTGTACGTCCAGTTTCCGACTAAAGGAATGATCCATTTAACATTTGGATAGAGTTCTTGATAATGATGAATGGTATCTAAACTCATGTGAAGTGTACCTACAAATGGATAGATACAATAGGGATACAATCCGAAGAATAGCAAGAATGGCAACGCAGTAACGTAAAACAATCCTTCGCGGTTAAATATATTTGCCGCCCTAGTATAAAGGATCATAAATATAACTGCTGAGGCAGTTACGCCGATGCCTTTTGCGAACGCTAAGCTCTCAGCACCTGCTCCAGGAGCATTTACTAATATTGCGTCTTTTGTATCGCGCAAAACTGTGTAAATGAACAGAATGCAGAACATCATGACGCCCATAGGCAAAAACTTTTTAACTTCCTGTGAGTGTATCGGCCATAATAGCTTTCGCCATCCCGAAAACTCATGAGTTATCTCTTGCGACATACAATATCCTCTGTTAAAAAATTAATCCTAGCCATCTGAAATTTTAAGTGGGGTCGGCTGAACAAATGCATTGAATCAAACCAACAAAACGCTTTCAAATGACTAGACTTTGTTAGAGTGTTTTAAACATAGATCAATAGTATAATTGTGTTTTAACGATAAATGCAAGAAAAATTTATCCTTAAAAATTTATCATTTATCAATGCGTAAAAAAAGCACAATTTTTTTTATATTTCTTAAAAACATATTGAGCTTGTTCAATATATATAATCAAAATAGGGCTGAGGGACGCCCATGAAATGATGGTTTTTTCGCGATGGCATTTTTCAGCAGCCTCTTTGCTGATCCACGAGGACTATCAACGTTTTTTTAGGGATTCATAATACTGAAATTTTAATAAGCCTTAAGATTTTTATATACGAAAATTAATTTAATCGATATTTTTCCTGCAAAATATATTCAACTAAAGAAATTAATTGATGTTGCACATCTTTTTTTAATTTATAGTGCGAATATATTTTTTATAACCAAAAAATATAAAGGAACGAATGTTATGATAACGACAACTGAACAAGTAATAACTAATACAACTCAACAATTTGCATCTTCTTCTCTAGTAACTCCTGATTTGAATTATCGAGACCAATTGATTAGCGAGATAAAAGGAAAAGTTTTTTGTCAATACGAAGAATTACCGGTTGAAGCTTTTGCAGATAAATTTACCGCAGAGTTTCCTTTATCTTCTGCTTCTGATCCTTTAAACGCTGATTCAAATTTTTGGAACGGAACTTTATATAAGGAATTGATGGGGCGGATCTTACGACATATCGGTGCAGAAAATGATGATGAGTTTTTTATGACATATGGATCAAAAGAAGTAGCGCCGATCTCCATGAAAAACGTTGAAAACCTTGTAAAACATTTCAACTTTTCTTCTTTAGATGAGTTAGTTTACAAAATAGTGGAAGTTGCCCAATTGCCAGGTTTTATAGGTTTCAAAGAGCCACTAAAAGAGAGCAATATAGGAATTTCTCATGGGGAATATCTCACTAGATTTAGTGATAACAGCCCTGAGATCACTGTGGATTATTTTCCCAAAAATTCTTCATCCGTTATGCATAGGAGAATAAGCCCTGTAGAAGCTGGTTTTCAAGTCAAGGTGGGAAAGGTCGAAAAGGTATATTCCACAATTTTAGAAGCAATCGAAGGTCTGAAGCAAGAGGCTGGCTTAACGAAATCTATAGAAGCGAAATTCAAAACCTCTTTTAGATTTCTTAATGTATTGAAAGAATCAAATAAATAACCAAAGCTTAGACTTAGAAAAAGGAAAGTGAACTCAAAAAATTCATTTTCCTTTCTTATATTTAGAATCGTTTTTATAGTCCGAAGGACTAAAAGTGCACCAGCCCTGGGCAACGGCCAGGGATAATAATTGAAAGGAATTTGCAGCCTGTAAGGCTGCTAAAACATACCTAAAAACGCAGTCCTTCATGCTGCACATTTAATCTACAGACTACCCAGGGCGATGCCCTCACCATTATACACATCTTTTGATAAAAAAGATGTATATAATGGTGCGGGTTTTCAACTCTGGTGAGTTGGTCCCTTATTTCGTGCCTCTGCCCGTGCAATGGCATTCGGTTAAGTAAATCATTTTTAATCAGCTATTTACATACTATTTTAATGTTTTTTTATCATCAAAATACCATAGAAAAAACATCAAAACTAAAGTAGTACCTTGCGGCATGGCTTTAAGACCAATTATTAACCGAATGCCATTGTCTGCCCGTGTGCGTGTGCGTGCCCGAAAATAACTTTTGCACGACTTATCTACGCACCATCTTGCCTAACATGGACCACAATACGTATAAGCAAATCTCGACCTTTTTCTTGATATTGCTTTAGTTTTCAGAAAGTAATCTTTTCGGGCACGGGCACGCATACGGGCAGGGGCACGGGTCAATTCATTCACGATGTGTATAAATCAAAATAATGAATAGAAGCGGCAGATATAATCTTTTATCATTGCTGCCGCCCTAGCTTGAGAAAGCCGTTGCTAGAAATTAGCTATGCGAGTTCGCCATCGCTAGCATAGGAACTCCTGCAGCGCTCTGCATTTGATGGCTATTGACAGCTTCAACGTAAAAATGCCATAATTCTTGGTCGACTTTACTGTGTCGGATCGAAGCAATTAATTCGCGCTTGATTGTACGCAAATCTTTCTTTGGAGTGAGCTTGCGGATCATATCTTTATCACCGGCGAGGCGTGCCATATTTAGCATTCTTTCGATATCCTGTTTGGAAAAGAGGAATTGATCGCGGCGTTTGCGAGAACCTCTAGCGGCTCTTTGCTTAGGAGGAACTGTAACTGGCTTTTCAACTTTGAGAATATATTTTTCAATGAGAGTGTGAAGTTGTTCAGGAGCCTCGGTTTTCATTTTACGCATGGTAAAGTGGTGAATATAACCGCCTGTGCCTACAGGAAGATAACGGCAAATATCGTTTTCTTTTTTCGCTCCAATTTTTTTTATTGCCTGATGGATTAAGCTATCAAGAGTTTTAGCTTCCCCTTTAGACTTTTCAAAGCTCATGTTACCTGCCTTATTGTTGTCTTGTTTGTTTTTTCAGTTAGAGGGTGTTTACAAATCTTTCAAAGTGATTCTAAACCTATTATAAACGATAATTTATAAAATATTTCATCGAGCACTTCCGACTAGAAATAGAACTCAGTTCGTGCAACTTTGGTTCTTTTAGCAAAGGATGAAATAATAATGCAACTACATATTTTTAATTTTGCAAAAAATTCACTAGAAAAAGACGCGCCATTTAAATGCATTAAAAAGACTCTTTAGAAAAAACAGCTAAACGAAATCATAAATTCGTGAACTATATTCCTATTCAAACTAGAAAATAGCGCGACTTATTTTCATTAATTTAATAATGAACTTTATGGTTATATGCGTTTTTTAGCAACATAAATTTGAGTCTCTTTGAAAAATAAAGTAACAGTAAGAAAGGAGTTCTTTTCATTTTTTTTCTCGTTGTTTTTTGCTTTGCTCTTTCTTCAGAATCTTGTAAAATTATTTCCTTATTAACGAAGAGATTGCCATGCCATTGAAGATGTTTCAAAATCCCGCTCCTGAGCTCCCTCCTATATCCAGGATTTCTCATATCGTGGCAATTGCTGCCGGAAAAGGGGGCGTCGGAAAATCTTCCGTGGCTGTCAACTTAGCCCTCGCTTTAAAACAAGCAGGCTACTCTGTAGGCATTATGGATGCTGATATCTACGGACCCTCCATCCGCCGAATGCTCCCAGAAGAACAACCTCCCTCTCAAAAAGGAGAGCTCATCACACCAGCCCTCTGTCAAGGCATCCGCATGATTTCAATGGCCTTTTTCCGAAGGGAAAACGAGGCTGCTGCTGTACGTGCTCCAATTGCCAACAATGTGATTGCCAATTTCATCAAAAATGTCAGTTGGGGGCCACTGGATTTTCTGCTTATCGATTTTCCGCCTGGAACTGGCGATATTCAGTTGACTTTAAGCCAAAGGGCCAATTTAACGGGAGCTGTCATGGTTACAACTCCGCAGGAAGTGGCTCTCATGGATGTGCGCAAAGGAGTGAATCTTTTCCAGCAAATGAATATTCCCATCATCGGAGTCATTGAAAACATGAGCTACTATTCTCATCCAGAAACGGGCCAAGCTCATTATCTTTTCGGCAAAGGGGGAGGCGAACGTTTAGCTCTCGAAATAGGAGCACCCCTTCTAGGATGCATTCCCATTGATCCTGAAATATGCCGCTGTGGAGATGAAGGACGGTCCCTTTATTCTGAGAGGCCAATGGGACCCGGTGCGCTCGCTTTTGAAGCGACAACCAAAGCTTTTGTCGCTCATGCCTCCGCTTTAAAAAGATTGTCTGGAGAATGCTTGTCAACCTTCGATTTAATTTGGAAAGAAATGCCATGAATCAACCCCCCATTCTCATTAAAGCTATTAAGCAGATTGATAATCATACATTTTGCATCGAATGGAGCGATGGGGAGAGTGCCCGCTATAAGCTCAGCCATCTTCAAAAAAACTGTCCATGTGCTCAATGTCAGCATGTCGCTCCAAAACTCATTGAGGATGTCCGTGCCTTGAATATCACAAACGTTGGACGCTATGCATTGCGGATAAAATTCACATCTGGATGCTCTTCGGGCATTTATAGTTTTGCAAAGCTCCGCGAGATGGCAAAAGGAGCTGCCATATGATTAAAAAGACTATTTTAGGTCTCGCTTTAGTATTTCTTTTCTGCTGGGGATGCTCTTCCAACGACACTGCTTCTTCTCTTCAGGAGCGCCAACAATGGTTGATTCCCAATGGCAAAATTAAAGTTCTCTCTACCATTGCTATGATCGATGATCTCGTCAAGCAAATCGGCGGAGACTATGTCGATTGCTCCACTTTGATCGATAGCGAATTAGATCCGCATTCCTATCAATTGGTCAAAGGCGATGATGAACGACTTGCTTTAGCCGATCTTATTTTCTATAATGGTCTAGGACTTGAACATGGACCTAGCCTGCAGCGATTTCTTTCTCAAAATGCAAAATCAATTTCCTTGGGAAATAAATTGATGGGGGATTATCCTCATGATCTTCTAAGAGATCAAGGACAGTTGGATCCTCATATTTGGATGGACATCTCCCTCTGGGCTAAAACCATTCCTTATATCGTTGAAACCCTTGCCCAAAAAGATCCTGAACATGCAGAGACCTATCGTTCGAATGGAGAAAAGCTCATTGCGAATCTTTTGCAGACCCATCAAGAAATAAGGCAAGAACTTCAGCATATTGCTTCTTCTCAACGTTATTTGGTTACAAGCCATGATGCCTTTAATTACTTTGCAAAGGCATATCTTGCCGATGAAGGGGATAACGAGCAGGAATGGCGGGCAAGAATTGCAGCTCCTGAAGGCCTTGCTCCTGAAAGTCAAATCAGCGTAACGGATATCCAAGCTATCATCGATTATTTGCAATACTATCATGTCAGGGTCTTATTTCCCGAGTCCAACGTAAGCAAAGATTCGATCCGAAAAATAGTCCAAGCCGCTAAAGAAAAGCACTTGGATGTCACAATCGCCGATGTTCCCCTTTATGCCGATGCGATGGGTAAGCCAGGTTCGAGTGGAGACAGCTATTTAAACATGATCCGCCACAATGCGCGAACCATAGCGCTTTATCTCAAAAATAATGGAATCGAATGAGTGCGTCTTCTAGTCATCATCCAGCTCTTCGCGTTCAACAGCTCTCTGTGAATTATGATAAAACTCCAGTCTTATGGGATATCACTCTGGAAGTTCCCCATGGAAAAATCATTGGGGTCGTTGGACCAAATGGAGCGGGAAAAAGCACGTTTATCAAAGCAGCTCTTGGACTTGTCCAGCCAATTTCAGGAAAGATTGAATTTTTCGGAAAGTCCCTAAAGGAGATGAGAAGCAAAATTGCTTATGTCCCTCAAAGAGAAAGCGTCGATTGGGACTTTCCCATTACTGTGCGTGAACTTGTCATGATGGGGCGATATGGCAAGTTGGGATTGCTCAGATGGTCTAGTCATTCCGATAAGGATATCGTCGATCATTATTTAGAGCTTGTAGGATTGAAACCTTATGAAAATAGGCAAATCAGTCAGTTATCTGGAGGACAGCAGCAGCGAGCGTTTATCGCGCGTGCTCTGGTCCAAGAGGCAGATATCTATTTTATGGATGAGCCTTTTGCAGGCATTGACATGGCTACGGAAAATGCCATTATGAACCTATTGCATGGACTTAAAGAACAGAACAAAACAGTATTTGTTGTTCATCATGATTTAAATACGATAGAAAATTATTTCGATTGGCTTATCATGCTCAATATGCGTTTGATGGCATATGGCAGTGTCGCCAATGTCTTCAATCAAGAGACTTTGAATATGACTTATGGAAAAAACTTTGCTCTTTTTGATGAAGCTTTAAAATTATCGCATCAGAAAACCCAAGGGCAGCGGGAATAATTTTCGCCAATTATGGATTAGACGCCGCATGGATGGCTCTCCGCTTATTTATTTTTCCGATCCAGTTTTACGGGCGCCTACTATCGGCAGCATGCTTATGTGTTTGGCAGCAGCGCTTGTCGGCGTCGTCGTCTTTTTAAAAAAAGAATCTCTCATAGGAGAAGCGCTTTCCCATGCCGCATATCCCGGTGTGATTACTGGCATTCTTATAGCAGGCATTTTTGAGGTCAGCGAAGAAAGGGAAATTGCTTTATCATCATTAGTGATCATAGGAGCCTTTCTTAGCGCTGTTGTCGGCCTTAAAATGATATACTATCTTAGACGACATTTGAATATCCGTTCCGATTCTGCCCTTTGCTTTATTCTTTCGGTTTTTTTTGGGATCGGATTGACCCTAGTTAGTGAAGTTCAATTTGTCTATCCCTCGCTCTACCGCCAAGCTCAAACATACCTCTATGGCCAAGCAGCGACAATGACTGATGTCCATATCGCCATTTATGGATCTCTGTCGGTCGCTGTCATTCTCGTCCTTCTCCTTTTTTACAAGGAGATCCAAGCCCTAGCTTTTGATCATTCTTACGCAAAAACCCTTGGAATCAATGTAAAGGCGATCGATACTTTGGTTTTTTTACTGATCGTATTGTCGGTTGTCATCGGTATCCGGTCCGTAGGTGTTGTTCTAATGTCCGCAATGCTGATAGCACCTGCAGCAGCAGCCCGACAGTATACAAATAAATTATATTGGATGTTCATTTTAGCGTCTTTTTTTGGACTTCTCAGCGCCTTTCTCGGCAACTATCTCTCCGTTGAGCTGACAAAGTCTATTGCGACATCGCACCGCTTTGCGCTGCCTACCGGTCCAATGATCGTTATCGTCGCTTCCCTCATCTGTTTTTTTTCTCTGATGCTTGCACCAGAAAGAGGATTTTTATTGCGCATGCTGCGCATCGGATCTTTTCGCTACCACTGTATGGGTGAAAATTTGCTCAAAGCGATTTGGCGTCTTAATGAGAGTAAACCGCTAACGTTTGAAGAAATCGCAAAAAGCCAGAATGTCTCTCGATGGTATTTGTATTTTATTTTAAATCGCCTAGTTCATCAAAAGTGGCTTCAACACAAAAAAGATGGTTATGCATTGACTCCTGAAGGACGTTTAAGAGCAGCACGCATTGTCCGCTTACACCGCTTATGGGAGGTGTATTTGGTGGATTATTTAGGAGTTGGAGCAGAGCGTGTTCATCGCAGTGCAGAAGAAATGGAACACATCATCACGCCCGAGCTTGAAGCAGAGCTTACGCTGTTATTGAAGGATCCCAAACAAGATCCCCACAGCCAACCCATTCCCTCCAAGGAGAATAATGGCTTCTCAGTACTATATTAATCCCTATACAGGAAAGACATTTTTTGGCTTCTTTGTTCAATTGGTCTTTCGTTTGTGGGCCTTTGTGCGAGGAGAAGTGCCTTTGGAAAATTTAGCTTCTGATGAGATTCAGATTTTAGTCTTATCAGGCGTGGCCATATCCTCAGCTATCGTAGGGACCTTTCTGATTTTGCGAAAAATGACCATGCTTGCCAATTCACTTTCCCACACGCTTTTGATAGGAATTGTCATCGTCTATCTATGGACTCATCAGCAGTTTTTGGCTGAAGATCATAACTATGAAGAGCCCTTTGATATCCGCATCATCTTTATCGCTTCTATTTTGATGGGACTGATCACAGCTTTTTTAACGGATCTATTGATAAAGGTTGCCCGTTTGCAGGAGGATGCTAGCACAGGGATTATTTTTACAAGCCTTTTTGCTGTGGGTATTGTCTCTGTTACAGCTCTTACCAGGAATGTTCACATTGGCACAGAAGTTGTGATGGGCAATGCTGATGCTCTTCAGCTTGCTGACTGCAAGTTTGTTTATCTTATCGCATGCATTAATGTGCTGCTTACTTTCCTTTTTTTTAAAGAATTTAAAGCAACAACGTTTGATGCAGGTCTATCAAAGGCTTTGGGTCTCTTTCCTTTATTTTTTAACTATTTGCTAATGATTCAAGTATCTTTGACAGCAATTGGTGCCTTTCGCGCAGTGGGCGCGTTGATGGTCTTAGCATTCATCACAGGACCGACTCTCACGGCTCGTCTTTTGGTCCATAGCCTAGGAAAAATGCTGCTGCTAGGATGCGTATTAGGTATTTTTGCTTCAATCATCGGAGTGGCAATTTCAAGGCACGTGCTTTCAGTTTATGGAACACCTTTATCTACTGCAGGGGTTGTCGTTTGTACAATTTCAATCATCTTTGTTCTTGCCCTCATCTACGCGAAAAGATCTCCGAATTTCGTAAAGCAAGTAGGATAATCTGCTTTTATTCCCTTTAGTTGCAGAAATTCGTTTATCAAGATATCATCAAGAAAGCTAACAAATGTGCGTGCTTTGCTGCTAATTTTAGTTATAAGCCCGGAAAGATTTTTCGGCATATTAATTAAATATGGCTAAAAATCTTTCCGGGCTTATAACTAAAATTAGCACACAAATCATGCATATTTGAATTTACTGACAGCCTCGGAGGGCCGCAATGGAAATTTGGTTAGACGCAATCGATACAAAAGCAATTACCAGGGCTTGCCGACTCGGCTTTATCCATGGTATCACTACCAATCCTTCCTTACTTGCTGGGGCCAATGCGGATCATGAGAGGACGATTCAATCCATTTTAGATGTTCAGGATGGTCCAGTCGCTGTTCAAATTATGGCCGAAGAAAGCGAGGAAATGATCAAACGTGCCCATGCATTGCGCGTTTTTTCGGATAGAATCATTGTAAAAATCCCTGCGACGCAAAACGGCTATATCGCTATTAATACTCTTGCTGAAGATGGCGTTCCCACAATGGCAACTACAATATTCCACCCTAATCAAGCATTTTTAGCTGCTATGTCGAATGCCCAGTATGTTGCTCCTTATGTCGGACGCATGTTCGATGCTGGCGTGGATGCTTATGCAGCTCTCAGATCCATCGCTAAAGTCTATAAGCAATCTGCCTTTGAGACTAAAATTCTCGCGGCAGCCCTCAAAACCCCAGAGCAAATTTTAGCCTGTGCCGAAATGGGTATCGATGCGATGACGATTAAATCTTCGCTTTTTTCGGAATTCATTGCAGACAATGAAGATACTCTAGAATCTCTTAAAGCTTTCGCTGAAGCGTGGGAAGCTCATGATTATAGCAAATCCTCTTCTCTTTTACTTTAGCCTCTTCATAATGTAAAGGTGAGAAAAGCGGCGGCAAGGTAGCCGCCGCACAATAAAATCTATTTGAAGTGAGTCATGAAAAGGATATTTTGACCAGTCACGAATCCTGCACATGCGATGAAACCTAGGCGAATTGCCTGATGATGATTGCGGCTTGAGGACATTGATTCCATGATTAAATTGGCAGCGAATAATTGCTTTGCGATAACAAATGCAACAGTGTTTGGAATTGCATGAATGGCGGCTGTAGCTAAAGCAACATTTGCAACTCCTATCTCTGGATTGTACTTGTCGATGATATGATAGGCTTTAATTGCATAAGGTTTAACAGCAGTTTTAGCTTTTTGACACTGATGATTGATGGCATTTAGTCCATTAGAAATGGATGTGGTACAAGCTTCTGTTATTTTCATTTTTTTTATCCTTTTGAAGTTTAAAGATTAAATTATCTCAATAATAATAAATCAACTTTTATTAAGTTACAATTAATAAATTTTAAAGAATTCAATGTTTTTGTTTTTTTTCATGATTTTTAGAAAATGAGAAAAGGGACATTAGCGAGCTCCGGGACCATAGGGTTTTGTCTCTTAGATCCCTGGAATCGCTAATGTCCCTCACCCTTCTTTTATAGTTGTCTATTAGATGATCATCCATGTATGGTCCATTTCAGAGGAAGTACTGGAGAAAATTAATGGAAATACTGACGCTAAGCTATTTAGATGAAGAAGGCAATTTATCTTCTTCTTATCGGCAGGCCATTTCCGACGAGGATCTCATTAAAGGCTATAGAGTGATGGTCATGACTCGCCTCATTGATGACAGGATGATTACCATTCAGCGTCAAGGAAGTATTTCATTTGCGATGAGTTCTCTTGGCGAGGAAGCCTGTGCTGTGGCTAGCGCTGCCGCCTTGGAAATGAAAGACTGGATGTATCCTCAATATCGCGAGGCGGGCATTATGTTTTGGAGAGGCTATACGATTCAACAATATGTCCACCATATGTTCGGAAATGCTCAAGATATCATTTTGGGTAGACAAATGCCGAACCATTTTGGTGCCCGAAGCCTTAATGTAGTGACCGTTTCTTCCCCAATTGGTACTAAGGTCCCTCATGCTGCCGGATGCGCCTATGCAATGAAAATTCAAAAAGAAGATGCCATTGCTATTTGTTATTTCGGTGAAGGGGCCACTTCCGAAGGTGACTTCCATGCAGGGGTTAATTTCGCTGCTGTCCGGAACGCTCCGGCTATTTTCTTCTGCCGCAATAATGGCTATGCCATTTCTACGCCTTGTGAAAGGCAATTTGCTTCTGAAGGCATTGCCCCAAAGGCTATTGGTTATGGCATTCCAGCTTATCGAGTGGATGGTAATGATTTTTTTGCTGTCCACGAAGTTGTAAGTTTGGCGCGAAAGCATTGTCTGGAAGGAAATGGTCCGATTTTAATCGAAGCCATGACTTATAGGAGGGGAGCCCATTCAACTTCTGATGACCCGTCGTTATATCGTAAAGAAGAAGAAGTCAAAAAATGGGAGAAAAAGTGCCCCGTTGTTCGTTTACGGAGCTATTTGATGAAAAGAAAATTATGGGATGACCAACAAGAGCAACAGCTGATCGAAAAGACTAATGAAGAAATCACTCAAGCCATTGCGATGGCAAAAGCTTCACCTCGTCCACCCCTTGACTCCATTATCGAAAATGTCTATTTCGAGGTTCCCCAAAAGTTAAAAGAAGAATATGAACAGCTTAAAACCCAACTGACAGCCTCTGAAGGCAGTCGGGTTTAAAAGTTTTTTTCCTCAAGAGTGAATCATGGCAGTGATGAACATTATCCAGGCACTGAATTTAACGCTTCATCAGGAATTTGCTCGTGATCATCGTCTTGTGACTTTTGGTGAAGATGCTGGAGCATTTGGAGGGGTATTTCGAGTGACTTCCGGCCTTCAAGAAAAATTTGGCGAAGAGAGATGTTTTGATACCCCTCTGTGTGAACAGGGCATCATTGGCTTTGGCATCGGAATGGCCCAGAGGGGATTGAAGCCAATTTGTGAAATTCAATTCGCCGATTACATTTTTCCTGCTTATGATCAAATCGTCAACGAGCTTGCCAAAATGCGCTATCGCACGGCAAATCAATACGCTTCGCCGATGGTCATTCGCACACCTTATGGAGGAGGGATCCATGGCGGCCATTATCACTCTCAATCTCCAGAAGCTCAGTTTTTGCATACTCCAGGATTAAAAGTCGTCTTTGTGTCTAGTCCCTATGATGCCAAAGGATTATTAATTTCTGCGATTCGAAGCAATGATCCCGTGATTTTCTTTGAGCCAAAACGTTTGTATCGTTCGCTGAAAGAGGAGGTGCCAGATGAGGAATACACGATTCCATTTGGAGTTGCTGCTGTAGAAAATTTTGGCAATGATGCCACATTGATTGGATGGGGTGCCCAGCACCATCAAAATCGCGAAGCAGCGCAGCTGCTCAAAGATAAGCATGGAATTCATATAGAGGTCATCAATTTGCGAACTCTTAATCCTCTGGATATCAATGCGATCACCACTTCTGTTCAAAAAACTGGGCGATGTGTTGTGGCGCATGAGGCTCCTCTCACTCAAGGATTCGGTGCTGAAATTTCGGCGCAAATTATGGAGCGTTGTTTTTTGCATTTAGAAGCCCCTGTTAAACGCTGTTGCGGACTTGATACGCCTTTTCCGCATACTCTTGAAAAAGAATATCTTCCAGATGCCTATAAAGTTGTCCAATCAATCCTTGACGTCATGGAATATTAAGATGGGAAATGAGGTCTATAGCTTTAATCTACCTGACATTGGAGAGGGCGTTGTCGAAGGTGAAGTCATCGAATGGTTAAAACAGGTTGGCGAAAAAGTTAAACAAGATGAGCCTGTCGTTGTCGTCATGACAGATAAAGCGACTGTAGAGCTTCCTTCCCCATATCCTGGAACATTGCTCAAGCATTACTATCGGGTAGGAGAAGTGGCTATCAAAGATCAGCCTCTTTATGATTTGCAGCTTGATGAGGGGATCAACGCATCAAAAGCATCTTTGGAAAAACCTCCGAAAGCCCAAATTCTACCTTTAGAAGCATCCAAAAAAGCGCCAACACAGATTCATGCCCAAAAGAAGGAAGAGCGAGGACAGAAGTCAAAAGCATTAGCCGTCCCTAAAATCCGTCACCTTGCACGAGAAATGGGAATTGATCTTCAAGATATCTCTGGAACAGGTTCGGATGGACGAATCACTATGGCTGACCTTCAAGGTGTGCGAAGTGAAAAGGAGCTAGCATCATCCATAGCTTATCTTGATGGGGATGAAGAGAAGCCTCTTATAGGTATCAGAGGTCTGATGGCTAAAAAAATGGCGCAATCCCATGCACATATTCCTCAATTTTCTTATTTTGAACAGGTTATTGCCACGCGACTAATCCAGCTTCGTCAGAATTTTAAAGGAAAGGCCGAACAAGAGGGAATTCATTTAAGCTTTATGCCCTTTTTCATTCGCGCTCTTGCTTTGACAGCACATCAATATCCCATTGTGAATAGCTCCCTCGATACAAAAACCGGAACGCTTATCTTGCATAAGCAGTGCAATGTCGGCATTGCCATTGCATCTACGCAAGGACTCATCGTTCCTGTTCTCAAGGGTGTTCAAGAGATGGGATTGGAAGATATTATAAAAAATTATGATGTCCTGAAAAACAAAGCGCTTGCCGGCAAGGTGCCTCCTAATGAGATGAAGGAAGCGACAATCACGATTAGCAACTTTGGAGTTCTTGGAGGTGAAGGAATCTGGGCAACGCCTATGATCAGCGAACCAGAGGTCGCCATCTTGGCTTTAGCCAGAATTCACAAAGCACCGATTGTCAAAGACCAGGATATTGTTGTTAAAGATGTTTTGCCCATTTCATGGAGTTTTGATCATCGCATTATCGATGGAGAGATGGCTGCAGCCATTTCTCACTATTATTGCGTCCTCTTACGGGATCCAGCGTTTTTATTGTAAATACTATTAGCTGAGCCATCTCAGTTATCTAAAGCCATCAACAGTCCCAAAATGCATTGGCTGATCAGTGCTACGTTGGCAATGAGCAAATGATTTTTGCTGATTTCGGCGATATTTCCAAAATCTCCTTTGACTCTTCCCGATGCAGATGCTTGGGCATACCAAAGTTCTCCAACTATATACATAGTGGCTCCAAATCTTGTAATTAAAGAGATGGGTGTTGGAATTATATTTTTGAATATTCGCAGAGCCACAAGTTGACATGTACAAAAAAATATATTTAACAAGGGTCCTGCAGCATCCACAATCATTTTTTCCCCATTGTCAAATTTAGAATGGAAAGGATAAAAAGTTACCCCATATGGAGAATCGATGCAAATTTTAATGTCTTCGTTGGCTTTAGATAAAATCTTATAGGCTAAAGCGTGTCCCATCTCATGAATAAAAACATGTAAAGGAGCTAATAGAATAAGTCGAAAAACTCGATTTTCCAATGACTTCGTTACAAAACAATCTACTGCTCTTAAATAGGGATTTTTTTGTTCTAATATGATTTTGGGATAGTGTTCTTTTTTTTTAAAATCAATATATATATTATTGATCTTATATGTCCCATTAGTTTCTAATAACAAAGAACTTAGAAAATTAATACCATTCATCCCATTTATATGGTTGTACACCACCCACCCTCTTCTTCTACTTTTACTGTCTTTGTCACTTTAAACCTAACTTGCTACCTATGAACGGGTCAGATTCGAATTCTTTTCCTCTAGAAGCTCGCAAAAATAAGGGGGCCATATTAGAAAATATGGCCCCCTTATTTTCAGAGCCGAGAGTGCGAGCTTCTAGA
>Ga0153954_1000102_pt1 | contig 73714 bp, 66 predicted proteins | sample TSFL038MetaG_FD_102277 | JGI IMG/M metagenome (GOLD analysis project Ga0153954, IMG submission 102277) | Attine ant fungus gardens microbial communities from Florida, USA - TSFL038 MetaG | ecosystem: Host-associated > Fungi > Mycelium > Unclassified | place: USA: Florida, Wekiwa Springs State...
CTCACCAACAACCCGGCCAAGCGCGTCGGGCTGGACGGTTACGGCCTGCACATCCTGGAGCGGGTGCCGCTGCCGGTGCGCGCCAACTCCGAGAACATCCGCTACCTGCTGACCAAGCGCGACCGGATGGGCCACGAACTGACCGGCTTGGAGGACTTCGACGAATCCTCCCACCTGCCGGACGAGTTCGGCGGGGCGCTGTAGATGAGTCCAGCCGCAGGAGTGCCGGACATGCCGGCGCTCGATGCCTCTGGTGTGCGTCTGGCGATCGTGGCCAGCACCTGGCACACCCGTATCTGTGATGCCCTGCTGGCCGGGGCCCGCAAGGTGGCCGCCGATGCCGGCATTGCCGAGCCGACGGTGGTGCGGGTGCTCGGGGCGATCGAGATCCCGGTGGTGGCGCAGGAAGTGGCCCGCAACCACGACGCCGTCGTTGCGCTGGGGGTCGTGATCCGCGGTGCCACACCGCATTTCGACTATGTGTGTGACGCGGTGACGCAAGGCCTGACCCGGGTCTCGCTGGACGCGGCGACCCCGGTGGCCAACGGCGTGCTCACCGTCAACGACGAGGCACAGGCCCTGGACCGCGCCGGACTGCCTGATTCGACCGAGGACAAGGGTGCTCAGGCCGCCGCCGCAGCGCTCAGTACGGCGCTGACCCTGCGCGAGCTTCGCGCCGCACTGTGACGCCCCCGGCCGAATCCCTGCGCTGGGATCTCCAGGTACGTCCGCGCATGATGCGCTACGGAGTATGGATCGTCGCGACCATGATCGTGACCATCCACGTCGTGGTGAGCCTGCTGCTGACAATCCGCGCCAGCGGCGTCATCTTTCGCACCTATGACCGGGTGGCGGTCGTGGTGCTGGGCCTGATCGTCGCCGGCGCGCTGCTGCTGTTGACGCGGGCCCGGGTGCGGGCGGGCGAGTCCGGGGTGTCGGTCCGTAATGCGCTCGCAGACCGGTTGGTGCCCTGGTCCGACGTCGTCGGCGTGACCTTCCCGCCGGGCAAGCGCTGGGCCCGGCTGGAGTTGCCCGACGACGAATACATTCCGCTGGTCGCCATCCAGTCCGCCGACAAAGAGCACGCCGTCGCGGCCATGCGGGAGCTGCGCGCCCTGGTCGCGCGCTACCGGCCGTCATCCCCGCGAGCAGACACAGAATCGCATCCGTGAGGCTCCTCGAGTGCGATTCTGTGTCTGCTCGCCGGGGAAATGACGCACGCTAGCCTGGTTAACGTGCCAGACCCCGCGACCTATCGTCCGGCGCCCGGGTCCATTCCCGTCGCGCCCGGCGTCTACCGGTTCGTCGACCCACATGGCCGGGTCATCTATGTGGGCAAGGCCAAAAGCCTGCGTTCGCGACTGACCTCGTACTTCGCCGACATCGCCGGACTGCACCCGCGGACCCGCCAGATGGTGACCACCGCCGCCAAGGTGGAGTGGACGGTCGTCAACACCGAGGTCGAGGCTCTCCAGCTGGAATACAACTGGATCAAGGAATTCGACCCGCGGTTCAACGTCCGCTACCGCGACGACAAGACCTATCCCGTGCTGGCGGTCACCAGAGGCGAGGAGTACCCGCGGCTGATGGTCTACCGCGGGCCGCGCCGTAAGGGAGTGCGCTACTTCGGGCCCTACTCACACGCGTGGGCGATTCGCGAGACCCTGGACCTGCTGCTGCGGGTGTTTCCGGCCCGCACCTGCTCGGCGGGTGTGTTCAAGCGTCACCAACAGATCGGCCGGCCCTGCCTGCTCGGCTACATCGGCAAGTGCTCCGCACCCTGCATCGGTCGGGTCAGCGCCGAGGAACACCGGCGGATCGTGGACGACTTCTGTGACTTCCTGGCCGGCAAAACTGACCGGCTGGTCCGCAGCCTTGAGCAGCAGATGCTGGCCGCCTCCGATGAACTGGACTTCGAACGCGCCGCGCGGCTGCGCGACGACGTCGCCGCCCTCAAACGCGCCTTGGAGAAGCAGGCCGTGGTGCTCGGCGACGGGACCGACGCCGACGTGGTGGCATTCGCCGAGGACGAGCTGGAAGCGGCGGTTCAGGTGTTTCACGTGCGCGGTGGCCGGGTGCGCGGGCAGCGCGGTTGGATCGTCGAGAAGCCCGGCGACCCCGGCGATGCCGACAGCTCCCTGGGGCAACTGGTTGAGCAGTTCGTCACCCAGTTCTACGGGGACCAGGCCGAATTGGAAGGTGCGGCCGACGAGCCGACCAACCCGGTACCGCGCGAGGTGCTGGTGCCCTGCCTGCCGGCCAACGCCGACGAGCTGACCAGCTGGCTGTCTGAGCTGCGGGGCTCACGGGTCTCGCTGCGGGTGCCGCTGCGCGGCGATAAGCGGGTGCTGGCCGAGACGGTTGAGCGCAATGCCAAAGACGCTCTCCAGCAACACAAGATGAAACGGGCCGGCGATTTCACCGCCAGATCCGCTGCGCTGCAGAATATTCAGGAGTCGCTGGGTCTGCCTGACGCTCCGCTTCGCATCGAGTGTGTCGACATCAGTCACGTGCAGGGCACCGATGTCGTCGGGTCGTTGGTGGTGTTCGAGGACGGCTTGCCCCGCAAGTCGGACTACCGTCATTTCGCGATTCGAGAGGCCGCCGGCGAGGGCCGCTCCGACGATGTGGCTTCGATCGCCGAAGTGACGCGTCGTCGGTTCCGTCGGCACTTGGATGCCGAAGTTCTTGCCCCCGAAGGGAAATCGCGGAAGTTCGCCTATCCGCCCAACCTCTACGTAGTGGACGGCGGTGCGCCGCAGGTCAATGCCGCCGCCGCGGTGCTGGCCGAGCTCGGCATCACCGACGTCGCGACCATCGGCCTGGCCAAGCGATTGGAGGAGGTGTGGGTGCCGTCTGAGCCGGACCCGATCATCCTGCCTCGGCAGGGCGAAGGCCTCTACCTTTTGCAGCGGATTCGGGACGAGGCGCACCGGTTCGCCATCACCTACCACCGAAGCAAGCGGTCCAAGCGGATGACGGAGTCGGTGCTGGACGCGGTGCCCGGGCTCGGCGAGCATCGGCGCAAGGTGCTGATCTCCCATTTCGGTTCGGTGGCGCGACTGAAAGGCGCTACCGTCGAAGAGCTCACCTCGATCCCGGGGATCGGCGCGGCGACCGCCGCCGCCGTCCTCGAGGCGCTGGGAGCCGACGGCGCGGCGGGCGCCGCTGAACAGCAACGGATGTCGGGATGACCACGGAATCACCGAAAGGCGTGCGGGAACGCGATGTCGCCGGCCCCGGAGACGGCGCCGGTATCGATGTGGTCCTGGTGACCGGCCTGTCCGGCGCGGGGCGCGGCACCGCGGCGAAGGTCCTGGAGGACCTGGGCTGGTACGTCGCCGACAACCTGCCGCCAGACCTGATCACTCGCATGGTGGATCTGGGGCTGGCGGCGGGCTCCCGGATCACCCAGCTGGCAGTCGTGATGGATGTGCGCTCGGCGGGTTTCACCGGCGACCTGGACTCGGTGCGCACTGAATTGGCCACCCGCGGCATCAACCCGCGCGTGCTGTTCATGGAGGCCAGCGACGATGTGCTGATCCGGCGCTACGAGCACAACCGCCGCAGCCACCCCCTGCAGGGCCAGCAGACCCTCACCGAGGGCATCGCGGCCGAACGGATCATGCTGGCGCCGGTGCGCGCGGTGGCCGACCTCGTCATCGACACATCGGTGCTCAGCGTGCGCGAGTTGCGGGAGAGCATCGAGGAGATGTTCGGCGGTGACGCCGTCATCGCCCCCACGTCGATCACGGTCGAGTCCTTCGGCTTCAAGTACGGCCTGCCGATGGACGCCGACATGGTCATGGACGTGCGCTTCCTACCCAATCCGCATTGGGTCGACGACCTACGCCCGCACACCGGGCAACATCCGGCGGTGCGCGACTATGTGCTGAGCCAACCGGGCGCCGACGAATTCCTTGTCGGCTACCACCGACTTTTGGCCCTAGTGGTCAGTGGCTATCGGCGAGAGGGAAAGCGGTACATGACCCTGGCCATCGGGTGTACCGGCGGCAAGCATCGCAGTGTGGCCATCGCCGAGGCATTGGCACGGCTGCTGGATGCGCAAGACGACAACGACGAGCTGTCGGTGCGGGTGCTGCACCGGGATCTGGGCCGCGAATGAGTTGCGCCGGCGACGATGCAGTGGGGGTGCCTCCAGCCGCGCAGCGGCGAGGGGGACGGAGCTTGCGGAGCGATGAGGAGGAGCGGCGCCAGTGAGCGTTGAGCCCGCGCATGGCAATCCGAGCATCGTCGCGCTCGGTGGTGGGCACGGCCTGTACGCGACGCTGTCGGCTGCCCGCCGGCTGACCCCGCACGTCACCGCGGTGGTGACCGTTGCCGACGACGGCGGCTCGTCGGGTCGGTTGCGCGGTGAGCTCGACGTGGTGCCGCCCGGGGACCTGCGGATGGCACTGGCGGCGCTGGCCGCTGACACCCCGACGGGCCAGCTGTGGGCGACCATCTTGCAGCACCGCTTCGGCGGCAGCGGCGCGCTTGCGGGGCACCCGATCGGCAACCTGCTGCTGGCCGGCCTCAACGAAGTGCTCGCCGACCCGGTCGCCGCACTCGACGAGCTCGGCCGCATGCTCGGGGTCAAGGGCCGAGTGCTGCCGATGTGCCCGATCGCGCTGCAGATCGAAGCCGACGTGTCCGGGCTGGAAGCCGATCCGCGACTGTTCCGGGTGATCCGGGGGCAGGTGGCCATCGCAACCACTCCGGGAAAGGTGCGCCGGGTACGGATGTTGCCGGGCAGTCCGCCGGCCACCCGCCAAGCGGTGGACGCCATCATGTCCGCGGATCTGGTCGTGCTCGGTCCGGGCTCGTGGTTCACCAGTGTGATTCCGCACCTTTTGGTACCGGGTCTGGCCTCGGCGCTGCAGAAAACCACGGCCCGACGTGCCCTGGTGCTCAACCTGGTGGCCGAGCCGGGGGAGACCGCGGGATTCTCCGTCGAGCGTCACCTTCACGTGTTGGCGCAACACGCGCCCGATTTCACGGTGGATCACATCATCATCGACGCAGGCCGGGTGCCCAGTGAACGTGAACGCGAGCAGCTGCGGCGGGCTGCCACGTTGTTCGCTGCCGAGGTTCGGTTCGTGGACGTGGCCCGACCTGGTACACCTTTACATGACCCAGGAAAGTTAGCGGCGGCGCTGGACGGGGTTCGGAGCATCGACGCATCGACGTTGACCGTTCCGACACCGGTCGCGACGCATGCCGAGGGCGGGGGCCGGCAATCCGGCGTGAGTGGACCGAGTGGGCTCGGGCCGGGAGGTGACAAGTCGTGGCGATGACGGCCGAAGTCAAGGACGAGCTGAGCCGTCTCGTGGTCAGTTCGGTGAGTGCGCGCCGCGCCGAGGTCGCGGCACTGCTGCGCTTCGCCGGCGGACTGCACATCGTGGCCGGTCGGGTCGTGGTCGAAGCCGAGGTGGACCTGGGGGTCATCGCGCGCAGGCTGCGCAAGGACATCTTCGACCTGTACGGCTACAACGCGATCGTGCACGTGCTGACCGCCAGCGGGATGCGCAAGAGCACCCGCTACGTGCTGCGCGTGACGAAAGACGGTGAAGCTCTGGCCCGTCAGACCGGGTTGCTGGACCTGCGCGGGCGCCCGGTGCGGGGCCTGCCCGCCCAGGTTGTCGGTGGCAGTGTCGCTGACGCCGAAGCTGCCTGGCGGGGAGCGTTTTTGGCGCACGGTTCCCTCACCGAGCCGGGCCGCTCGTCGGCTCTGGAGATCGGCTGCCCTGGTCCGGAGGCCGCCCTGGCGCTGGTCGGCGCGGCGCGCCGGCTCGGGGTCAGTGCCAAGGCCCGCGAGGTGCGGGGCGCGGACCGGGTGGTGGTGCGCGACGGCGAGGCGATCGGGGCGCTGCTGACCCGAATGGGTGCCCAAGACACCCGGCTGGCCTGGGAGGAACGCCGGATCCGCCGCGAGGTGCGGGCGACCGCCAACCGGCTGGCCAACTTCGACGACGCCAACCTGCGCCGCTCCGCGCGGGCGGCTGTGGCGGCGGCGGCACGGGTGGAACGTGCACTGGCGATCCTCGGCGACACCGTGCCCGATCATCTGGCTTCGGCCGGCAAGCTGCGAGTCGAGCATCGGCAGGCTTCCCTGGAGGAGCTGGGCCGGCTGGCTGACCCACCGATGACCAAAGACGCGGTGGCAGGGCGGATCCGGCGGTTGTTGTCGATGGCCGACCGCAAGGCCAAGCAGGACGGCATTCCCGACACCGAGTCCGCGGTCACCCCGGAGCTGCTTGAAGACGCCTAGCGGAGCCGAAACCACTTCCCGCGCCTGCACTTACCGCTATAACAGAACGGGCACACGGCAGGGAGTGAGGACAGCATGGGGTTCATCAAACCGTCGGTTCCCGACGCCGACCCCGAAACGTGGCGCGCCACCCCGTGGGCGACTCGGATCCAGGTCTGCAGTAGGCACTGGGCCGAAGAGGGTTTCGGCACCCCGTCCGGGGTCTACCTGATCTACCTGATCAAGATCGCGGCCTACGCCGCAGGCGCGGCGGCAGTCATCGCATTGACCCCGGGCCTGGGCGAGCTCGGGCGCATCGCCGACTGGTGGACCCAGCCGATCGTTTATCAGAAGCTCGTCGTCTTCAGCCTGCTGTTCGAAATCCTGGGCTTGGGCTGTGGATCCGGTCCGTTGACCGCCCGGTTCTGGCCGCCCATCGGTGGTGTCTTGTACTGGTTGCGGCCCAACACAATCCGATTGCCGCCCTGGCCCGGCAAGGTCCCGTTCACCCGCGGCGATTCCCGCACCGTGATCGATATCGCGCTGTATGCCGCGGTGCTGGGCTCCGGTGTCTGGGCATTGCTGTCACCGGGTCAGGGCGATCCCGCCCCGGTAGGTCTGTTGGACCCGATGGTGGTGGCGCCGATGGCCGTCGCACTGGTTCTGCTGGGCCTGCGGGACAAGACGATCTTCCTGGCCGCCCGCGCCGAGCACTACGGGCTGACGTTGCTCGTCTTCTTCTTCCCCTACGTCGACCAGATGGCCGCGTTCAAACTCATCATCCTCGGGCTGTGGTGGGGTGCGGCCACCTCCAAGCTCAACCACCACTTTCCCTATGTCGTCGCGGTGATGACGAGCAACAACGCCCTGCTGCGCTCCAAGATCTTCACCGGCCTCAAACACCTGATGTACCGCGATCACGTCAACGACCTGCGGCCCACCCGGATCCCGCAGTTGATGGCACACGTCGGCGGCACCACCGCCGAGTTCGTCGTGCCGGCGCTACTGGTGCTGGTTGCCGGTGATCATTCGTGGCGATGGTTCTTGATCGCGTTCATGGTGATCTTTCACCTCAACATCTTGTCCAACCTCCCGATGGGAGTCCCGTTGGAATGGAATGTGTTCTTCCTCTTCTCACTGTTCTTCCTATTCGGACAACACCCCGAAGTCAGCGTCTATGACCTGCGGTCGCCGCTGTTGATGGCCATCCTGTTCACCGGGCTCATCGTGATCCCGGTGGCCGGAAACATGTTTCCGCAGCAGATTTCGTTCCTTCCGGCCATGCGCTATTACGCCGGGAACTGGGCGGCCAGCTTCTGGTGCTTCCGCAACGGCGCCGAGGACATCGTGGAGGCCAACGTGGTCAAGAGCTCGGCACTGGTCATCAACCAGTTGGCGAAGTTCTATGACCAGTCCACCGCCGACCTGGTCGCCGACAAAGTCCCCGGGGCATTCCGAGCCATGCACCTGCAGGGCCGGGCACTGAACGGCCTGCTGCCCCGAGCGCTCGACAATGTCGCCGACTACAACATCCGTGACGGCGAAATCATCGCCGGTCCGCTGATCGGGTGGAACTTCGGCGAAGGTCACCTCCACAACGAGCAGCTGCTCGCGGCCGTGCAGCGCCGCTGCCACTTCGCCGAGGGCGACCTGCGGGTGATCGTGCTCGAAGGTCAACCCATCCACCGGAAAGAGCAGGCCTACCGGATTGTCGACGCCAAATCCGGGCTGATCGAAGCCGGTTACGTGGCCGTGGCCGACATGCTCAGCCGCCAGCCCTGGCCCGAACCCGGTGACGACCTGCCCGTCCGCCGTACCGAGGGGCCTGTGGGCTCGGTCACGCGCTAGCCGAAATGGCGGGCGTCTGCCTTCGCCCGGCTTCGCCGCGCTCGCAACGCCCGCTAGGCTGACGGCCGAGTACACCAGCAACTTCGTAACACGAGGAGAGACCAGTGACGGTCCGGGTAGGCGTGAACGGCTTCGGCCGCATCGGGCGGAACTTCTTCAGGGCATTGGACGCGCAGAAGGCCCTGGGTAACAACACCGACATCGAGATCGTCGCGGTCAACGACCTGACCGACAACGCCAGCCTGGCGCACCTGCTGAAGTTCGACTCGATCCTGGGCCGGCTGCCCCACGACGTCAGCCTCGAAGGTGACGACACCATCGTCGTCGGGAACACCAAGATCAAGGCCCTCGAGGTCAAGGAAGGCCCGGCGGCTCTGCCCTGGGGTGACCTGGGTGTCGACGTCGTCGTCGAGTCCACCGGCATCTTCACCAACGCCGCCAAGGCCAAGGGCCACCTGGACGCGGGCGCCAAGAAGGTCATCATCTCCGCGCCGGCCACCGATGAGGACATCACCATCGTGCTGGGCGTCAACGACGACAAGTACGACGGCAGCCAGAACATCATCTCCAACGCCTCGTGCACCACGAACTGCCTCGGCCCGCTGGCCAAGGTGCTCAACGACGAGTTCGGCATCGTCAAGGGCCTGATGACCACCATCCACGCCTACACCCAGGACCAGAACCTGCAGGACGGCCCGCACAGCGACCTGCGTCGCGCCCGCGCCGCCGCGGTCAACATCGTGCCCACCGGCACCGGTGCCGCCAAGGCGATCGGCCTGGTGCTGCCCGAGCTGAAGGGCAAGCTGGACGGTTACGCGCTGCGGGTGCCGATCCCCACCGGCTCGGTCACCGACCTGACCGCCGAGCTGAGCAAGTCGGCGTCGGTCGAAGACATCAACGCCGCCATGAAGGCCGCCGCCGAGGGCCCGATGAAGGGCATCCTGAAGTACTACGACGCCCCGATCGTGTCGAGCGACATCGTCACCGACCCGCACTCGTCGCTGTACGACTCCGGGCTGACCAAGGTCATCGACAACCAGGCCAAGGTGGTCTCCTGGTACGACAACGAGTGGGGCTACTCCAACCGGCTGGTCGATCTGATCGCCCTCGTCGGCAAGTCGCTGTAACGCGATCGTGACTGTGTCTTCGGTCAAGGCTGTCTCTGAACTGATCGCCGAGGGTGTTTCGGGTCGGGGCGTGCTGGTGCGCTCCGACCTGAACGTCCCACTCGACGATGGCAAGATCACCGACCTGGGCCGGATCACCGCATCGGTGCCCACGCTGCGCGCGCTGGTCGACGCCGGCGCCAAGGTTGTGGTGACCGCGCACCTGGGCCGGCCCAAGGACGGTCCGGACCCCAAGCTGTCGCTGGCGCCGGTCGCGGCCGCACTCGGCGAGCAGTTGGGCCGGCACGTTCAGCTGGCCGGTGACGTGGTAGGCACCGACGCGCTGGCCCGTGCCGAAGGTCTGACCGACGGCGACGTGCTGCTGCTGGAGAACATCCGCTTCGACCCGCGGGAGACCAGCAAGGACGACAACGAGCGCCTGGCTCTGGCCCGGGCGCTGGCCGAGCTGGTCGCGGCGCCGGACGGCTCGCCGGGGGCCTTCGTCTCCGACGGATTCGGTGTGGTGCACCGCAAGCAGGCCTCCGTCTACGACATCGCCACGCTGCTCCCGTCGTACGCCGGAACCCTGGTCGCGGCCGAGATCAACGTGCTGCAGCAGCTGACCGAATCCACCGAACGGCCCTATGCGGTGGTGCTGGGCGGATCGAAGGTCTCCGACAAGCTGGGCGTGATCAAGTCGCTGGCGACCAAGGCCGACAGCATCGTGATCGGCGGCGGCATGTGCTTCACCTTCCTGGCTGCCCAAGGACTTCAGGTCGGAACCTCGCTGCTGGAGGCCGACATGGTGGACACCTGCCGGCAACTGCTGGATGACTACGCCGACGTGCTGCGGCTCCCGGTGGACATCGTCGTCGCCGACAAGTTCGACGCCGCCGCCACCGGCGAGGTCGTCGCCGCGGACGCCATTCCGGATCAGAAGATGGGCCTGGACGTCGGTCCGGGCTCGGTGGAACGGTTCGCCGCCCTGCTGTCGAACGCCAAGACCATCTTCTGGAACGGCCCGATGGGCGTGTTCGAGTTCCCGGCCTTCGCGGCGGGGACCAGGGGAGTGGCCGAGGCGATCGCAGCCGCCACCGCCAAGGGCGCCTTCAGCGTCGTCGGCGGGGGCGACTCCGCTGCGGCGGTACGGGCGCTCGGATTGCCGGACGACGGCTTCTCACACATCTCCACCGGCGGCGGGGCGTCCTTGGAATACCTTGAGGGCAAATCGCTTCCGGGCCTTCAGGTCCTGGAAAACGGAGGGTCGCAATGAGTCGCAAGCCGCTGATCGCCGGCAACTGGAAGATGAACCTCAACCACTTTGAGGCGATCGCACTGGTGCAGAAGGTGGCATTCGCGCTGCCGGACAAGTACTTCGACAAGGTCGACGTCACGGTGCTGCCGCCGTTCACCGACCTGCGCAGCGTGCAGACCCTGGTCGACGGGGACAAGCTTCGGCTGACCTTCGGTGCCCAGGACGTCTCGCAGCATGATGCGGGCGCCTACACCGGCGAGGTCAGCGGTGCGTTCCTGTCCAAGCTGGGTTGCACCTTCGTCGTCGTTGGGCACTCGGAGCGTCGCAGCTACCACGGTGAGGACGACGCGTTGGTCGCCGCGAAGGCCGCCGCTGCCCTCAAGCACGGCCTGACCCCGATCATCTGCATCGGCGAGCACCTGGAGATCCGGGAGGCCGGCAGCCACGTCGAGCACTGCGTGGAGCAATTGCGTGGCTCCCTGGCCGGCTTGAGCGCCGAGCAGATCGGCGCGAGCGTCATCGCCTACGAACCGGTGTGGGCCATCGGCACCGGCCGCGTCGCCGGTGCGGCGGACGCGCAGGAGGTGTGTTCGGCCGTGCGCGCCGAGCTGGGCAAGCTCGCCTCGCCCAAGATCGCCGACACCGTCCGGGTGCTCTATGGCGGTTCGGTCAACGCCAAGAACGTCGGCGAACTGATCGGCCAGCCCGACGTGGATGGCGGCCTGGTCGGCGGGGCATCGCTCGACGGTGAGCAGTTCGCGATGCTGGCGGCGCTGGCCGCCGGCGGGCCCCTCCCTTGACCCGGCGCCGGGGCCAGCCCAGAGCGAACGGTAGGGTAGCGGCATGATCTTGACGCTGCAGATTCTCTTGGTGATCACCAGCCTGCTGGTGATTCTGCTGGTGCTGCTGCACCGCGCCAAGGGTGGCGGCCTGTCGACCCTGTTCGGTGGCGGTGTGCAGTCCAGCCTGTCCGGCTCGACCGTCGTCGAGAAGAACTTGGACCGGTTGACCTACTTCGTCATCGCTATCTGGCTGACGTCCATCATCGCCGTCGGACTGCTCATCAAGTACTCCTGATGCGGACCGGCCGCGGCGACCACGCTGCGGTCCGGCTGGGTCGGCCCCGCGTCAGCGCACCACCCGATTCCGCATGGCATTGAACATGCCGCGCACCGCATTCTCGGTTGCCGCCAGCGGCGACATGGCCGTCTCGCCGACTTCGACCAGGTAGTCGATCCGGCTGACGATGGCCTCCACCGGTTCGATCAGTGTCACCAAGCGGCGGGCCAGGTCGTCGAGACTGCCCATGGTCTCGTCAAGATGGTCCAGGCCGGCGCCCAGCCGTTCGACGGTGGCGTTGAGGCCCGCGAGTGAACTGTTCAGCTCATTCATCGTGTTGCCCAGACCGCCGAGGACATCCTCAAGCTGCCCGACGGTCACGTCGGCGTTCAGTGCTGCCTGAGCCAGTGTCTTGAGCCGCTTGCGTTCCGTACCGGTGCCCGAGCTTCTGTCTGCCATAGCGCTCATTATGACGTGGCGGGCAGCCGTGAGGCGGCGGTCTCGTCCAGCAGCCATACCGTCTGCTCGCGTCCCGTAGCGCCGGCGGCCGGTACCGCGACCGGGTCGGCGCCACCAACCGCGGCGGCGACCGCCTCGGCCTTGGCCTCACCGGCCACCACCAGCCACACTTCGCGGGAGCGCTGGATCGCAGGCAGTGTCAGGGTGATTCGGCGCGGGGGCGGCTTGGGCGAGTCGGGTACCCCGACAACCAGCCGGGTGGCCTCGCGGACGGCGGCGGTGTCGGGAAACAACGAGTTGACGTGGCCTTCGGCGCCCATGCCCAGGAGGTGTACGTCGAAGTCCGGCGCGGGCTGGCCCGGCTCGGCGTTGGCGGCAAGTACCTCCTGGTAGGCCAGCGCGGCGGCCTCGAGATCGTCGCCGTATTCGCCGTCGCTGGCCGGCATGGCGTGCACATTGGCAGCCGGGATCTCGATGCGGCCCAACAGCGCTTCGCGGGCCTGCTTGTCGTTGCGGTCGGCATCGGCTGCCGGAACGAAGCGGTCGTCGCCGAAGAACAGATGCACCTTTGTCCAGTCGATGCGTGCGGCATGCTCGCCCAGGCGATGCAGTAGCGCGATGCCGGTCCCGCCGCCGGTCAGGACGACCAATGCCCGCCCCCGGGCGGCGATGGCCGACTCAACGGCATCGGCCAGCCGGTCGCCGGCAGCGGCGACCAGGGCGTCGGCGTCGGGATAGGTCGCAACGATCACAGATACTCCACTTCTTGCAGGCCGGTCAGCGCGGCACCGTAAATGACGTCGGGATCCAGCCGGCGCAGATCTTCAGCCAGGCACTCCGCGGTCACCCGTCGGGGCAGCGGCACCAGCGCCGGGGGCTTTCCGGTGCGGCTCAAGGTGGCGGTGACCCCGTCCTGGGGGCGGCTGAGCGCCACGGTCTCGCTGTCGCGGGTCAATTCGATCTTCAGTTCGCCGACCGCGCGCCGCACCGGACCGTCGATACGACTGGCCAGCCAGCCGGCCAAGATGTCCAGGGCCGGCTCGGTGGCCAGCCCGGAGACCACCGCAGAGCGGATCGGCTCAAACGGCGGCTGATCCAGTGCCGAGGCGAGCAGCGCCCGCCAGTAGGTGATCCGACTCCACGCCAGGTCGGTGTCACCGGCGGTGTAGCCGTCTCGGCGACCGTTGATCGCTGTCCGGGGATCGGGGGCATTGGTCGCGTCGGTGATCCGCCGCAACGCCAGGGCACCCAGCGGGTCGGTGGCCGGTGAGGCCGGTGCGACATCGGGCCACCACGCCACCACCGGGATATCGGGCAGCAGGAACGGCACGACGACGGCGTCGGCGTGACCGGCCAGCGGGCCGTACAGTCGCAGCACCACCACCTCGCTGGCGCCGGCATCGCCGAACATCCGCACCTCGGCGTCAAGACGGGACTCGTCGGCATCAGAATCTCCGCTGACCACAGCGATCACCCGGCTCGGGTGTTCTTGGCTGGCGATGTTGGCCGCCTCGATGGACTCATCGAGCAGGGCGTCGGTCTCCAAGGCGACGATCAGCGTCAGTACCCGGCCCGTGGTCGCCGCACCGACCTGCTCGCGGATCGCGTTGAGCTTCTTGTTGATCGCGGTGGTGGTGGTGTCCGGCAGCTCGATGATCATCGGCGCCGCTCCTCAGCATCGCTCGTGCCTCGTCCCCCTCGCCGCTGCGCGGCTGGGGGTGCCCCCACTGCATCGTCGCCGGCGCGGATCATGGCCGCCGCCATTCCCGGCCGGAACGCGTGAGCATCTCGAACGCCGACTGCGGTCCCCAACTCCCCGCCACATACGGCTCGGGCTTGCCGTGCTCGGCCCAGTTCTCCAATACCGGATCGAGTATCTCCCAAGATAATTCGACCTCGGCGTTGACCGGAAACAGGGAGGGCTCGCCCAACAGCACGTCCAGGATCAGACGCTCATAGGCCTCCGGTGAATCCTCGGAGAACGCCGATCCGTAGGAGAAGTCCATGTTGACGTCACGGACCTCCATCAGATGGCCGGGCACCTTGGAACCGAACCGCAGCGTGATCCCCTCGTCAGGCTGTACCCGAATCACCAGCGCGTTCTTGCCCAATTCGTCCGTCATGGTGTCGTCGAAGGGCAGGTGCGGTGCGCGTTTGAACACCAGCGCGATCTCGGTGACCCGCCGGCCCAGACGCTTTCCGGTGCGCAGGTAGAACGGCACGCCGGCCCAACGCCTCGTGTCGACCTCCAGGGTGATCGCCGCGAAGGTCTCGGTCCGCGAATCGTGGGCGAACCCCTCTTCGTCGAGGAGGCCCACGACATGCTCGCCGCCCTGCCAACCGGCGGCGTACTGGCCACGAGAGGTGGTCTCATCCAGGGGCTGCGCCAGCCGGGTGGCCGAGAGCACCTTGATCTTCTCGGCCTGCAACTCGGCAGGGGAGAAGCTCACCGGCTCCTCCATCGCCGTGAGGGCCAGCAACTGCAGCAGGTGGTTCTGAATCACGTCCCGGGCCGCGCCGATGCCGTCGTAGTAGCCGGCCCGCCCGCCCAAGCCGATGTCCTCGGCCATGGTGATCTGCACGTGGTCGACGTAGTGGGCGTTCCAGATCGGGTCGAACAGCTGGTTGGCGAAGCGCAGCGCCAGGATGTTCTGGACCGTCTCCTTGCCCAGGTAGTGGTCGATCCGGAACACCGACTCCTCGGGGAAGACGCTGTTGACCACGCCGTTGAGCTCGACCGCGCTGGTCAGGTCGTGACCGAACGGCTTCTCGATCACCACCCGGCTCCATCGGCCGTCCCGCGGCCGGGCCAGCCCCGTCGAGTGCAGCTTCTCGCAGACCACCGGGAACGCACCGGGCGGGATCGACAGGTAGAAGGCGTGATTGCCGCCGGTGCCACGCTCGGCGTCGAGCTGTTCGAGGGTCTCCGCCAGTCGGGCAAAAGCCTCGTCATCATCGAATGTGCCGGTGACGAACCGGAATCCGGACGCCAGCCGATCCCAGACCACCTGACGGAACGGGGTCCGAGCGTGCTCTTTGACGGCCTGGTAGACCACGTCGGCGAAGTCCTCGTCCGCCCAGTCCCGGCGGGCGAAACCGACCAGCGCAAAGGTGGGCGGCAGCAACCCGCGGTTGGCCAGGTCGTAGATCGCCGGCATCAGCTTCTTGCGGGCGAGGTCACCGGTGACCCCGAAAATCACCACGCCACAAGGGCCGGCGATGCGGGGCAGGCGTTTGTCTCGCTTGTCTCGCAACGGATTCTGCCACCCCGAGGGGGTGTTTCGCGCTGCCCCGGCGCCGGCCATCAGATCACTTAGCCTCTTCGAGCTGCTTTGCCGTGGCGTCCAACAGTTCGCCCCAGGACGTTTCGAACTTCTCGACGCCCTCGTTCTCCAGCACCACGAACACGCCGGTCAGGTCGATGCCCGCCGCGGCGAGTTGGTCGAAGACCTGCCGGGATGCCGACGCGGTTCCGGCGATGGTGTCGCCGGTGATGTCTCCGTGGTCGGCGACCGCGTCCAACGTCGGTTCCGGCATGGTGTTGACGGTGTGGGCCGCGACCAGCTCGGTGACGTACAGGGTGTCCGGATAGTCGGGGTTCTTGACCCCGGTCGACGCCCACAACGGGCGCTGCACCCGAGCACCGTCGGCAGCCAGCGCGACGAAGCGCTCGCCGGCGAAGACTTCCTGGTAGGCGGCGTAGGCCAACCGGGCATTGGCGAGACCGGCCTTGCCGCGCAACGCCAGGGCCTCGGCCGAGCTGATCTTCTCCAGACGGGCGTCGATCTCGGTGTCCACCCGGGAAACGAAGAACGATGCCACCGAGTGGATCTTGGCCAGGTCGTGTCCGGCGGCCTTGGCGGCCTGTAGGCCGGCCAGATAGGCGTCCATCACCTCGCGGTGCCGCTCCACGGAGAAGATCAGCGTGACGTTGACCGAAATCCCTTCGGCCAGTACCGCGGTGATGGCCGGCAGGCCGGCCTTGGTGGCCGGAATCTTGATGAACAGGTTCGGCCGGTCGACGATCTTCCACAGCTCGACGGCCTGGGCGACGGTCTTGTCGGTGTCGTGGGCGAGGCGGGGATCGACCTCGATCGATACCCGTCCGTCCACGCCGTCGGACGCCTCCCACGCCGCCGAGAGCACGTCGCAGGCATTGCGCACGTCGTCGGTCGTGACCGTGCGGATCACCGCGTCCACGTCGGCGCCGCGAGCGGCCAACTCGGCCAGCTGTTGGTCGTAGGCGTGCCCCTTCTCCAGCGCCTTCTGGAAGATGGTCGGGTTGGTGGTCACCCCGACCACGCTGCGGGTGGCGACAAGCTCGGCCAGGTTGCCCGACGTGAGCCGGTCGCGGGACAGGTCGTCGAGCCACACCGACACGCCGGCGGCGCTGAGAGCGGCAAGCTTCGGGTTCTGAGTCATGTTGCGCTCCTTCTCAATCGGATTCGATTGACGTCAGTTATCCAGGGTTCGCATGGCCGCGGCGACGACGGCCTCCGCGGTCAGTCCGAACTCACGGAACAGCGTTTGATAGTCGGCGGATTCGCCGTAGTGCTCGATCGACACGATCTCGCCGGTGTCGCCGACGATCTTGTGCCAGCACTGCGCGATACCGGCTTCAACCGCCACCCGAGCCGACACCGACGGCGGCAACACGGCGTCGCGGTAATCGGACGGCTGCGATTCGAACCACTCCAGACACGTCATCGACACCACGCGGGCGTTGATGTTCCTGGCCGCCAAGAGTTCTTGCGCCTCAATCGCGAGCTGCACCTCCGAGCCGGTGGCGATCAACACCACGTCGGGCTCGTCGGCACCGGCGCCTTCGAGACCGCCCAGCACATAGCCTCCGCGTGCGACGCCCTCGGCGTCGGTGCCCTCGATGATCGGCACATTCTGCCGGGTCAGGATCAGCCCCACCGGGCCGCTGCTCGCGCCGCGGGCCAGGACGGTGCGCCAGGCGTAGGCCGTCTCGTTGGCGTCCGCCGGTCGCACCACCGACAGCCGGGGGATGGCACGCAATGCCGCCAGGTGCTCGATCGGCTGGTGCGTCGGGCCGTCTTCGCCGAGCCCGATCGAGTCGTGGGTCCACACATAGATCGGGTCGATGTCCATCAGCGCCGCCAGTCGCACCGCGGGCCGCATGTAGTCGGAGAACTGCAGGAACGTGCCGCCGTAGGCGCGGGTGGGCCCGTGCAGCACGATGCCGGACAGGATCGAACCCATCGCGTGCTCGCGGATCCCGAAGTGCAGGGTGCGGCCGTACGGGTCGGCGGTGTACTCGCCGGTGGAGATCGACGCCGGCCCGAACGACTTGACACCGTCCATGGTGGTGTTGTTGCTACCCGCCAGATCCGCTGAGCCGCCCCACAATTCGGGAAGCTTGGCGCCGACCGCGTTGAGCACCTTGCCGGACGCGGCGCGGGTGGCAACGGCCTTGGAGCCGGGCTCCCAGTAGGGCAGTTCGGCGTCCCAGCCGTCGGGCAGTGCACCGGCGAGCAATCGGTCCAGCAGCGCCTTGCGCTCCGGTTCGCGGGCCGCCCACGACTCGAACTGCACCTGCCAGTCCGCGTGGGCCGCCTTGCCGCGTGCCACCAGCCCGCGGGTGTGGGTGATCACGTCTTCGCGGACGTCGAACGCCTTGTCCGGGTCGAACCCGAGTGCGGACTTGGTGGCGGCCACCTCGTCGCCGCCGAGCGCCGAGCCGTGAATGGCGCCGGTGTTCATCTTGCCCGGGGACGGGTAGCCGATGATCGTGCGCAGCGAGATGAACGACGGCTTGTCGGTGACGGCCTTCGCGTTGGCGATCGCCTCTTCGATGCCGGTCACGTTCTCGCCGCCCTCGACCTCCTGGACGTGCCAGCCGTAGGACCGGTAGCGGGCGGCGGTGTCCTCGCAGAGAGCGATCGCGGTGTCATCCTCGATGGAGATCTTGTTGTGGTCGTAGAACACGATGAGGTTGCCCAGCTGCTGGACGCCGGCCAGCGAGGACGCCTCACTGGTGACGCCCTCCTGGATGTCGCCGTCGGAGGCGATCACGTAGACGAAGTGGTCGAACGGGCTCTCGCCCGGCGCGGTCTCGGGGTCGAACAGGCCGCGCTCGTAGCGTGCGGCCATCGCCATGCCGACCGCCGAGGCCAGGCCCTGACCGAGCGGGCCGGTGGTGATCTCCACACCCTTGGTGTGGCGGAACTCCGGGTGGCCCGGAGTCTTGGAACCCCAGGTGCGCAGTGCCTCGATGTCGGCCAGTTCCAGGCCGAAACCGCCCAGGTAGAGCTGGATGTACAGCGTCAGGCTGGAGTGCCCGCACGACAAGACGAACCGGTCGCGGCCGAGCCATTCGGTGTCGGACGGGTCGTGGCGCATCACCCGCTGAAACAGCGTGTAGGCCAGCGGAGCCAGGCTCATCGCGGTGCCCGGATGGCCGTTGCCGACCTTCTGCACCGCGTCAGCGGCCAGCACCCGGGCGGTGTCGACTGCGACGGAGTCGATCTCGGCCCAGTCTGCGGGGTGGTGCGGGCGGGTAAGAGCGGAGATCTCTGCAGCAGTGGTCACGAACTTCGGGTCCTCATCTTCGAGATAGGTCTTCACAACAAGCCGGGTTGATTCTCACCCTAATGCGGGCAAGCGCAGTGTTGCAGGTCCGGTCGCCGTGTGGATTCGCCGTGAATTGACCCTGCGATTCGGACGACCTGGCCAGGCGGTCTACCATCGTCCGTAGTAGAAGCTGGCGTCGCAGCTGCCATCCTAGGAGTCATCACGTGAGTATTCGCGAGCGCGCTGAGCCGCGCCGAATACGCGCCATGCGCAGCACGTTGTTGGCGTACCTGTCGCTGACCAAGCCCCGAATCATCGAGTTGTTGCTGGTCACCACGATTCCGGCGATGCTGCTGGCGGACCGTGGCACGGTGAATCCGGTGCTGATCTTCAACACGCTGATCGGCGGGATGCTGGCCGCCGCCAGCGCCAACGCGCTGAACTGCGTGGTCGACGCCGACATCGACAAGGTGATGAAGCGCACCGCGCGCCGTCCGCTGGCTCGCGACGCAGTGCCGACCCGCAACGCCCTGGTGTTCAGCCTGGCGCTGGGCGCCGGCTCGTTCATCTGGCTGTGGCGCACCACCAACTTGATCTCGGGCCTGCTGGCCACGGCCACCATCGCGTTCTACGTGCTGGTCTACTCGATGATGCTCAAGCGGCGTACCTCCCAGAACGTGGTCTGGGGCGGGGCGGCCGGCTGCATGCCGGTGGTGATCGGCTGGTCGGCGGTTACCGGCACCATCGGCTGGCCCGCGCTGGTGATGTTCTTGGTGATCTTCTTCTGGACGCCGCCGCACACCTGGGCGCTGGCGATGCGCTACAAGGAGGACTACGCGGCGGCCGGGGTGCCCATGCTGCCGGTAGTCGCCACCGAGCACGTGGTCACCCACCGGATCGTGGTCTACACCTGGGCGACGGTGCTGGCGACGTTGGCGCTGGTGCCCGCCGCAGGCTGGCTGTATGCGACGGTGGCGGTACTGGCCGGCGCCTGGTTCCTGGCCATGGCCCACCAGCTGTACGCGGGAGTCCGTCGCGGCGAGCCGGTCAAACCGCTGCGACTGTTCCTGCAGTCCAACAACTACCTGGCGCTGGTCTTCTGCGCGCTGGCGGTGGACTCGGCCATCGGCCTGCCCACCCTGTTCTAGGACCTCCCGCTCCAGACGCCGTTGTCAGCGCGTTCGACGAGCAGCACTTCGTCGCCGCGGACAACCACCGCCGTCACACCGATCAGCCACAGCGGAGCGTGGCCGATGTGGGCACGGAGGTCGACGATGAACTGCGGAATCGGCATGTGAACGATGATGTCAGCTAAGACACGGGTATCACAGCATCAGTGCAGCTAACGCGGGGGTGGAACTTCTTGTGCGGGCCCCGCGGCGGGTATTGAATTGCCGATAATGAAAATCATATTCAACAGATTGCGGTGCGGTCACTCATGACCGCGCCGGCATGGATGGCATCTCCGCCCGAGGTGCACTCCGCGTTGCTGAGTGCCGGGGCTGGGCCCGGTCCGCTGCTGGCTTCCGCGTCCGCGTGGTCGGCACTGGGAGTCCAGTACACCGACGCGGCTGACGAACTGCAGGTTCTGCTGGGCTCCGTTGAGGCCGGGGCCTGGCAAGGTCCGAGTGCGCAGGCGTATGCGGCGGCTCACTCGCCCTACCTGGCGTGGCTGGCCCAGGCGAGTGCGGACAGTGCGGCAACGGCGGCCCAGTACGAGACGGCTGCCGGAGCTTATGTCAGCGCACTGGCCGCCATGCCGACGTTGCCGGAGTTGGCCGCCAATCACGCCACCCATGGGGTATTGGTGGCGACGAATTTCTTTGGGATCAATACCATTCCGATTGCCCTCAACGAGGCCGACTACGTGCGGATGTGGGTGCAGGCCGCGGCGACGATGGCGACGTACCAAGCCGTCAGTGGCGCGGCGGTCGCCTCGGTGCCACACACCCCGGCGGTACCTCCGATCCTCAAGGCTGACGCGCAACCTGCTGATGATGACGAGGGCACCGACCCCACCGTCAACGATCCACTGGATCAGCTGATCGCCAAGATTCTGCAGACCGCCAGCAACGGGCAGATCAATTGGGATCCTGCTCACGCCATGATGAACGGTATTCCCTATGACGAATACGTCGATCCCAACCAGCCGATGTTCTGGCTGGTGCGGGCACTGGAACTGTGGGAGGACTTTCAGCAGCTCGGCGTGAACTTCCAGCAGAACCCCGCATTGGCGTTCCAATACCTGGTTCAGCTCGCCGAGTTCGACTGGCCGACACACCTCGCCGAGATCGGCTCCTGGCTGGCCCAGTCGCCCCAGTTGTTCGCCGCCGCGATCGGCGTGCTGGTCGCGCCGGTGGGCGCCGTAGGAGGTCTCGCCGGGCTGGCCGGATTGGCGGGCCTTCCACAGCCTCTCGCGCCGCTGCCACTGGACACCGTTCCCGATGCCTTCGGGGTCGGATCGGGCTCGGCAGGAGGCCCGGCGCCGGCGATCCCGTCTGCGCCGGCTCCGGCACCGGCTCCAGCTCCGGCGCCCGCGGCGGCAGGCATCGGCGGCCCCGCGCCGGCGCCGCCGCCCCCGCCGCCAGGTGGTGCGCCGTTCTTCCCTCCATACCTGCTCGGCCCGCCCGGCATCGGTACCGGATCTGGCATGCCGGTTGGCGCAGGGGCGTCACGCAAGGCCTCCGAGCCGCGCGGTTCGGCGGCTGCCGCCGCTGCGACCGCGGCCGAACGCGATCAGCAGCGGACCCGACGCCGTCGACGCACCAAGCTGCGCCGGCCCGACGACGCCTTCATGGATCTCAACGTCGAGGTGGAACCAGACTGGGGTGATCCAGCTGACCCCAGCGTGACGGCGTCTTCGCGTGGCGCTACGGGATTTGCCGGGACGCTGGTCCGCGGTCACGCTCCGGCCGGGGGATTGACGGTGTCGTCCGGCGGCGCCTTCGACGACGAGCCGCGTATGCCCCTGCTGCCGGGCAGCTGGCCGGACGAAGAAGGATAGAAGTTCGGGCGACCGAAACTTCAGATTCGCTACAGTGAATTCTTGTGTTCGGGTCCGTGTGGATGGCGTCTCCGCCTGAGGTGCACGCGACGCTGCTCACTTCCGGTCCCGGTCCCGGACCGCTGCTCGCGGCCGCGGGCGCATGGTCGTCGCTGAGCGTGGCATACACCACGGCGGCGCAGGATCTGACCGCACTGCTGGCATCGGTGGCGGCCGGGCTGTGGCGCGGTGTCGCCGGTGAGCAGTATCAGGCGGCGCATCTGCCGTATCTGTCGTGGCTGTACCGGGCCGGTGTCGACAGCGCCCGGATGGCGACAGCACACGAACAGACGGCCGCGGCCTATACGGCCGCGCTGGCCGCGATGCCGACGCTGCCGGAGTTGGCCGCCAACCACACCACCCATGGGGTCTTGGTCGCGACGAATTTCTTCGGGATCAATACCATTCCCATCGCCCTCAACGAGGCCGACTACGTCCGGATGTGGGTGCAGGCCGCCACCACGATGGCGACCTATGAGGCAGTCTCCGACACCTTGGCGGCAGCGACCCCCGGCGTCAGCGCGACGGTCCCGATCCAGAAATCGGCCGCGGCCTCGTCGCCACCATCGTCGGAAAACCCAGTGCGGGGACTGCTCGACTTCCTCGATCCGATCCTGAAGGCTCTGGGCATCCAAGACGGTGTGACCGCCCATGATCCGATGATCTCCAACGCCCTGACCACCGCCGTCTCGCATTTCCTGCAGAACTTCGGGATCAACTGGAATCCCGCCGCCGGCACCCTCAACGGCCAGGTCTACGACTACTACTCCAATGCCGCACAACCGATCTGGTACCTGGCGCGCTCCCTCGAGCTGTTCGAGGACTTCCTCAACATCACCCAGGATCCGAGCCAGATCATCCCGGCGCTGCAATACCTGGCGGCGCTGGCGCTCTTCGACTGGCCGACGCACATCGCCCAGTTGGCGACGACGATCAGTCAGTCTCCGGCGCTGTTCGTCGCCGCGGCGGGTGCCGTGGTGGCTCCCGCCGGCGCCCTGGGCGGTCTCGCCGGCCTTGCCGGACTGGGTCCGGCGCCGGGGGTGCTCGCGGCGCCGGCGCCACCGGTGGTCGTCGCCGACGTTCCGGGCGCCGCGGTTGGTTCCCCGGTGATGGCACCACCCACCAGCCCGCCCGCCGGACCCCCGGCGTCCGCCCCGGCCGGTGCGGGACCGCCGGCCCTGCCACCCGCGCCGCCGGCGGCCGTGCCCGCGAGCGCGCCGCTGATGCCCTACCTGATCGGCGGCGGGCCCGGCATCGACACGGGCTCGGGGCTCGGTGCGCATGTCGGCGCTCCAGCCGCTGCCAAGAAAAAGGCGCCCACCCCGGCCGCCGCCTCTGCAGAGGCGGCAGCGGCCGCTCGCCGGTCCACGCGGCTGCGCCGACGCAAGGCCAGGCCGGGACACGATGACGCGGTGATGGATCTGACCGTCGGAGTCTGTCCCGACTGGGGACCGGCGCCGGCATCGGATCACGGCGCCGGGGAGCTGGGACGCGCCCGGGCCGCCCGTACCGATCAAGGCCTGCCGACCGGGCTGACCCGGTTGGCGGCAGCCGAATCCGCGGACGGCCCGCGGATGCCCCTGCTGCCCGAGACGTGGAATGCGGGCTAGACATCCCCGCTAGACCGACGACGATCCCCGCTAGGCGTCCAGCACGATCGAGCCGACCGTCTGGCGGCCCTGCAGATCGCGGTGGGCTTGGGCCGCCTCGGCCAGCGGGTAGTGCCGACTCACCGTCACGGTGATCGTGCCGTTGCCGATCGCCTCGAACAGTTCGCTCGCGCGCCAGGTGAATTCCGGTGCGGTACGGGTGAAGTGAGCCAGGTTGGGACGCGTCAGGTAGACCGAACCCGCGGCATTGAGCCGTTGCGGGTCGACCGGCGGCACCGGACCGCTGGCCGCGCCGAACAGTGCCAGGGTGCCACGGACAGCGAGGCAGGCCAGGCTGGCGTCGAACGTCGCCGCGCCCACCCCGTCGTACACCGCGACCACCCCGCCGTCGACGAACTCCCGGACCCGGGCTCCGAACGCCGCGGCGTCTTCCGGCGCCGAGCCGGGATAGTCGAGCACCTCAACGGCGCCAGCCTGCCGCGACAATTCGGCCTTGGGTGGGCTCGACACCGTGGTGATCACCCGGGCGCCGAGCGCGGTGGCCCATTGGGTCAGGATCAGTCCCACCCCGCCGGCGCCGGCGTGCAACAACACGGTGTCGCCGGACTGTACGGGATACACCGACTTGATCAGGTAATGCGCCGTCAGGCCTTTGAGCAGCGCGGCCGCAGCCACGTCGGCCGCAACGCCGTCGGGGATGGGGGCCGTCAAAGACGCCGGGGCCGTGCAGTATTGGGCGTAGGCGCCGGTCGCCGCCGCCGTCACCACGCGATCACCCACAGCCAGGGCGGTCACGCCCGCACCGATCTCGGCGACGGTGCCGGCAGCCTCATTGCCCACCACGAACGGCAGTTCGGCGGGATAGGTCCCGGAGCGGAAATACGTGTCGATGTAGTTGACTCCGGCGGCCTCGACCCGGATCAACACCTCACCGGAGGAGGGGGAGGGCTGTGGCTTGTCGACATAGTTCAAAACCTCGGGGCCGCCAGTCGCGGCCACTTCCACGGCGTACATGGTGACTATCATCTCCGAATGTGAGGTCTGCATGAAGCTGGCCCGGCCCGAGATCTTCCATCCGCGCATCGTGCTGGCGGTCGATTCGCGGCGCGGCCACCACGATGGCGTCGCGGCGGCACATGACGCCGACGACGATGCCGGTCTGGTCGCGGCACTGCGCCACCGGGGGCTGCACGCCCGCCGATTGCCCTGGGACGACCCCGAGAGCCTGGAAGCGGACCTGGTGATCCTGCGGACCTCCGGCGGCGCCGCAGCCCGGCATGCCGAGTTCATGACCTGGACGACGCGGGTGGCTCACCTGCTGAACCCGCCGGAAGCGGTGGCCTGGAACGCCGACCGTCGCTACCTGGCGGACCTGCAGTGCGACGGGGTGCCGACGGCGGCCGGACGGTCAGCGGCAGAGCTGAGCACGCTGGTGTTCTTCGGTGCCGGCCGATCACATGCGTTCGGCGCCGCAGGGTCCGACCCGGACTTCGAACTGTGGGATGTCGGGCGTGCCGCACTGCGGTCGGCCGCCGAACGCTTGAGCATCCGGACCGAAGAGCTGCTCTACGCGCGTGTCGACGTAGCCGGAAGCGCTGTCGATGCGCGCCTGGTCAGCCTGGATTTGATTGCGCCGCAACTGGGTTTCGGCGAGCTGGACGCCGACGAGCGAGACCGGGCTCAGCGCCGCTTCGCCGTCGAGGTCACCGCGGCGCTAGAGCGACTCGGGTTGGGTCCGCTGGCGCAGCGAGGCCCATAGCGCCGCGGTCGCGCCGGTGACCAGCACCGCGCCGGCCACGTGCAGGGTGACCAGCACGGCGGGCACGCCGGTGAAGTACTGGACCACGCCGATCAGCCCCTGAGCGAAGGTCAGCACGGTCACGACCGCCAGCCGGCGGATCACCGGTTGGGCTGCCTGCACCGCAGCCAGCCCGAAGGCCAGTCCCACCAGCAGGCCGAGGAAACCGACCAGCAGCGACTCGTGCAGGTGGGCGAGCGTGGCGACCTCCACCTTCAGGCGGGCCACCGTGCGGGTCGCGCTCTTGTCACCGGCATGCGGCCCGGCGGCGGTCACCAGGGTGCCGGTCATCAGCACTGCGGCCAGCGTCACGGCACACAAGGCGGTCAACCCCCGCAACGGTGCCGGGACCCGGCAGCTCACCACCGCCGATTCGTCGTCGGTCTGGCCGACCTTCGCGTAGAACTGCACCGCCAGCCACACCATCAGCATGGAGACCAGCAGGTGCACGGACACCGTCCACCACGCCAGCCCGGTGCGTACCGTGATGCCGCCGATCACCGCCTGCAGCACCGTGGAGCCGGGCATCAGCCAGGCATAGATGAGTACCTCAGTACGCCGGCGGGCCCGGATCACCGCCAGCACGGCCAGTGCCGCGGTGATCACCACCGCGAAGGTGACCATGCGGTTGCCGAACTCGATGGCCTGGTGAATCCGTGGAACTTCCGAGACGGCGACCGGGACGTAACTGCCCGGGAAGCACTGCGGCCACGTCGGGCAGCCCAGTCCGGAGGCGGTGACGCGCACGATCGCGCCGGTGACCGAGATGAACCCCTGGGTGAAGACGACCGCGGCAGCCAGCCATCGCTGGGTGCGCAGGCCCGGTTCGGGCAGCAGGTCCACCAGGCGCATCAGGAACCGTCCCACGGGCCTGATCGTAGAGGATCGATAACTACATCCCGTAGTAGGTTAGCTGAACCGGAACCACCGCACCGCGCCGACGGCGGCCAACAGGCCCCACACCGTCACCACCGCGATGCCGAACCAGTCGACCGAGATGCTCAGTGCTTGGGCCAGCGCCTCGGTGAGCGCCCCCGACGGGGTCAGCCGGGCGAGCCAGCGGACCGTGCCGGGCACCAGATCGGTCTCCACCGTCAGCGCGGAGAAACCGCCGAACACGAACCACATCAGGTTGGCGCCCGCAAGCACGATCTCGGCGCGCAGGCTGCCCCCGAGCAGCAGACCCAACGCCGCGAAACAGGCGGTGCCGAGCGCGACGACCACCGCGCCCAGGCCGAGGCCGACCAGCGTCGGACGCCAACCCAGCGCAGCGCCGATCGCCCCGAGCAGCACCGACTGCAGCAGAACGACCGTGGCCACCGACAGCGATTTGCCGGCGATGACGCCCCAGACCGGTAACGCCGTGGCGCCCAGTCGTTTCAGAGCCCCGTAGCGCCGGTCGAACGCCACGGCGATCGCCTGCCCGGTGAACGCGGTGGCGATCACAGCCAGCGACATGATCACCGGCAGCACGGTGGTGGCGCGTTCGGCGTGGCCCTCGCCGAACGGGCCCAGCGGCAGCACCGTCAGCCCGATCAACAGGGTGATCGGAATGAACATCGTCAGCAGCAGCTGCTCGCCGTTGCGCAGCAGCAGGGTCAACTCCAGCCTGTACTGTGCGGCCAGCATCGCCGGCACGCCGGCCGGACGAGGATCGGGGGTGAAGGTGCCGGGCGCGAAGACCTGCTCGGTACTCATGCGCGTAGCTCCCGTCCGGTCAGCTCCAAGAACACGTCCTCAAGGCTGCGCTGCTCGACCCGCAGCGCGGTGGCCAGCACGTCCATGCGGGCGCACCAGGACGTCACGGTCGCCAGCACCTGGGGATCGACGGTTCCTTCGACGAGGTATTCACCGGGCAGCACCTCGCTGGCCCGATAGCCCTCCGGCAACGCCGTGATCAACAGCGACAGATCCAGTCGCGGCGGCGCGGTGAACCGCAGCTGCCCCTGGGCGCCGCTGCGGGTCAACTCCGCCGGCGTGCCGGCGGCGACCACCGCGCCGTGGTCGATGATCAACAGCCGGTCGGCCAGCTCCTCGGCCTCACGCAGGTGGTGCGTGGTGAGCACCACCGTCACGCCGTCGCGGCGCAAGGCGTCGATCAGCTCCCACACCAGCAGTCGGGCATGCGCATCCATGCCGGCGGTCGGCTCGTCGAGGAACACCAGCTCCGGCCGGCCGACCAGTGCGCAGGCCAGGGCGAGGCGCTGCTGCTGCCCGCCGGAGAGCCGGCGGTAGGTGGTGCGTGCCGCATCGGTCAGCCCCAGGGTGTCCAGCAGCCATTGCGGGTCCAGCGGGTTGGCGGAATACGACGCGACCAGCTTGAGCATCTCCCCGGCGCGGGCGGCCGGGTAGCCGCCGCCGCCCTGCAGCATCACCCCGATGCGCTCGCGAAGCCGGTCATTGTCGGCGACCGGGTCCAGTCCGAGCACTTCGATGGTTCCGGTGTCCGGGCGGACGAAGCCCTCGCACATCTCGACCGTGGTCGTCTTACCGGCGCCGTTGGGGCCCAAAAGGGCGAACACCTCGGCGGTCTGGACGTCGAAATCAAGGCCGGCGACCGCTTCGATCGCAGTAGGACCGGTCCCGTAACGTTTGCGCACCCCGCGCAAGCGCACCGCGACAGCTGAGTTCACGGGGAATCAGCGTAAGCGTCGGTGGCGGCGGCCGGCCGCGGGGTCTGTTCCTCGACCGGTGCATCGCCCGCCGAAGGGTCGGCCTCGGCCGGCAACTCGCGCCACGGCAGCCGCCGATAGGTCAGCAGGAACAACCCCAGCACCACGACGGCACTGGCCAGGGTGGCGTCCACGATCTGGAACAGGGCGAAACGGTCGCCGTTGGCGGTTGGGCCGAAGATTCCCACCACCAGCGTCACCCCGATCACCGCGATCCGGAACTGCGGGCGCGTCGCCCAGGCGGCCAGCGGGATGATCGCCCAGAGCAGGTACCACGGCTGGACCACCGGAAACAGCAGCACGGTGATGCCCAGCGCCACGCCGAGCCCACCGACCGGATGCAGCCGGCCGTTGAACACCACCAGCAGCAGCCACGCCACCAGCACCGCGATGATCAGGACACCGATGGCACGGGTCAGTGACAGCACCGCGGTGGTGTGATCACCGAGCCCCAGCAGGATCCCGACCTGGCCCGTGCCCAGGGCGATCAGCGTCGGCGGTGACATCCAACTGCGCACCACGTTGGCCGTGCCCAGCGTGAAGACCCAGCCGAAGCCCAGCCCGCTGGCCCAGCCGATCAACCCCGTCACCGCTGCCGCCAGCGCGGCCATGCTCGTCCCGGCCAGCAGAAACGCCCGCAGGTCGCCGCCCCATCGCCAGCCCAGCGCCATCGCTACAAATCCCAGAGCCAATAGTGAAGGCAGCTTGACCTGCGATGACAACGTGATCAGCACCGCACCGGCCAGCAGCTCGGCCAGCGGCGCCCAGTCACCCCGGGTCGGGTGCGTGCGCAGCGAGGGCAGCAGGGGCTGTGCCGCGGTGATCCCGCGCAACGCGAACTCCGTGCCGGTCAGCATGAGTCCGAGCATCAACGCCTCGTTGTGGATACCGGCGACCAGATGCATCAGCAACAGCGGATTGGCCGCACCGAGCCACAGGGCGCTGACCTCGGCGACTCCGCAACGCGCCGCCAGCCGCGGCACCGCCCACACGATCAGTCCGACCCCGAGCAGCACCACCACCCGATGGCACAGCACCGCGGTGACGATGTTTTCCCCGGTCAACGCCGAGATTCCGCGGCCGATCCACAAGAACAGCGGCCCGTAGGGCGCCGGCGTCTCCCGCCAGAGGCTGGGCACCGACAGGGTGAAGACGTGGTCAAGGCCCAGGGCCGGTGCCGGGCCCACCCGGTAGGGATCTAGGCCGAGCCGGGAGATCTGGCTCTGCGCCAGGTAGGAGTAGACGTCCTTGCTGTACATCGGTGGGGCGACCAGCAGCGGCAGCATCCACAGCAGCAGGGTGCGGTCGAGCTGGCTGCGCGACATCCGCCGCTTTCCCGACAGGGCGAACCGTCCCAGCATCAGCCAGGCCAGCGCCATCATCACCGCGCCGGTGGTGGTCATGGTCAGGGCCACCGTGGCCAGCCGCGACGGCAGATTCAGCAGCCGAACCCCGAAGGTCGGGTCTTGCACCACCGGCCGCGCGCCGGCCCCGAGCGCGCCGATGGCCATCAGCACGGTGCCGGTGGCACCGAACAGCCGGGTTCGCCGCAATGCGACCAGCTCAGCGGCATTAAGCGGGGAGCCGACGGTGCGCTCGTCGCCGTGCAGGTGCGCGATCGACGTGCTCAGCGAATGCCGGCGGAAGGCCATCCCAGCAGCGTAACGGCCGCTCTCCGATGCCCGGGGACGCCCGGCGCCGCGCGGGATGTGATCAGCGCAACGGCCGATCTGCCCTGAACTGAGGTAACCCTTTCTAGACCGGGCCCTGGAATTGCGTCACACTGATGTTGTGAAATTCGAGGCCTCCGAAATGGGGGAGGTGAAGGCCACCACCGAAACCGCCGGGCAACGCCCCGGCGGTGCGGTTATGGCAGGCACCCCGCTGGCGGCCGAAGTCGCCAGCGGCCACGACACGCGTCATGCGGTGGTACGCCTGCTGATGGAATCCGGATCGATCACCGCGGGGGAGATCGGCGCCCAGTTGGGCTTGTCGGCCGCCGGGGTGCGTCGCCACCTGGATGCCCTGATCGAGATGGGTGACGCCGAGGCACATGCGGCGGCATCCTGGCAGCAAGTGGGCCGCGGGCGTCCGGCGAAGCGGTTCCAGCTCACCGAAGCCGGCCGCGGCAAGCTCGGCCACCGCTACGACGACCTCGCGGTGGCCGCCATGCGCCAGCTGCGCGAGATCGGCGGCGAGGACGCGGTGGTCGACTTCGCCCGACAGCGCATCGACACCATCCTGGCCAAGGTGGCGGCCGTCGCAGCCGGCAGCGGTACCGACGACGGCGACCTGGAAGCCACCGCCCAACGCATCGCCGGCGCGCTGACGGAGGCCGGTTATGCCGCCACCACCGCGCGGGTGGACGGTGGCGTACCGGGGGTGCAGATCCTGCAGCACCACTGCCCGGTGGCCAACGTCGCCAAGGAGTTCCCGGAGTTGTGCCGGGCCGAGCGGCAGGCGATGGCCGAGGTGCTGGGCACCCACGTGCAGCGGTTGGCGACCATCGCCGACGGCGGCTATGTCTGTACCACCCATGTGCCACTGACCAACCGGAGCGCTAAGGCCGTCAGGGTCGCCAAGTCCATCGCAGCCGGGACCGCCAAGAAACAGCATTAGCAGTATCGACCGACCTTCGGCGCACACCCTGCGCCGAAGCCATCACGAATACCGAAGGAGCGTCACCATGACACTCACGCCGGAGGCTACCGAAGCAAGCGCGGAGCCGACCCAGGAAGAGACGATCGCGTCGCTGGGCCGCTACGAATTCGGGTGGGCCGACAGCGACGCCGCCGGTGCGGCCGCCCAGCGGGGTATCTCCGAGGACGTGGTGCGCGATATCTCGGCGAAGAAGAATGAGCCGGAGTGGATGCTGGAGGCACGCCTGCGGGCCTACCGGACGTTCCTGAAGAAGCCGATGCCCAACTGGGGCTCGGACCTGTCCGGTATCGACTTCGACAACATCAAGTACTTCGTCCGGTCCACCGAGAAGCAGGCCGAGACCTGGGACGATCTGCCCGACGACATCCGCAACACCTATGACCGGCTGGGCATCCCGGAGGCCGAGAAGCAGCGCTACATCGGTGGCGTGGCCGCCCAATATGAATGCCTGGCCGGCGAGTCCCTGGTCTGGACGGCAAACCGCGGTCAGATTCCGATCAAGGAGATCGCGCCGGGGGACCGGGTGTTCGCCTACGACGAGGATGGCGAGCGATTTGTGGTGGCGCCGGTGAAGGGTTCGGCTCAGACCGACACCAGGCTGACCTACCGGGTGCAGACGACCCGCCGCAGCGTTCGTGCCACCGACAACCATCCGATGCTGGTGCTGCGCGACGAGCGCAAGGAAGGACGCCAGCGGGCCCGGTATGCCCGGCGTTGGGTTACCGTCGGAGACCTCAAGCAGGGTGACTTCATCGCGGTGCCGCGCAGCCTTCCGGAATTCGGTGCCGCAGCCGAGCTTCCGTGCGTTGCCGGGCTGAGCGCGCCCGAGGTCAGCTCGGTGGACTTGATGTGGCTACTGGGTCTCTATATCGGCGACGGCAACCTGCATCTGTCCACCAAGACCTACCGGGTCCAGTTCGCGATCCCTGCCACCGATGTCGAGCTGCGAGCCGAGCTGACCCGCGTGGTCAACGACCTGTTCGGGCTGCGCTGCATCGAAGCCGACGAGTACCGCCTGGTGGTGAATTCCAAGGCGTTGACCGAGTGGATCACCGAACTCGGCTTCGCCGGGGTGTCGCTGACCAAACGAGTACCCGGCTGGGTCTATGAGCTGCCGACCGACCAGCGGTTGGCGTTCCTCGGCGGCTGGGTCGACGCCGATGGGTATGTGGGGCCTGACCGCAGCGGGTCGGTCCTGTTGACGTGCGCCAACGAACCGCTCATTCGCGAAGCACGCGAATTGGCGGAGCTGTCCGGATTGCGTGTGGCTGGGCCCTGGTCGTTCACCCAGCCGTACCGGCACGCACCGGAGCGCATGCAGACCGCGTGGCGGCTCGGCATTTCCGGCGACTTCGAACGGCTCGGATGCCGCAACCCCAAGCGCACTGACCGGTTCGGCCGACGCCGCTACACGCACTCGTCCAACGGCGCCCACGGGACAACAATCCGAGCGCACACCAATGAGTGGCTCGGTTTCGAGCGGGTCAAAGCGATCGAGCCGTACGAGGTCGAGCCGGTGTACGACATCGAGGTCGACGGCCCGCACAACTTCATCGCCGAAGGCCTGGTGGTGCACAACTCCGAGGTCGTCTACCACAAGATCCGGGAAGACCTTGAGGCACAAGGGGTTATCTTCCTCGACACCGACACCGCGCTCAAGGAGCACGAGGAGCTGTTCCGGGAGTACTTCGGCACGGTGATCCCGGCCGGAGACAACAAGTTTTCCGCGCTCAACACGGCGGTGTGGAGCGGGGGATCGTTCATCTACGTGCCCAAGGGCGTGCACGTCGACATCCCGCTGCAGGCCTACTTCCGGATCAACACCGAGAACATGGGCCAGTTCGAGCGCACGCTGATGATCATCGACGAAGACGCCTATGTGCACTACATCGAGGGCTGCACCGCGCCGGTCTACTCGTCGGACTCGCTGCATTCGGCGGTGGTGGAGATCGTCGTCAGGCCGGGTGGTCGCTGCCGCTACACCACCATCCAGAACTGGTCGGTCAACGTCTACAACCTGGTCACCAAGCGGGCCCGGGCCGAGGCCGGCGCCACCATGGAGTGGGTCGACGGCAACATCGGCTCCAAGGTCACCATGAAGTACCCGGCGGTCTGGATGACCGGTGAGCACGCCAAGGGCGAGGTGCTCTCGGTCGCGTTCGCCGGTGAAGACCAGCACCAGGACACCGGAGCCAAGATGCTGCACCTGGCGCCCCACACGTCGAGCAACATCGTCTCCAAGTCGGTGGCGCGTGGCGGCGGTCGGTCCTCCTACCGGGGCTGGTGGAGATCCACAAGGGTGCGCACGGTGCCAAGTCGAGCGTGAAATGCGATGCGCTGCTGGTCGACAACGTCAGCCGCAGCGACACCTACCCCTACGTCGACATCCGTGAGGACGACGTCACCGTCGGCCACGAGGCCACCGTGTCGAAGGTCAGCGAAAACCAGCTGTTCTACCTGATGAGCCGCGGCCTGACCGAGGACGAGGCAATGGCGATGGTGGTGCGCGGCTTCGTCGAGCCGATCGCCAAGGAACTGCCGATGGAATATGCGCTGGAGCTCAACAAGCTGATTCAGCTGCAGATGGAAGGCTCGGTGGGCTAGTGACGAGTTCCATCGCCGGTACCAGCCTGACCCGGGCGGCCGAAGGCTTCCACAAGGGAATGCAATTCACCTCGTTCGACGTCGAGGCATTCGAGGTGCCGCACGGTCGCGATGAGTTGTGGCGGTTCACCCCGCTGCGCCGGCTGCGTGGCCTGCACGACGGCTCCGCGGTCGCCGATGCATCCGCGGGAATCGAAGTTCTCGGCTCGGATGCCGTGCGGACCGAGACGATCACGCGCGGCGACGACCGGCTCGGTGCCGCCGGTGCACCCGCGGACCGTATTGCGGCCCAGGCCTTCTCGGCGTTCCGTGCGGCGACGGTGGTCACCGTGCCCAAGGAAGCCAGCGTTGAGGAGCCCATCCAGATCACGGTCACCGGCCCGGGTGCCGGAGCGACGGCCTACGGCCATCTGCAGCTGCGCGCTGAGGAACTGTCGCGGGCAACCGTCGTGATCGACGTGCGGGGTAGCGGAACCTACGCCGACAACGTCGAATTCGTGGTCGGCGATGGCGCACACCTGACCGTGGTCTGGATCGCCGACGCGGCCTCGGATCTGGTGCACGTCACCATGCACCACGCGGTGCTGGGCAAGGACGCAGTGCTGCGCCACAGCGCCGTGCAGCTGGGTGGCGAACTGGTACGGCTGACCGGGCGAGTCCGGTTCGACGGCCCCGGTGGCGACGCCGAAATGCTCGGCCTGTACTTCGCCGACGACGGCCAGCACCTCGAATCGCGCCTGCTGGTCGACCACGCCCAGCCCAACTGCCGGTCGAACGTGCTCTACAAAGGCGCGCTGCAGGGCGACCCGGCTTCGGCGCTGCCGGATGCCCACACCGTCTGGGTCGGCGATGTGCTGATCCGCGCGACCGGTATCGGCACCGACACCTTCGAGGTGAACCGCAACCTGGTGCTGGCCGACGGCGCCCGGGCCGACTCGATTCCCAACCTGGAGATCGAGACCGGCGAGATCGTGCAGGCCGGACATGCCAGCGCGACTGGGCGATTCGATGATCTCCAGTTGTTCTACCTGCAGGCGCGCGGCATCCCGGAAGATCAGGCCCGACGCCTGATCGTGCGCGGCTTCTTCGGCGAGATCATCGCCAAGATTCCCGTCCCGGCTGTGCAAGAGCGCCTCACCGAGGCCGTCGAGCGTGAACTCGCGGTCACCGAGAACCAATAAACCCGAACGCATCACCTAAGGACACGAATCAGCAATGAGCACACTGGAAATCAAGGGCCTGCATGTGAGTGTGTCGCCCGGCGGCGCCGGCGACGACGGCACGGCCGACATCCCGATTCTGCACGGGGTCGACCTGACGGTGAACTCCGGCGAGACGCATGCCCTGATGGGTCCGAACGGGTCGGGAAAGTCCACCCTGTCCTACGCGATCGCCGGGCACCCCAAGTACACCGTGACGTCCGGCTCGATCACCCTCGACGGCGAAGACGTGCTGGCGATGAGCGTCGACGAGCGTGCGCGCGCGGGCCTGTTCCTGGCCATGCAATACCCGGTCGAGGTGCCGGGGGTGTCGATGTCGAACTTCCTGCGGACCGCGGCGACCGCCGTGCGCGGTGAGGCGCCGAAGCTGCGGGCCTGGATCAAGGAGCAGCGCGCGGCGTTCGCCGAGTTGGGCATCGACTCCGCTTTCGCCGAACGCAACGTCAACGAGGGCTTCTCCGGCGGCGAGAAGAAGCGCCACGAGATCCTGCAACTGAGCCTGCTCAAGCCGAAGATCGCCGTCCTCGACGAGACCGACTCCGGCCTGGATGTCGACGCGCTGCGGGTGGTCAGCGAAGGAGTGAACCGCTACCAGCAGGCGGAGAACGGTGGCGTGCTGGTGATCACGCACTACACCCGTATCTTGCGCTACATCCAGCCGCAATTCGTGCACGTCTTCGCCGGTGGCCGGATCGTCGAGTCGGGTGGGCCGGAGCTGGCCGACGAGCTGGAGGCGAACGGCTACGAGCGCTTCACCGCCGGGGCCGATGGCGCCGACCCGCAGCGACCGGCTTCGCCGCTCTCGCGATCAGCGCAGGCGGCAGTGGCGGAGGCCTAGAACATGACACTCTCGGTCAGTCGTCCGGCGGTGCTGGACCTCGACGCGATTCGGGCGGACTTCCCGATCCTGAACCGTGTCATGCGAGGCGGAAGCCGGCTGGCCTACCTGGACTCCGGAGCCACCTCACAGCGTCCCCTGCCGGTACTCGACGCGGAGCGTCAGTTCCTGCTGAACTCCAACGGCGCGGTGCACCGCGGGGCGCACCAGCTGATGGAGGAGGCCACCGACGCCTACGAGGACGGCCGGTCTGCGATCGCGCGCTTCGTCGGCGCGGAGCCGGACGAGCTGGTGTTCACCAAGAACGCCACCGAGTCGTTGAACCTGGTGTCCTATGTGCTCGGCGACGACCGCTTCGAGGCGGCCGTCGGCCCGGGCGATGTCATCGTCACCACCGAGCTGGAACATCACGCCAACCTGATTCCCTGGCAGGAGCTGGCGCGGCGCACCGGTGCGACCCTGCAGTGGTACGAGGTGACACCCGACGGGCGTATTGATTTGGATTCGCTGGAACTCGACGAGCGGGTCAAGGTCGTTGCGTTCACTCATCACTCGAACGTGACCGGCGCGCTGGCCCCGGTCGCCGAGCTGGTGTCGAGGGCCCACGCGGTGGGTGCACTCACCGTGCTGGACGCCTGCCAGTCCGTTCCGCACCAGCCGGTCGACTTCCACGCCTTGGGTGTGGACTTCGCGGCGTTCTCCGGGCACAAGATGCTGGGGCCCAACGGGATCGGCGTGCTCTACGGCCGGCGGGAGCTGATGGCGGCGCTGCCGCCATTCCTCACCGGCGGATCGATGATCGAGACGGTGACGATGTCTTCGAGCACCTACGCGCCGGCGCCGCAACGTTTCGAGGCCGGCACGCCGATGACCTCGCAGGTCGTCGGACTGGCCGCGGCCGCTCGCTATCTCGATGCGATCGGGATGGACGTGGTGGCCGGCCACGAACGTGAGCTGGTGGCCGCCGCGCTCGAAGGGCTCGCCGGCATTCCCGGGGTGCACATCGTCGGGTCGACCACGACGATCGACCGGGGCTCGCCGGTGTCGTTCGTGATCGACGGCGTGCACGCGCACGACGTCGGACAGGTGCTCGACGACGACGGCGTCGCGGTTCGGGTGGGCCACCACTGCGCAATGCCGTTGCACCGCAAGTTCAATGTCGCCGCGACCGCCCGTGCGTCGTTCGCGGTGTACAACACCCACGAGGAGGTGGAGCGTCTGCTGGCGGGCGTTCGCCGGGCCGTGGATTTCTTCGGGGGAGTGTGAGACGTTGCGTCTTGAGCAGTTCTATCAAGAGGTGATCCTCGATCACTACAAGCATCCGCAGCACCGCGGTCTGCGGGAGCCCTACGGCGCGCAGGTGCACCACGTCAACCCCACCTGCGGTGACGAACTGACTCTGCGTGTAGCGCTCTCGCCCGACGGTACGCAGATCGCCGACGTCTCCTACGACGGGCAGGGGTGCTCGATCTCGCAGGCGGCGACCTCGGTGCTGGCCACCCAGGTAATCGGTCTGACGGTGGAACAGGCGTGCGCGACATTCGACGCATTCCACGAGATGGTGTCGTCGCGGGGCGCTGTGGAGGGCGACGAGGAGGTGCTCGGCGACGGCGTCGCCTTCGCCGGGGTGGCCAAGTACCCGGCGCGGGTCAAGTGCGCGCTGCTGGGCTGGATGGCGTTCAAAGATGCGCTGGCACAGACACTTGCGAAGACAGAGGAACAAACGCTGGCATCCGTCAGTGGGACAACCCAGGAGATGAACCGATGAGCGAATTGGGACCGGACGAGCTGCTCGCCGAACTTGAGGAATCGATGCACGACGTCATTGACCCCGAGATCGGCATCAATGTCGTGGACCTGGGCCTGATGTACGACCTGTCGCTGCGCCAGGACGAAGACGGTCCGGCGGCCGTCGTGACTATGACGCTCACCTCGCCGGCCTGCCCGCTGCAGGACATGATCGTCGAGCAGATCCAGAACGCCACGGTGGGTGCCGGTTTGGTCAAGAAGGCTGACGTCAACTGGGTCTGGGAGCCGGCCTGGGGACCGGACAAGATCACCGATGAGGGCCGCGAAATGATGCGTGCAGTCGGTTTCACGGTCTGACCGTGCCGGCATCCGAGTTCTGGCTCTGCCGAACCTACGGTATCGAACACGATGCCACGCCGCAGGCGTGTGCGATCTGCGCGGACGACCGGCAATGGGTGCCGCAGGGCGGCCAGCATTGGGCCACTTTGGCCGGCTTGGCCACCGAGGGAATGCAGTCGCCAGCCACCCGCACATGTTCGGCGCCCAAGTGGAATGGGGCCGACGACTCGGCGGGGTACCGGTGTACGTCAATGCCGCCGACAAAGAGTGGGTGATGCGCCCGGACCCGGCGATCCGATACTGGTCCGGCCGCCTCGAGCTCGCAGCCGGGTTGACCGTGATTTCAAGTCGGCGACCACTTTCCGGGCGGCTCCGTCGCATGCTGGGACGCCGGTGCCGACGGCCGCGGGGTGCTGCTGGTGGGCGACACCGTCTTCCCGAACCCCGACCGGCGCACGGTGGCCTTCTTGCGCAGCTACCCGAACCGGATTCCGCTGTCGGCAGGCGTCGCCCAGCGGATGGTCACGTGTCCCGGCCGGCGGCCCGGGGGCCGGGCGCTGCCATACTCGTCGCGTGACTGCGACGGAAAAAGAGCGGACGCGGTGACGACGAGCAGACGACGGTTCATGGCCGGGATGGCTGCCGCTGCGGCGGGTACGGCGGTCGGCGGCCTCGCCGCGTGCGGGTCGCGGGGGCCGGGGGCCGACACCATCTTCATCGGTGGCCCGGTGGTGACGGTGGCACCCGGCGCCCCGGAAGCCGAAGCACTCGCCGTCACCGGCGGACGGATCAGCCAGGTCGGCTCTGCCGACGAGGTGCTGCGCCTGCGCGGGTCGGGGACCACCGTTGTCGACCTGCGCGGCCGGGCGCTGCTGCCGGCGTTCGTGGAGCCGCATGGCCATCCGTTCGAGATGGGCTCCACCCTGGCCCCGCCCGCCATCGACGTGCGTCCCTTCACGGTGCCGACCGCGAGCGGGGTGTTCGCGAAGCTGGCCGAGGCCGTGGCAGACACGCCTAAGGGTCAGCCGATTCTGCTCAACGGGGTAGATCCGCTGCTGCAGAGCGGGCTGCAGCCCTTCACCCGTACCGAGCTCTCCCGGCTCGCCCCGAACAACCCCGTGGTGATCATTTCCAACAGCGGCCACGCCGCCTACGGCAACACCGCCGCGTTCACCGCGGCCGGTATCACCAAGACCACCCCCAACCCGGCCGGGGCGCAGTACGTCCACGGCCCAGACGGACAGCTGACCGGCGAGGTCCGCGAGACGGCGGCGGTAATGGCGTTGGTAGCGCCGTTCTCCGGGGCCATCATGGCCAACGCCGGGGACAATCTGCGCTGGGCCTACGCCCAGCTCGCCCGCGCCGGAATCGCCACCGCCACCGAGCATTCCTATGACGCGCGTGCGCAATCCGAGGTGTTCGGCAAGCTCGCCCAGCAGGCCGACTGCGCCGTACGGGTCCGTGCCTACGAGATCGGCACCGCAGACCTGGCCGCGGACTCGAAGAACGTTCGCGGCCGCCGGGCACGCGCCGACGTGTTGTTCGACAAGATCGGCATGAAGATCTGGGCGGACGGTTCGCCGTGGCAGGGCAACATCTTCACCACCTTCCCGTATCTGACCAACGCCACTACCGCGAGCATGGGCCTGGGGCCCGATCACCGCGGCCGGATGAACTACTCGCCCGAGCAGATCCAGGACCTGACCAAGGCCTTCGTCGTTCAACACTGGCAGGTCTCCTGCCACGTGCACGGTGATTCCGCTATCGACGTGGTATTGGACGCTTTCGAACAGGCGCGCACACCCCCGGCGCTACGGCCCCGGATCGAACACGTCGGGGCCATGCGACCCGATCAGTTCGCGCGGGCCGCGCACCTGGGAATCACCCCGAGCCTGTTCATCGAACACATCTACTTCTGGGGAGATGTGTTGGTGGACAAGCTGTTCGGCCTGGACCACGGCTCGCACTGGATGTCGGCGCGTTCGGCCCTGGACGCTGGCTTGCACCTGTCGTTCCACAATGACGGCACCGTCACGCCGCCCAACCCGATCGGCAACATCGCCACCGCGGTGAACCGGATCGCCAAGGGCAGCGGTCGGGTGCTGGCCCCCGAGCAGCGCATCGGCGTCGACGCGGCGATCAAAGCGCAGACGCTCAACGCCGCCTGGCAACTGCGGCTGGACACCGAGATCGGCAGCTTGGAACCCGGCAAGTACGCCGATCTGGTGGTGCTGTCGCACAACCCTCGCCGGGTACCGCCGGCCGAACTGCGTGACGTGGCTGTGGAGGCCACCTATCTGATGGGCCGGCAGACCTACGGGAAGGTGCTGGGCTAGGGGGTTCGGGTGCCCCGAGGCCCGCTTACGCGGGCAGCTCGGGGCAGTTGCCGTTGCCGGCCCACACGGTGACGCGCCTCGCCTGCAGCACGCCGTCGCCGTCCTTGGTCCCGCCGGCGGCGACACACTTTCCGGCGCTGATCGACGGCGCGCTGACGGCGACCATCCGGCGGAAGTGGGTGCCGTCGTTGAGCGTGACCGTGGTCGGCCCGGACGGGCCGCTGACGGTGAGGGTGTCACCGGCGACCGACTCGACCACACCGCGCACGCCGTGGTGCGGCTTCGGGGGCGCCGGCGCGTCGGCCGCCGCGGCGGGGCGCTGCGGGCACTTGCCGTCGACCGCGGTGCTGATCGCCACGAACTTCGCGGTGATGGCCCCGCCGTCCTGGGCGCCTCCGGCCTTGATGCAGGTTCCGGCGGTGATCTCGCCGCGCTGCGCGGGCACCGACTCGAAGATCCGGGTGCTGTCGCTCCAGGAGACCGTGGTGGTGCCCACCTCGAAGGTGTTGCCGGACACCGAGGAGACCGAGCCCATCACGTGGTCGCCCTGGGCGTGAGCCAATGCCGGGACGAACAGTCCGACCGCGAACAGTGCCGTCGCTCCGGTCACTGCGCGGATCGTCTGGTTCGTGCGGCGGTCCCAGCTTCGCCTCTCCTCCGTCGAGGCTCGCTGAACCGCCGGGGTGGGTGCGCTCGGGCGGGGGGACATGGCAGTCTCCGTTCGTTGATATCGGCGGCGGGTGCCGCCGGCCGGTGCTACTACCGTTGATGGTCGAGTTAGAGAGCAGCTAGCTCTGCGCTGTGAGCCCGCTGTGTAGCGCCGCGATCCGGGCGTGACGCGGATCGGGGAACACCGCGGCGTATCCGGGCGTTGGCCCAATCATGGCAACTCAAGACCTCACCGCAGCGAAATTCGAAGAAACCATCGCCGACAACGACATCGTGCTCGTCGATTTCTGGGCGTCCTGGTGCGGGCCGTGCCGATCGTTCGCTCCGACGTTCGCGGCCGTCGCCGAGAAGCACCCGGATGTGGTGTTCGCCAAGGTCGACACCGAGGCCGAGCAGCAGCTGGCGGCTGCCGCGCAGATTCGCTCCATTCCGACCCTGATGGCGTTTAAGAAGGGCACGCTGGTGTTCAACCAGGCCGGCGCGCTGCCCGCGGCGGCGTTGGAGAACCTGGTGCAGCAGGTCAAGGACCTCGATGTCGAAGCGGCCCTGGCCGAGCAGGCCGCTGCGGGCAAGCCCGAACAGGTCTGAGGGCACGCACGCGATAGCGTGCATCCGTGTCTTCCGAATCCGAGTTCGGCTCCGAGTTCGTCAAAGTCGAACGTCCGCGTCCACACGTCGCCCTGATCACGCTGAACCGCCCGGAGCGAATGAACTCCATGGCGTTCGACGTGATGGTTCCGCTGCGCGACGTGCTGGCTGAAGTCAGCTACGACAACTCGGTGCGGGTGGTGGTGTTGACCGGGGCGGGCCGCGGATTCTCCTCGGGTGCCGACCACAAGTCCGCGGGTTCGGTGCCGCACGTGGCCGGACTGACCCGGCCCACGTTCGGGTTGCGGTCGATGGAACTGCTCGACGACATCATCCTGGGGCTGCGGCGCCTGCACCAGCCGGTGATCGCGGCCGTCAACGGGGCGGCCATCGGTGGCGGCCTGTGCCTGGCGCTGGCGGCTGACATCCGGGTCGCCGCGTCGGGTGCCTACTTCCGGGCCGCCGGCATCAACAACGGGCTGACGGCCAGTGAGCTGGGGCTGAGCTATCTGCTGCCCCGGGCGATCGGGGCGTCGCGGGCGTTCGAGATCATGCTCACCGGCCGCGACGTCGACGCCGCCGAGGCCGAACGAATCGGCCTGGTATCCCGGGTGGTGGAGCAGCCGGACCTGCTGGACACCTGCTATGCCATGGCCGAGCGGATTGCCGGTTTCTCCCGGCCGGGGGCTGAATTGACCAAGCGGACGCTCTGGAGCGGACTCGACGCCGGTAGTCTGGAGGGGCACATGCAGGCCGAGGGGCTCGGACAGCTCTACGTGCGCCTGCTGACCAGCAACTTTGAGGAAGCCGTCGCTGCGCGCGCCGAGAAGCGCCCACCGGCCTTCACTGACGATAAGTAGCAATAACACGACAGGAGTTGGGCGCGCGTGATCACCGCCAGCGACGATGGAGAGCGGAGCTTGCGGAGCGATGAGGAGGAGGTGGCGGGCGTGATCACCGCCAGCGACGATGCAGAGCGGAGCTTGCGGAGCGATGAGGAGGAGTGGCGGGCGTGATCACCGCAACGGGCCTGGAGGTCCGCGCCGGAGCGCGCACCCTGCTCGACTCGGTGGACTCGGTGCTGCGGGTACAGCCCGGAGACCGGATCGGTCTGGTCGGCCGTAACGGCGCCGGCAAGACCACCACGCTGCGCATTCTGGCCGGTGAGGGCGAGCCTTACGCGGGCACCATCGTCCGCACCGGCGAGGTCGGTTACCTGCCTCAGGACCCCCGGGAAGGCAACCTCGACGTCCTGGCGCGCGATCGCGTGTTGTCGGCTCGTGGCCTGGATGCCATCCTGGCCGACCTGGAGAAGCAGCAGGTGCTGATGGCCGAGGTCGTCGATGACACCGAGCGTGACCGGGCTATCCGCCGTTACGGCCAGCTCGAAGAGCGATTCGCCGCGCTGGGGGGCTACGCCGCCGAGAGTGAGGCCGGCCGGATCTGCACCAGCCTGGGCCTGCCCGACCGGGTGCTGACGCAGCCGCTGCGGACCTTGTCCGGTGGCCAGCGCCGCCGCGTGGAACTGGCCCGGATCCTGTTCGCGGCGGGCGAGGGTGGCGCGGGCGGCGCCGGCTCGGGCACCACCCTGCTGCTCGACGAGCCGACCAACCACCTCGATGCGGATTCGATCGGCTGGCTGCGTGACTTTTTGAAGAACCACAGCGGGGGACTGGTACTGATCAGCCACGATGTGGATCTGTTGGCCGATGTGGTCAACCGGGTGTGGTTCCTGGACGCGGTGCGCGGTGAGGCCGACGTGTACAACATGGGCTGGCAGAAGTACCTCGACGCTCGGGCCACCGATGAGCAGCGTCGCCGCCGGGAGCGGGCCAATGCCGAACGCAAAGCTGGAGCGCTGCGTGCCCAGGCCGCGAAGATGGGCGCCAAGGCCACCAAAGCCGTTGCGGCGCAGAACATGTTGCGCCGCGCCGAGCGGATGATGGCCGAACTCGACGACGAGCGGGTGGCCGACAAGGTTGCCAGGATCAAGTTCCCGACTCCGTCGGCCTGCGGGAAAACCCCGCTGATGGCGTCCGGGCTGACCAAGGTGTACGGCTCGCTGGAGATCTTCACCGGCGTCGACCTGGCGATTGACCGGGGATCCCGGGTGGTGGTTTTGGGCCTCAACGGCGCGGGCAAGACCACCCTGCTGCGGCTGCTCGCCGGAGTCGAAACACCCGATGCCGGCCAGCTCGAGCCCGGGTACGGGTGCAAGATCGGCTATTTCGCCCAGGAGCACGACACCATCGACAACGCGGCCAGCGTATGGGAGAACATCCGCCATGCCGCTCCCGATACCTCTGAGCAGGATCTGCGGGGACTGTTGGGCGCGTTCATGTTCACCGGGCCGCAGCTGGAACAACCTGCCGGCACGCTGTCCGGCGGTGAGAAGACCCGACTGGCTCTGGCCGGACTGGTGGCATCCACCGCGAACGTGCTGCTGCTCGACGAGCCGACCAACAACCTCGACCCCGCGTCGCGTGAACAGGTCCTCGACGCGCTGCGCAGCTACGCCGGCGCGGTGGTGCTGGTCACCCACGACCCGGGCGCGGCCGAGGCGCTCGACCCACAGCGCGTGGTGTTGCTGCCCGACGGCACTGAGGATCATTGGTCGGCGGACTACCGTGACCTGATCGAGCTCGCCTGATTGCGTCAAAGTCGCCCGGTATCGCCGAGGCATTCCTACGCTGAACCCGTTGGCCGGCGAGGGGATGGTGAGGGGACGTGGCAACGACGACGAAACCGAGCAAGCAACGCGATCGTCAGCTGGGCGAGTTGCGCAGCGCCTATGAGGGCGGGGCGAGTATCCGGACATTGGCGGCGTCGACCGGCCGGTCGTACGGATCCGTCCACAGCATGTTGCGGGAATCGGGTGCGGCGATGCGCAGCCGCGGCGGACCCAACCACCGGACCCGATCGCGCTAGCGCTCTCGCGCTGCCAAATCAGCTGTGCCGCACCGAATCCTCGACCAGGTCGAGGACCGCCGATAACCGCTGCGGATCTTCGCCCGAGGCCAGTCGTGCAACCAGGCCGTCGAGCACCAGATCCAGGTAGCAGTGCAACACCTCGGCGGGGACGTCGTCGCGTAGCCGTCCGGCCCGCTTCTGGCGGCGCAGTCGATCCACTGTGGCAGCGGTCAATTCGGCTGAGCGTTCAGCCCAGCCGCGGCTGAACTCCGGATCGTGGCGCAGTTTGCGGGCGATCTCCAGCCGGGTGGCCAGCCAGTCGAACTGCTCTGGTGCGGCCAGCATATCCCGCATCACGCCGATCAGGCCCTCGCGCGAGGCAACATCGGCCATCCGCTCCGCATCCTCGCGGGCCAGCTCGAAGAACAGCGTGTCCTTGTCGCGGAAGTGATGGAAGATCGCCCCGCGCGACAACCCGACCGTCTGCTCCAGTCGCCGCACCGTCGCCTGGTCGTAGCCGTACGCGGCGAAGCACCGCCGCGCGCCATCGAGGATCTGGCGGCGTCGGGCCGCCAGGTGATCCTCGCTGACCCTGGGCATCAGGTGATCGCCGTCTACGCCGTGGTAGCCGACTTTCCCCCGCGAGCGGGAGGTGCCCCCAGCATGTTGCGCAGCACGTACTGCAAGATGCCGCCGTTGCGGTAGTAGTCGGCCTCACCGGGGGTGTCGATGCGCACCAGCGCGTCGAATTCGATCTTGTCACCATCCTCTTTGGTGGCGGTGACCTTGACCGTCTTCGGCGTCTTGCCGGCGTTGAGTTCCTCGATACCGACGATGTCGAAGGTCTCGGTGCCGTCCAGGCCCAGCGTCTTGGCGGTCTCGCCGGCCGGGAACTGCAGCGGGATCACGCCCATGCCGATCAGGTTCGAGCGGTGGATGCGCTCGAAGGACTCGGTGATGACGGCCTTGACGCCCAGCAGCGTGGTGCCCTTGGCCGCCCAGTCACGCGACGAGCCGGAGCCGTATTCCTTGCCGCCCAGCACGACCAGCGGGATGCCGGCCTTCTGGTAGTTCATGCAGGCGTTGTAGATGAACTCCTTCGGGCCACCCTCCTGGGTGAAGTCCCGGGTGTAGCCACCCTGGGTGCCCTCCAGGCCGATGGTGTCGAGCACCCGGTTCTGCAGGCGGATGTTGGCGAAGGTGCCGCGGACCATGACCTCGTGGTTGCCGCGACGGCTGCCCAGCGAGTTGTAGTCCTTGCGCTCCACGCCGTGGGCGTCCAGGTAGTCCGCGGCCGGGGTGCCGGGCTTGATCGGGCCGGCCGGGCTGATGTGGTCGGTGGTGACCGAGTCGCCCAGCAGCGCCATCACTCGAGCGCCCTTGATGTCGGAGACCGGCTCGGGCTCCATCCCCATGCCGTCGAAGTACGGCGCCTTGCGCACGTAGGTCGACGCGTCGTCCCAGGCGAAGGTGTCACCGGCTGGGGTCGGCAGGTTGCGCCAGTTCTCGTCGCCCTTGAACACGTCGGCGTACGACTTGCGGAACATGTCCTGGTTGATCGCGGACTTGATGGTGTCGTCGATCTCCTGGGCCGACGGCCAGATGTCGCGCAGGAAGACGTCGTTGCCTTCATTGTCTTTGCCCAAGGAATCGGTCTCGAAGTCGAAGTCCATGGTGCCGGCCAGGGCGTAGGCGATGACCAGCGGCGGGGAGGCCAGGTAGTTCATCTTGACGTCGGGGGAGATGCGACCCTCGAAGTTGCGGTTACCCGACAGCACCGCGGTCACGGTCAGGTCTTCTTCGTTGACCGCCTTGGAGATCTCCTCGGGCAGCGGGCCGGTGTTACCGATACAGGTGGTGCAGCCGTAACCGCCCAGGTAGAAGCCGAGCTTCTCCAGGTAGGGCCACAGTCCGGCCTTCTCGTAGTAGTCGGTGACGACCTGGCTGCCCGGAGCCATGTTGGTCTTGACCCACGGCTTGGACGACAGGCCCTTCTCGACGGCGTTGCGGGCCAGCAGGGCCGCGCCGATCATCACCGACGGGTTGGAGGTGTTGGTGCAGGAGGTGATACCCGCGACGGCGACGGCGCCGTGGTCGAGGATGAACTCGCCGCGCTCGCCCTTGACGCGGATCGGCTTGCTCGGCCGGCCGTCAGAACCGTTGGCGGCGGACTGCACATCCACCGCACCGTCGTCGGCGAAGGACAGGGAGACCGGGTCGGAAGCCGGGAAGGACTCGTCGATGGCCTCGTCGAGCTTGGTCTCCGGCGCCGGGTGCTGCTCTTCGACGTAGTTGTGGATGTCCTTGCGGAAGGCGATTTTGCTCTCCGACAACAGGATCCGGTCCTGCGGACGCTTCGGTCCGGCGATCGACGGGACCACGGTGGACAGGTCCAGCTCCAGGTATTCGGAGAAGTCCGGCTCGCGGTCCGCGTCGTGCCACATACCCTGGGTCTTGGCGTAGGCCTCGACCAGTGCGAGCTGCTCGTCGGTGCGGCCGGTCAGGCGCAGGTAGTTGATGGTCTCGTCGTCGATCGGGAAGATCGCGCAGGTGGAGCCGAATTCGGGGCTCATGTTGCCCAGGGTGGCGCGGTTGGCCAGCGGCACCTCGGCGACGCCCTTGCCGTAGAACTCGACGAACTTGCCGACCACGCCGTGCTTGCGCAGCATGTCGGTGACGGTGAGCACTACGTCGGTGGCGGTGACGCCCGGCTGGATCTCGCCGGTCAGCTTGAAGCCGACGACGCGGGGGATCAGCATCGACACCGGCTGGCCCAGCATGGCGGCCTCGGCCTCGATACCGCCGACGCCCCAGCCCAGCACGCCCAGGCCGTTCTGCATGGTGGTGTGGCTGTCGGTGCCGACGCAGGTGTCGGGGTAGGCCTTCCCGTCACGCACCATGACGGTCCGCGCCAGGTACTCGATATTGACCTGGTGCACGATGCCGGTGCCCGGGGGGACGACCTTGAAGTCGTCGAAAGCGCCTTGGCCCCAACGCAGGAACTGGTAGCGCTCGGCGTTGCGCTGGTACTCCAGCTCGACGTTGCGCTCGAAGGCGTCGGAGGTGCCGAAGACGTCGAGGATCACGGAGTGGTCGATGACCATCTCGGCGGGCGAGAGCGGGTTGACCTTGTTGGGGTCGCCGCCCAGGGCGGTGACGGCCTCACGCATGGTGGCCAGGTCGACGACGCAGGGCACACCGGTGAAGTCCTGCATGATCACCCGGGCGGGGGTGAACTGGATCTCGATGCTCGGCTCGGCGGCCGGGTCCCAGTTGGCGATCGCGTTGATGTGGTCTTTGGTGATGTTGGCGCCGTCTTCGGTGCGCAGCAGGTTCTCGGCCAGCACCTTGAGGCTGTAGGGGAGTTTCTCGGTGCCGGGGACGGCGTCGAGGCGGTAGATCTCATAGTCCGTCTCACCCACGGTCAGGGTGGCGCGGGCTCCGAACGAATTCACCGAATCTGTGCTGGTCACTTCAACTCCCCGAGATCGAGTTCTCATCCGTCGACGGGTCCGCGCCGACGGGCGTCATAACCCTAACAGTACGATTGTCCTGTATAAAGTAAGGTTCACCTCACTTGGCCGGGGTTGATACCGTCATCAACCGTGACGATTCAGCACCCGCCGGCCTACATTCCCGGCGAGCTCTGCATCACCGTCGGCCTCGACCCGGCCACCCCGCCCGACGACTGCATGGCGTTGGTCAAGGTTGCTGTCGCCGCGGACGGGGTGAGCGCACCGGCGGCCGACGTGCCGGCGCTGCGCGAGGTGGTGGCGCAGGCGGGCCGTGACGGCATCGACCTCAAAATCGTCGAGGTTGGCCGGAACCCCGGAATGGACACCGCGCTGCGCGACGTGGCCACCGTGGTCGGCTACGACTATCCGGATTCCACGGTCCTGGTGGTCAGTACGAACTATGTCGGCAGTTACAGCGGCCAGTTCCACCGGTCCAAGCTGGAGGCCGCCGAAGATCACGCCAAAACCGGCGATCCGGTGACCTCGGCACAGAATTTTCTGCACGAATTGACCACCCCGGATCTGCCCTGGACGGGCCTGACGGTGGTGCTGCTGGTGGGGGTCGCGGCAGCGGCAGTCGGTACCCGCTTTCTGCAGCGACGCAGCAAACGGGCTGCCGAGCGTTCCAGCGTCGCCAACTAGCGGCCTTACCTCCGAAAACCCGGAAACTGGGCGATTAATTGTCGCCCAGTTGTGGTTTGCCGCAAATAATTAGGTCACCGAATGGTCACAACGCGCTTAATTACAATAACGTAGTTTGTTACGAACGTTTCTCCAGTGACTGATGTGACGTATGGTCTCAAAAGGCGCAGCTGTTGTATCTGTTGTTTCTGTGCTTTTGCCACCGGCCGAAGCACGGCGCCGCCTGCTGACAGTCCGAGGAGATCCAAGCCGAATGAGACGCATCTGCTGTGGCTCCGATGGCTCTGTTTTCCGATTGGCGACCCGGTTCGCCCGACCTGCGACGGTGTCGGTACTCAGTGCCGCGATGCTGCTGGGCACCCCGGGGCTGGCGGCAGCGCTACCCGCGCAGGATCCCGACGGCCCCAATACTGTGGCCGCGCTGATCGCCGAGGTCGCCGACGCCAACCAGCAGCTGCAGAACCTGGGCGCACAGATCGCCGAGGAGAAAGAAGGGGTCAACAAGGCCCTGGTGGATCTGCAGACCGCGCGCGACGACGCAGCCTCTGCCCAGCACGAGGTGGAGTCCGGCCGGCAGGCGATCGTCGATGCCGACGCCGCGATCGCCGCCGCGCAGCGCCGCTTCAACACCTTCGCCGCGTCGACCTACGTCAACGGGCCCTCGGACAGCTACCTGACCGCGGCCAACCCCTCGGAGATGATCGCCACGGCCGCGGCCGGCCAGACCCTGGCGCTCTCCTCCCAGCAGGCGCTGGACCACCTCAAGCAGGCCCGCACCGAGCAGGTGAACAAGGAGTCGGCCGCCCGGCTGGCGAAGCAGAAGGCCGATCAGGCCGTCGCCGACGCGCAGTCCAGCCAGGACGCCGCGGTGGCCGCGCTCACCGACACGCAACGCAAGTTCGGCGAACAGCAGGGCGAGATCGATCGACTTGCGGCGCGACGCAACGAGGCGCAGGTCAAACTCGCCGCGGCCCGCGGCCACGAGCAGCCCCCGGCGGGGCCTGCGCCGGCCGGTACCGCAGCCGGTGATCGGTGGGGAAATCCCGGCGGCCCCGTCGCCGGCCCCACGGTGGGTAAGCCCGCGCAGTGGGACGGTCCCTGGGACCCGACCCTGCCGATGGTTCCCAGTGCCGACGTTCCCGGCGACCCGATCGCGGTCATCAACCAGGTGCTCGGGATCTCGCAGACCTCGGCACAGGTGACGGCGAACCTGGGCCAGAAATTCCTGCAGTCACTCGGGCTGGCCAAGCCCGACGACACCGGAATCAACAACGGCAAGATCCCGCGGGTCTACGGCCGCCAGGCCTCCGAATACGTGATCCGCCGTGCCCTCTCGCAGCGCGGCGTGCCCTACTCGTGGGGCGGCGGCACCGCTGCGGGGCCCGGCCGCGGTATCGGCTCCGGTTCGGGCACGGTCGGTTTCGACTGCTCCGGGCTGATCCTCTACGCCTTCGCCGGGGTGGGCATCAAGCTGCCGCACTACTCGGGTTCCCAGTACAAGATGGGCCGCCAGATCCCCTCGGCGCTGGCGCGTCGTGGCGACGTCATCTTCTACGGACCCGGTGGCAGTCAGCACGTGACGCTCTACCTCGGCAACGGCCTGATGCTGGAGGCCCCCGACGTGGGGCAGACGGTGAAGGTGTCGCCGGTCCGCAAGAGCGGCATGACGCCCTACGTAGTCCGATACATCGAGTACTGACGGCGGTGCAATGCAACTGAGTTCATTACGTCTCTCGCGCCTGGTCGGGTCGCTGCTGGTGGCGATCCCGATCATGGTGGGCCTGGCCGGACCGGCCGAGGCAGACCCGGGGTGGGACCCCACCCTGCCGGCGACGATCAGCGCCGGCGCGCCCGGCGACCCGTTGGCGATCGCCAACGCGTCGCTGCAGGCCACCGCCAACGCCACCCAGACCACGATGGACCTGGGTCGCAAATTCCTGTCCGGCCTCGGATTCAACGTGGGCGACGAAGCCGCCGGCAATGTCTCACCCGGTCAGCGGGTGCACGGCAAGCAGGCCATCGAGTACGTGATCCGTCGCGGCGGCGCACAGATGGGCGTGCCTTACTCCTGGGGAGGCGGTTCGCTGACCGGACCCAGCAAGGGCGTCGACTCCGGCGCGGGCACGGTCGGCTTCGACTGCTCGGGTCTGATGCGCTACGCGTTCGCCGGTGTCGGCGTGCTGATCCCGCGGTTCTCCGGTGACCAGTACAACGCAGGCCGGCACATTCCGCCCAATCAGGCTCGCCGTGGCGACCTGATGTTCTACGGCCCCGGTGGTGGCCAGCACGTCACCATGTACCTGGGTGGCGGCAAGATGCTGGAGGCCTCGGGCAGCGCCGGCAAGGTAGTGGTCAGCCCGGTGCGGACGTCGGGGATGACGCCGTATCTGACCCGGATCATTGAGTACTGACGCATTCGGGACGGGCCTTACGTCGACGGATGCTGCTAACCCTGGAATAGTGAAACGAGGGCACAACGCTGCCCCTCGGCCGTGCGCCGTGCAAGCAGTTGTGTCTGACCGACCTTTGTGGAGGATTTGTCGATGACGTCATCGGATGGGACGCCCGCGGGCGCCAGCGGTTTCCCCGGCTCGGCCGGTGCCGAGTCAGGCACGGTCGGCGGTAGCGGGCTCGCCGCCGACGTACACGCGCTGGAGCGGGCCATCTTCGAGGTCAAGCGCGTCATCGTCGGCCAGGATCAGCTCGTCGAGCGCATCCTGGTCGGCCTGCTCGCCAAGGGCCACGTGCTGCTCGAAGGTGTGCCCGGCGTCGCCAAGACGCTGGCCGTGGAGACCTTCGCCAAGGTGGTCGGCGGGACCTTCGCGCGCATCCAGTTCACCCCGGACCTGGTGCCCACCGACATCATCGGCACCCGCATCTACCGGCAGGGCCGCGAGGAGTTCGACACCGAACTCGGCCCGGTGATGGCCAACTTCCTGCTGGCCGACGAGATCAACCGGGCACCGGCCAAGGTGCAGTCGGCGCTGCTGGAGGTCATGCAGGAACGTCAGGTGTCCATCGGCGGCAAGAGGTTCCCGCTGCCCAACCCGTTCCTGGTGATGGCCACCCAGAACCCGATCGAACACGAGGGCGTCTACCCGCTGCCCGAAGCGCAGCGCGACCGCTTCCTGTTCAAGATCAACGTCAGCTACCCCTCGCCCGAAGAGGAACGCGAGATCATCTACCGGATGGGCGTCACCCCGCCGGAGCCCAAGCAGATCCTCGGCACCGGCGACCTGGTGCGGTTGCAGACGCTGGCGGCCAACAACTTCGTGCATCACGCCCTGGTGGACTACGTCGTCCGGGTGATCACCGCCACGCGCCACCCCGAGCAGTTCGGCATGCCGGACGTGAAGAACTGGCTGTCGTTCGGCGCGTCGCCGCGTGCCTCGCTGGGCATCATCTCCGCGTCCCGGGCGCTGGCGCTGGTACGCGGTCGCGACTACGTGATCCCGCAGGACGTCATCGAGGTCATTCCGGACGTGCTGCGGCACCGGCTGGTGCTGTCCTACGACGCGCTCGCCGACGAGATCACCTCGGAGATCGTCATCAACCGGGTGCTGCAGACCGTGCCGCTGCCCCAGGTGAACGCCGTTCCGCAGCAACAGCATTCGCCGGCACCGGGTGCCCCGACCGCAGCGGCAGTGGCCGGCGGTCGGTGAGCGACCCCGACGCCGGGGCTGGATCGCTTCAGGCACCCGGAACCAGCGCCGCGCCGCCGTCGATGCTGCGCGGAGGAATTCGCGACCCGAAGCTCGCGGCGGCACTGCGCACGCTGGAGTTGACGGTCAAACGCAAGCTCGACGGGGTGCTGCACGGGGATCATCTCGGCCTGATTCCCGGCCCGGGCTCCGAGCCCGGCGAGTCCCGGCTGTATCAGCCGGGCGACGACGTGCGACGGATGGACTGGTCGGTCACAGCCCGCACCACCCATCCGCACGTGCGGCAGATGATCGCCGATCGCGAGCTGGAGACCTGGCTGGTCGTCGACATGTCGGCCAGCATGGATTTCGGCACCGCCATCTGCGAGAAGCGTGACCTGGCGGTGGCTGCGGCCGCGGCCATCGTCTACCTCAACAGTGGCGGCGGCAACCGGATTGGCGCGCTGGTGACCAACGGTGAGCGCGTGGTGCGAGTGCCGGCCCGCTCCGGGCGCAACCACGAGCAGACCCTGCTGCGGACCATCGCCACCATTCCGCGGGCCCCGGTCGGGGTGCGCGGTGACTTGGCGGCGGCCATCGACGCGCTGCGCCGGCCCGAACGGCGGCGCGGGATGGCGGTGATCATCAGCGACTTCCTCGGACCGATCAACTGGATGCGCCCGTTGCGGGCGATCGCTGCCCGCCACGAGGTGCTGGGCATCGAGGTGCTCGACCCCCGGGACGTCGAGTTGCCCGCCGTCGGCGACGTGGTGTTGCAGGACACCGAATCCGGAATCACCCGCGAGTTCACCATCGACGCCAAGCTGCAGGACGATTTCGCCCGGGCCGCGGCGGCTCACCGCGCCGACGTCGCGCGCGCATTGCGCAGCTGTGGTGCGCCGATGCTGGGGTTGCGGACCGACCGGGACTGGATCGCCGACATCGTCCGATTCGTCGAGTCACGCCGGCGCGGTGCGCTGGCGGGGACGCCGTGAACTCGACCCGTACACAGACAGGTCTGCTATGACATTGCCGCTACTCGGGCCGATGACGCTGACGGGCTTCGCGCACCCGTGGTTCTTTCTGTTCCTGTTCGTGATCCTGGGCCTGGTCGCGCTCTACATCCTCATGCAGGTGGCGCGGCATCGTCGGATCCTGCGGTTCGCCAACATGGAGCTGCTGGAGAGCGTGGCGCCCAAATCGCCGACGCGCTGGCGGCACCTGTCGGCGATCCTGCTGATCAGTTCGTTGCTGCTGTTCACCGTCGCGATGGCCGGCCCCACCCACGACGTCCGGATCCCGCGCAACCGTGCGGTGGTGATGCTGGTGATCGACGTATCCCAGTCGATGCGGGCGACCGACGTCGCTCCCAGCCGGCTGGCGGCCGCGCAGGAGGCCGGCAAGCAGTTCGCCGACGAACTGACAGCCGGCATCAACCTGGGCCTGATCGCCTATGCCGGCACCGCGACCGTGTTGACCTCGCCGACCACCAACCGCGAGGCCACCAAGGCCGCGATCGACAAGCTGCAGCTGGCCGACCGCACCGCCACCGGTGAGGGCATCTTCACCGCGCTGCAGGCGATCGCCACGGTGGGTGCGGTCATCGGCGGCGGTGACACCCCGCCGCCGGCCCGCATTGTGCTGCTCTCCGACGGCAAGGAGACCGTGCCGTCCAACCCTGATAATCCCAAGGGCGCGTTCACCGCGGCGCGCACCGCCAAGGACCAGGGGGTGCCGGTCTCGACGATCTCGTTCGGCACGGCCTATGGCTACGTCGAGATCAACGAGCAGCGTCAACCAGTACCGGTCGACGACGACTCGCTGAAGAAGATCGCCGATCTGTCCGGCGGTAGCGCCTACACCGCCTCCAGCCTGGCCCAGCTCAAAGAGGTGTACTCCACGCTGCAGGACCAGATCGGCTTCGAGACCATTCGCGGTGACGCGAGCACAGGTTGGCTGCGACTGGGCGCATTCATCCTGGCGCTGGCCGGGCTGGCGGCGCTGCTGCTCAACCGGCGCCTGCCCGCCTAGTTGCCCTCGCGGGTCACCCTTTCCGTTGACTCTGCGGCCACCAGGCAAATGTGCGAGTGGGCTGTTTGGTGAGCGCAGAGTCAACCAGAGGCACTGATAGGTTATGCCGGTGACAGACAGCGAAGCCCCCGCAGGAAAGCCCGCATTTGTGCCCCGTTCGGTCCTTGTCACCGGTGGAAACCGGGGCATCGGGCTGGCGATCGCGCAGCGACTGGCCGCCGACGGCCACAAGGTCGCGGTGACGCACCGCGGCTCCGGCGCGCCCGAGGGACTCTTCGGGGTGGTGTGCGATGTCACCGACAACGACGCCGTCGACCGCGCATTCAAAGAGGTCGAGGAGCACCAGGGCCCCGTCGAGGTGCTGGTGGCCAACGCCGGCATCTCCAAGGACGCGTTCCTGATGCGGATGACCGAGGAGCGCTTCGAAGAGGTCATCAATGCCAACCTCACCGGTGCCTTCCGGGTCACCCAGCGGGCGTCGCGCAGCATGCAGCGCAAGCGGTTTGGCCGGATCATCTACATCGGATCGGTCTCGGGCATGTGGGGGATCGGCAACCAGGCCAACTATGCGGCGGCCAAAGCGGGTCTGATCGGCATGGCCCGCTCGATCTCTCGTGAGCTGTCCAAGGTCGGCGTCACCGCCAATGTCGTTGCGCCCGGCTACATCGACACCGAGATGACCCGGGCCCTCGACGAGCGGATCCAAGAGGGTGCGCTGGACTTCATCCCGGCCAAGCGGGTGGGCACCGCCGAGGAGGTCGCCGGTGCGGTCAGCTTCCTGGCATCTGAGGACGCAAGCTACATCGCCGGCGCGGTCATCCCCGTCGACGGCGGCATGGGCATGGGCCACTAGCGACTCGTTCAGTTCAAGATAGGGGACTTTTCATGGCAGGCATTCTCGAAGGCAAGCGGATCCTGGTCACCGGGATCATCACCGACTCCTCGATCGCGTTCCACATCGCCAAGGTGGCGCAGGAAGCCGGCGCGCAGCTGGTGTGTACCGGCTTCGACCGGCTGCGGCTGATCCAGCGCATCATCGACCGGTTGCCGGAGCCGGCGCCGCTGCTCGAACTCGACGTGCAGAACGAGGAGCACCTGGGCTCGCTGGCCGAGCGTGTCACCGAGGTGATCGGCGAGGGCAACAAGCTCGACGGCGTGGTGCACTCCATCGGCTTCATGCCGCAGACCGGCATGGGCATCAACCCGTTCTTCGACGCCCCCTACGAGGACGTCGCCAAGGGCATCCACATCTCGGCCTACTCCTACGCCTCGTTGGCCAAAGCGGTGCTGCCGATCATGAACCCCGGCGGCGGCATTGTCGGCATGGACTTCGACCCGACCCGCGCTATGCCCGCCTACAACTGGATGACGGTGGCCAAGAGCGCCCTGGAGTCGGTGAACCGCTTCGTGGCGCGCGAGGCCGGCAAGGTCGGCGTGCGGTCGAATCTGGTTGCAGCCGGACCGATCCGGACCCTGGCGATGAGCGCCATCGTGGGCGGCGCCCTCGGCGAGGGCGCCGGCGAGCAGATCCGGTTGCTGGAGGAGGGCTGGGACCAGCGGGCCCCTATCGGCTGGGACATGAAGGACCCGACGCCGGTGGCCAAGACCGTCTGCGCGTTGATGTCCGACTGGCTGCCGTCCACCACCGGAACGGTCGTCTACGCCGACGGTGGCGCTCACACCCAGTTGCTCTAAATGGACTCTAAATGGACCTAGACGCCGTCCTGCTGCTGTCCTTCGGCGGTCCTGAAGGCCCGGAGCAGGTACGGCCGTTCCTGGAGAACGTCACCCGGGGACGTGGGGTGCCGTCGGCCCGGCTCGACGCGGTCGCCGAGCACTACCTGCACTTCGGCGGCGTGTCGCCGATCAACGGGATCAACCGCGCGCTGGCCGACGCAATGCGTGCTGAAATGCCCGGCCTGCCGGTGTATTTCGGTAATCGCAATTGGGAGCCCTACGCCGAGGACGTCGTCGCGGCGATGGCGGCCGACGGCGTCCGACGTGCCGCGGTCTTTCCGACCTCGGCCTGGGGCGGATATTCGGGTTGCGACCAGTACGCCGAGGACATCGCCCGGGCGCGACGAACGGTCGGGGAGCAGGCACCGGAATTGGTGAAACTGCGTCAGTACTTCGACCACCCGTTGTTCGTGGCAATGTTCGCCGAGGCGATCGCCACGGCAGCCGACAGCCTGCCGCCCGGCCTGCGCGATTCGGCCCGGCTGGTGTTCACGGCGCACTCCATCCCGGTCCGCGCCGACGCACGCTATGGCCCCCAGCTGTACAGCCGCCAGGTGGCCTACGCGACGAGTCTGGTCGCGGCCGCCGCGGGCTACCACGACTACGACCAGGTGTGGCAGTCGCGCTCGGGGCCGCCGCAGGTGCCCTGGCTGGAGCCCGACGTCGAAGCGCACGTGGCGGCCCTGGCCGAGGCGGGCGTGCCCGCGGTGATCGTGTGTCCGATCGGCTTTCTCAGTGACAACATCGAGGTGGTCTGGGACCTCGACAACGAAGTTCGCTCGGCGGCGCAGGACGCCGGAATCGCATACGCGCGGGCGAGTACGCCCAATGCCGATCCACGGCTGGCCCGGCTGGCTCGCGGACTGGTCGAGGAGCTGCGCGACGGCACCGCACCCCAACGCGTCGCCGGTACGTCCGGCCTGGGCTGCGGGTTCGGGGTCGACGGGGCGCCGTGCGGTTCATCGCACTGTGTCGCGGATGTGGCGCCGGCGTCCTCGAAGCGCCGGTAGCTCGAGGGCGCCGGAATAGAGGGATAGGAGAGTTGTCCGCCTTAGAGCGACAACGACGAGTTGCGCCGCCGCCGGGTGTCGCTCAGAGGCGGGCAACGATCTCGATGGTTCGGCCGGGGCGCGGCCAACCCCAATCTGGTTGCGTCTTCACCGACGGCGGACTAAGCGCGCCAGGCCGAATGCAGAATCTCGGTCACCGCTGCGCTGCGTGCCGAGCGCACCACACTCGTCAACGGCGCCACGGCATCCACGGCGCGCTGCACCGCCGCCGACGACTGAGCGCTGGCGGTCAGCAGATCCACGCTCACGGTAATGATCGCCTCGACGTGCGCGGCGCTCTGCAGAACGCGCACCGCACGGGTCGGTGCGTGATCCGGAATCCGATGCAAGAGCATGGCTTCCACCATCTGTTCCACCCGCAGCCGCGGATCCTCCACGCCGTAGTCGGCCCAGCGCGAACCGGTGGAGCCCAACGCTTCGGCCGCAGTCCGCACCGCCGACCGCAACGAGTACTCGGCGTCACCCAGATCGTGCTGTTCCGTCGCCGGCATGCTGGTCAGCGGGAACACCGTCCAGCACAGCTCAGCGGCGTAGTCATCGTCGGCGTTTTCGGAGTACGCCGGAACCAGCCCGATCGGAGCTGAGGTGTTCGCCGATCCGATCAAGACGGCTTCACCGGCGAGGATCGCCTCCTGCGCAAAGGTCGTCCCGGCCGGCAGTCCGCGGACGTCGCCGGGGACCGGAAACACCGGGCTAATACCGTCTCCGGCCGCCGATGGCCCCGCGCCGCGCACCAACTGCAGCAGGGCGGCCGCGCCGCCGTCGCAGGCGTCCGGCCATGACAGGCCGATGTTGCTCGCGACGACCGCATCGTGGGCGGCCACCGATTGCACTGGCGCCCAGGCCGATAGTGCGTCTAACACATCATCGGGTGCCGCCCGGCCGGCAAGCCAGGCGTTGGCCCACACCGACAGGGAAGTACTCGGGCACCACATGATGCAAGGCAGTGTAGTTGCCCACGCCGTCCCCGACGGACCGCCCAGGTTCGGGCGGTTATCGGGCTATCCTGACCGCATGCCGACTGCCCTGATCTGGTTGGTCTTCGCACTCGGGCTCGCGGGAGCCGAGGCGCTCACTGGCGACATGTTCCTGTTGATGCTCTCCGGTGGCGCATTGTCGGCGGCGGCAACCAGCGCCCTGATCGACTGGCCGCTGTGGGCCGACGGCGTGGTGTTCCTGGTGGTGTCGGTGCTACTGCTGGCGCTGGTACGCCCCACGCTGCGCCGCCGGCTGTGGGCAGGAACCGACGGCGAAACGGGCGTGCTGGCGCTGCAGGGCAAGACCGCCCTGGTGCTCGACCGCGTCGCACTGCACGGCGGCCGGGTGAAGCTGAACGGCGAGGTGTGGACTGCTCGCCCGCTCACCGACGGTGACGTGTTCGAACCGGGGGAGCAGGTCACCGTGATGCACATCGATGGAGCCACCGCGGTGGTCAGCAAGGTTCTGTAACGAAAGGAATCGTCATGGAAGGCGTCACAACCGGGCTGCTGTTGCTGGCCGTGTTGGTGGTGTTCGCGATCATCGTGGTCGCCAAGTCGGTCGCGCTGATCCCGCAGGCCGAGGCCGCGGTCATCGAACGCCTGGGCCGCTACAGCCGCACAGTCAGCGGTCAGCTGACCCTGCTGGTCCCCTTTATCGACCGGGTGCGGGCCCGTATCGACCTGCGCGAGCGGGTGGTGTCGTTCCCGCCGCAGCCGGTGATCACCGAGGACAACCTGACGCTCAACATCGACACCGTCGTCTACTTCCAGGTCACCAACCCCAAGGCCGCGGTGTATGAGATCAGCAACTACATCGTCGGTGTGGAGCAGTTGACCACCACCACGCTGCGCAACGTGGTCGGCGGGATGACGCTGGAGCAGACATTGACCTCTCGTGAGGTGATCAACAGTCAGCTGCGTGGGGTGCTCGACGAGGCGACCGGACGCTGGGGCCTGCGGGTGGCCCGGGTGGAGCTGCGCAGCATCGACCCGCCGCCGTCGATCCAGGCGTCGATGGAGAAGCAGATGAAGGCCGACCGCGAGAAGCGGGCCATGATCCTGACCGCCGAGGGCCAGCGCGAGGCCGCCATCAAACAGGCCGAGGGGCAGAAGCAGTCCGAGATCCTCACCGCCGAGGGCGCCAAGCAGGCGGCGATCCTGGCCGCCGAGGCCGACCGGCAGTCCACGATGCTGCGCGCTCAGGGTGAGCGGGCCGCCGCCTACCTGCAGGCCCAGGGCCAGGCCAAGGCGATCGAGAAGACGTTCGCGGCGATCAAGGCCGCCCGGCCCACCCCCGAATTGCTGGCCTACCAGTATCTGCAGGTGCTGCCAGAGATGGCGCGCGGTGAGGCCAACAAGGTGTGGGTGGTGCCCAGCGATTTCGGCTCCGCTCTGCAGGGCTTCACCAAGCTGCTCGGTGCTCCCGGCGAGGACGGGGTTTTCCGCTACCAGCCGTCGCCCGACGACGAGCCGAGGCACCGGAACGAGGACGACAGCGACGAAGTCGCCGACTGGTTCACCACCCAGACCGATCCGGCGATCGCCCAGGCGGTGGCCAAGGCGGAGGCCGATGCGCGCAAGCCGGTCGAGGGCGTGTTGCCGGCGCAGCTCGATCCCGGTCCGGCGTGAGCGCGCTGACGGCACGGCCGACCTACGCGGCGCTGGCCGCATTCCTGGCGGGTGACGCGGTGGCGTCGGCGATCCCGGTGCCCTATGTCGCCAAGAATATGGATGCCATGCGGATTCCCGAGGAGGTCCGCTGGGCGGTCCCGGTGGCCAAAGCCGCCACCGCGCTGGGGCTGGCATCGGTGTTCCGATTCCCGGGTGTCGCCCGGCTCACCACCGGGTTGTTGACGTTGTATTTCGCCGGAGCGCTGGGCATCCACCTGCGCGTGCGCAACCGGATCGCCAACATCGTGCCCGCGGTGCTGCTGTTGGTGGTGTTCGGTGCGATGACAGCCCAGGGCCCGCACACCGCCGGGGGCGAGGTACGGGCCCTGGAGTCGTAGCTTCGGGGGCTTTCTAGCCCCGGCGTGAGGCGGCGGTGTGCTCGTCGAGGGTGGTTGCCTTGTAGGCGTAGGCGGCTACCACGGCGCCGAGCACCTGGGCGATCAGGTAGACCCAGAGGAACTTCCAGGCGAAGATCCCCGACAGCATCAAGCCGAAGGTGATGGCCGGGTTGAACGCTCCGCCGGAGATCGCGCCGACCGCCACCACGCCGACGGTCACCACGAATCCGATCGCCAGACCGTAGAAGCTGTTGCCGGCACTGTCTTTGCTGGTTGCGGTGTGCAAAACCACGTAACACAGCGCGAATGTGAAGACCAATTCGGCCAAGAATGCGGGCCAGACCGTGCCGGTCAGATCAAGCGTGCCGGAGGCGTACTTGTCGTGCCACAACCCGAATCCCACACCGAAGGCGGCCAGTGCACCGACCAACTGCGCGACGATGTAGGGCCCTAGATCACCCAACGGCAGTGCGCCCCGCAAATACGCGGCCACCGAGACCGCCGGGTTCAGGTGGCCGCCCGAGATGTGCCCACTGGCGTAGACCATCACCATCAGCACCGCGCCGATGCCCAGCGCGGTGGCGGCGACGCATTCGGTGCCGGACAAGACGATGCCGAGCACAGCGAACATGAATACGAACGTGCCGATCATTTCCGTCAGATATTTGCGCACCGCGGCGTTCCGATCAGTCATTGATCCGGTCCCTTCAATTCGTCGAGCACTGGTCGAATTTGTGCTGTGCCAGCACATGGCACTAAAGAAGACTGTAACGGCGAAGGGACTTCAGCTCGCTATTTGCGGACCGTTTTTCACCGAATTGTTGCTGGATTAATGAGGGCTTCGTGTTGTTTGCCTCAGCGGACGAACAACGTCAAAAGCTTCTTACGGACTGACATCACTACCGAGGTGTTCACAGGCGAAACCGTGATCTGGTCGCCGAACCGGCGGCGAAGTTCGTGTTGCAGTCGGTCATAGAGCGTCGAGTCCGAGGCGGGACAGCCGTGGCAGGCCCCCGACATCCGCACCAGTACCTGGTCGCCGGTGACCTCGACCAGTTCGATCGCGCCGCCATGTGAGACGGCGATGTCGCCGATCGGCCCGTCGAGCAGTTCCTGGACCGCGCGCGTCAGATCGTCGGTGGGCTCGGCGGGGGCAACCCGCCAGCGGCCCGGCTCCCGCAGCGCCTCGTCGAGCGCGGCGCGGATCTCCTCGCCGTGCGCTCGCCAGCTCTGCTGGGGTCCGAGCATGATCGCGATCTCCGATCCGGCCACCGTCAACTCCTCGATGACACCGTCGTCCTGCAGCTGACCCAGCCGGCCGGGAGCCCACTGGACCCGCCCGGGCGCGGGCAGATGGTCGTGGTCGATCACCCATCGCACTCGCTGCGGGTCATCGGTCGCCACTGCATGCATGGGGATCATGCGCCCAGCCCTGACGCGATCGACCGGGCGGCGAATGCCATCACCCACGCCACGACGAACATGTAGCAGAACGCGAAGGCCGGCCATCGCCAGGAATTGGTCTCCCGGCGCATCACCGCGACGGTGGACATGCACTGCAGCGCGAACATGAAATACACCATCAGCGCGATGACAGTCGGCGCGGTGAACACCCGTTTGCCGTCGTCGTCGGTCATCGACATCAACGCCTGGCGTGGGGCGGTGGGGTTGGTCGCCGCCGATACCTGCCCGAGTGTGGACACGAAGACCTCTCGCGCCGACAGCGACCCGACCAGCGCAATGTCGGTGCGCCAGTCGAAGCCCAGGGGTGCGAAAACCGGCTCGATCGCCCTGCCGATGCCGGCGGCGTAGCTGTGGTCCAGCACGTAGGCGGTGGCGTCCGGTGGTGGCAGTGCTGCCGTCTCGGCGCCACGGGTGGGCAGATTCATCAACACCCACAGCACCAGCGACGTGGCTAAGATGACGGTTCCGGCCTTGCGCAAGAAGATCTTCGCCGCAGTCCACATCGCGATGAGAACGCCGGTGGGCGAGGGAAATCGATACGGCGGCAGTTCCATGGTGAACGGCAGCAGGTCGCTGCGCAGAATCGTCGACTTGAACAGCGCCGCGGCCAGCAGCGCCGAGGTGCCACCGCCCAGATACAGCACGAACATGGTGACGCCCTGCGCGCTGAAGCCCCACCACCGCGTCTGCGGTGCCACCAGGAGCCCGACCAGCAGGGTGTAGACCGGCAGCCGCGCGGAGCACGTCATCAATGGCGCGCTGATGATGGTGGCGATCCGATCGCGCGATGACGGCAGCGTACGCGTCGCCATGATCCCGGGGACCGCACAGGCGAACGAGGAGAGCATCGCCACGAAGGCGCGACCTTCCAGCCCGGTTCTGGCCATGACGCGATCCATCAGGAACGCGGCGCGTGACATGTAGCCGACGTTCTCCAGCAGTGCGATCAGCAGGAAGAGGAACACGATCTGGGGAAGGAACTGCAACACGGTACCGACGCCGCCGATCACCCCATCCCCGATGACGCCGCCGAGTACCGTGCCGCCGAGGTGGCTGTTGACCTGCGATCCCAACCAGTCGAGCCCAGCGACGATCCGATCCTGAAGTGGGGCAGCGAGCGTGAAGATGATCTGGAAGAACGCGAACATGACCGCGAAGAAGATGACGACGCCCCACAGCGGGTGCAACACCAATCCGTCGATCCGGGCGGTTCGCTGATCCCGGTGCGGGGCAATGTAGTTCGCGGCGGCAAGCACCGACGCGCCCCAGGCGTCGAGCGCCTCGGCTTCGGCCGGCGGCAGCACGGCCGGCCGCGACCAGGTGTCACTGGACCCCAGCTGTGCGCGAAGTCCCTCGATGCCGGCGCCGCGATTGGCGATCACGGCGACGACCGGCACGCCTAACGCGGTCATAAGGGCTTCCAGGTCGACTCTGCCTTGTCGTGAACGCAATTCATCGGTCATGGTGAGCACCAGCAGGGCCGGAAGGTCGAGGCGCAGTACCTGACCCACCAAGGTGATCGAGCGGCGCAGGGTGGTGGCGTCGGCAACCAGCACGATCGCGTCGGGGCGGTCGATCCCGTTGATTCCGCCGGCCACCACGTCGGCAACCACCTGCTCGTCCGGACTGATCGGGTCCAGGCTGTAGGTGCCGGGCAGGTCTTCGACCGCCACGTCGACACCGGCGACGGTCGCCACCCCGACGCTGCGCCCCACCGTGACGCCCGGATAGTTGCCGGTTTTGGCGCGCAGCCCGGTCAGGTGATTGAACAGACTGGTCTTGCCGGCGTTCGGGCTTCCGACCAGCGCGATCCGCCGTGCCGGCGTCACATCGACGGTGGTGGCGGTGCCATCGTGGCAGTCGGTCACTGCCGACCACCGCCGATGCCGTCGATCTCGATCAGGCGGGCCTCCCGGTGCCGCAGACACAATTCGGTGTCTTGCACGCGGTAGATGGTGGGATCGCCCAGCGGTGCCCGGCGGATGACGTCAACGCGGGTGGCGGGGCGGAATCCGAGCTGGCGCAGCCGGTTTGCCACCGCCGGCGGGGCGTGCGATGCGGCACCGGTGATGGTGGCCTGTTGGCCCGGCACCAAGTCGGCGAGCACGGTCGCCGATTCGGTTCCCTGTGACGTATGCCGCCGCCACTTGCGCATCAGATGCCCTAACGTTAGATCGGCTTACTGCCTGAAAGGTACGCCTGATTCCGCGAGCACGTCAGCGGCCGATGCGCCGGAATCAGCCGATGGTCGCCGGTTCGGCCGGATCGGGCTGGTAGGTTTCCGGGCCGGCCTCGGGCCGGCGCGCACGGTGCGAGCGCACCTCGTAGGCCAGCAGGGCCACCCCGACCGCGGCGGTGCACGCCGATACCGCGAACAGCAGCGGACTCACCTCACCGGTGAAGGCGTCGCCGAGCACCACCACCGCGGCGGTGCCCGGCAGCAGGCCGATCAGGGTGGCCACCGTGTACGGCACCAGCCGCACCGCCGAGGCGCCGGCCGCGTAGTTGATCACCGAGAACGGAATCGCCGGAATCAACCGCAGTGAGATCACCGCCGGCCACCCACGCTGACGAAGGCGGGCGTCGAGTGAGTCGAGCCGCGGATGACGCACCACCCGGCTCAACTGCCAACCGAACACCCGCATCAGCACCAGCACGCCCACGGCGCTCAGTGCGCTGGCTACCACTGCCAGCAGAACGCCTAACCACGGGCCGAACAGCAGACCGGCGGCCAACGTGAACGCGGTTCGCGGGAAGGGGAAGACCGTGACGACGGTGTGCGCCACCAGAAACGCCACCGGAAACCACGGCCCCAGCGTCTGCGCCCAGTCCCGCAGCTGCACGGCTGACGGCACGGGGACCAGCAGTGCCACCGCGACCAGGCTCAGGATGGCCACCGTGGTCAGCGCCAACCGCCGTAGCGCCACCTGACGCGCGATGCCGATGAAAGCCGACCAGGCACCGCGCAGCACTTGCGGGATTCGGGTGGTGGCGGGCGTCACGGTACTCAAGACTACGGGCCGGGAGTGAACGCTTCGTGTCACGCAGCGGGAGTTTCTCCGCTCGGCACACCTCCGCAGTGCCGAGCGATCGGCATCATTTAGCCTGGTTGACACATGTCGGGTAGCGATTCAACAGCTACTCGCGAGTAACCACAGGAGTCGCCGGTGTCAATCGACGTGTCCGCCGAACCCGCCGGCATGGAGCAGGCCCGAGCCCGCTGGCGTGCCGCCGTGGCCGGGGTGCTGGCCAAGAGCGCGCGCCGCGAGCCGGCCGACATCGACGCCGAGACCGGCGGTGAGCCCGAGCGGCTGCTGGACACCCCCGTGGAGGGGTTGGCGGGGCAGGGCGGGTTCGCCATCCGGGCGCTTTACACCGCGTTGGACGAGCTGCCGGAGCCGCCGTTGCCGGGCCAGTGGCCCTACGTGCGCGGTGCCGACGCCCGGCGTGATGTCAACACCGGATGGAAGGTCGCCGAGGTCTTTCCCATCGGCGGGCCGGGATCGGCCGCCGACGCCAATGGCGCCCTTCTGAGTGCCCTGACCGACGGCGTCAGCGCGCTGACCCTGCGGGTCGGCGAGGCGGGCGTGCCGGCCGCCGAGCTGCGGCAGGTCTTCGACGACATCTACCTGGACCTGGTTCCGGTGCTTCTCGACGGGGCGGGTGTAGGCGACTACACCACCGCCGCCGACACCATGTTGTCACTGGTCGACGCGCTGGCCACAGAAAACCGGGCCAACCTCTCGGTCGATTTGGGTGCCGACCCGCTGACCGCGCCGCTGGCCGACGGCCCGGCGCCCTCGATCGACGAGGTGATCGCGGTGGCCACGCGGGCCGTCGGGTACCCGGGGGTGCGGGCTATCGCCGTCAATGGCCCGGTCCTGCACAACCTGGGCGCTGGCGCGACCGGGGAGCTGGCCGGTGGGCTGGCCGCCGCCGTGGCTTACCTGCGTCTGCTCACCGACGCCGGCCTGTCGATCTCCGACGCCGCCCGCCAGATCAGCTTCCGGATCGCCGCGGACGACGACCAGTTCATCACGATCGCCAAGATCCGCGCGGCGCGCCAACTCTGGGCGCGGGTCACCGAGGTGGCGGGGGCGGCGGAAGCCGGCGCCGCTGTCGTCCATGCCGAGACATCCCTGGCGATGATGACGCAGCGTGACCCCTGGGTGAACATGCTGCGTACCACGCTGGCCGCCTTCGGCGCCGGTGTCGGTGGGGCGGACACCGTGCTGGTGTGGCCGTTCGACACGGTGATTCCGGGTGGGCAACCCGGCACCTCGACAACGTTCTCGCGGCGGATCGCCCGCAACACCCAACTGCTGCTGCTGGAGGAGTCGCACCTGGGTCAGGTGCTGGACCCGGCCGGCGGATCCTGGTTCGTGGAAGACCTCACCGAACAGCTGGCGCAGCAGGCCTGGGGGCAGTTCCAGGAGCTCGAAAAGCTCGCAGTACTCGGCGGATTCGAGGCCGCCCGCGAGCACATCGGCGAGCGGATCGCCGAGGTCGCCGCCGCGCGCGCCGAGGAGATCGCACATCGGCGCAGCTCGATCACCGGGGTCAACGAGTACCCGAACCTCGATGAGGCGCCGTTGCCGCCGTCCGCGACGCAGAATGCCCCGGCCGTGCGGCGCTACGCGGCGCAGTTCGAGGAATTGCGTGACCGCTCCGACGCGTACCTGGCGCGCACCGGTGCCCGGCCGCAGGTGTTGCTGCTGCCGCTCGGGCCGATGGCCGAACACAACATTCGGACCACCTTCGCCGCCAACCTGCTGGCCTCCGGCGGCATCGCGGTGATCAACCCCGGCACGGTGGACGCCGAGCAGGTGGCCACGGCTGTCGCAGAGGCGGGCTCACCGGACGCGGCGGTGCTGTGCGGCAGCGATGCCCGCTACGGCACCGAAGCAGCCGCGGTGATCGGTGCGGCACGTGCTGCCGGAGTCGACCGGGTCTACCTGGCGGGGCCGGCTAGGGCTCTAGGGGGTCCTGGCGGACCCAACGCCGACACCGATCCGAAGCCAGACGACTACCTGACCATGAAAATCGATGCGGTGCAGGCGCTGTCGGACTTACTGACCCGATTGGGGGCCTGAGAGCCATGACCACGAGCACCTCACCCGGCACGCTCGGCAGCTTCGCCGAGGTCGCGCTGCACGGTGATCGCGCCACCGATCCCGTTACCGAGAGCGCCGTCGCTGAGCACGTCGCGGCGGCCGCCGCCGCCCACGGTTACACACCCGAGCAACTGGAATGGCACACGCCGGAGGGAATCACGGTCAAGCCGGTGTACACCGCCGCCGACCGCTCGGCCGTGGTCGCCGAGGGCTACCCGCTGGACAGCTTCCCCGGCGAGGCGCCGTTCGTGCGCGGGCCGTATCCGACGATGTACGTCAACCAGCCGTGGACGATTCGCCAGTACGCCGGGTTCTCGACCGCGGCGGACTCCAACGCGTTCTACCGCCGTAACCTCGCGGCCGGTCAGAAGGGTCTGTCGGTGGCGTTCGACCTGGCCACCCACCGCGGGTACGACTCCGACCACCCCCGGGTGCAGGGCGACGTCGGAATGGCCGGGGTGGCAATCGATTCCATTCTGGACATGCGGCAACTGTTCGACGGGATCGACCTGAGCGCGGTCAGTGTCTCGATGACCATGAACGGCGCCGTGCTGCCGATCCTGGCGCTGTACGTGGTGGCCGCTGAGGAGCAGGGGGTGCCGCCGGAGAAACTGGCCGGCACGATCCAGAACGACATCCTCAAAGAGTTCATGGTGCGCAACACCTACATCTATCCACCGAAGCCGTCGATGCGGATCATCTCCGACATCTTCGGTTACACCAGCGCGAAGATGCCGAAGTTCAATTCGATCTCGATCTCGGGATACCACATCCAAGAGGCCGGTGCCACAGCTGATCTTGAGCTGGCCTACACGCTGGCCGACGGGGTGGACTACATCAAGGCCGGCCTGGACGCCGGTCTGGACATCGACAAGTTCGCGCCCCGGCTGTCGTTCTTCTGGGGCATCGGGATGAACTTCTTCATGGAGGTCGCCAAGCTGCGCGCCGGCCGGCTGCTGTGGAGTGAGCTGGTCGCGCGGTTCGACCCCAAGAGCTCGAAATCGCTGTCGCTGCGCACGCATTCGCAGACGTCGGGATGGTCGCTGACCGCCCAGGACGTCTTCAACAACGTCGCACGGACCTGCGTCGAGGCGATGGCCGCCACCCAGGGCCACTCCCAGTCGCTGCACACCAATGCCCTCGACGAGGCGTTGGCGCTGCCCACCGACTTCTCCGCCCGCATCGCCCGCAACACGCAGTTGCTGCTGCAGCAGGAGTCGGGCACCACCCGGCCGATCGACCCGTGGGGCGGCTCCTACTACGTGGAGTGGCTGACCCATCAGTTGGCGCAGCGGGCCCGGGCGCACATCGAGGAGGTCGAGGCGCACGGTGGCATGGCCCAGGCCATCAGCGAGGGCATCCCGAAGCTGCGCATCGAGGAGGCCGCTGCCCGCACTCAGGCCCGCATCGACTCCGGGCGTCAGCCGCTGATCGGCGTCAACAAATACCAGGTCGCTGAGGACCAGGAGATCGAGGTCCTCAAGGTCGAGAACAGCCGGGTGCGCGCCGAGCAGTTGGCCAAGCTTGAGCAGCTGCGCACCGAGCGCGACGAGGCGGCCTGCCAGGCCGCGCTGGCCGAGCTGACCCGGGCGGCCGGCGCCAATCCGCGCGGGCGCGCGGAAGACGCAGACGGGCTGGGCAACAACCTGATGGCGCTGGCCATCGACGCCGCCCGGGCCAAGGCCACCCTCGGGGAGATCTCCGACGCCCTGGAGAAGGTCTACGGTCGCCATCAGGCCGAGATCCGGACGATCTCTGGCGTCTACCGTGACGAAGTCGGGTCAAAGGGGGGAAGCAACATCAATCCCTTAGCTAGCGCAACCGCCCTGGTGGAGAAGTTCGCCGAGGCCGACGGCCGCCGGCCTCGCATCCTGGTCGCCAAGATGGGCCAGGACGGGCACGACCGCGGCCAGAAGGTGATCGCCACCGCGTTCGCTGACATCGGCTTCGACGTGGACGTCGGCGCCCTGTTCTCGACCCCCGACGAGGTGGCCCGCCAGGCTGCCGACAACGACGTGCACGTGGTCGGCGTGTCCTCGCTGGCCGCCGGGCACCTGACGTTGGTACCGGCGCTGCGTGACGCGTTGGCTGCGGTGGGCCGGCCCGACATCATGATCGTGGTCGGGGGAGTCATCCCGCCGGGCGACTTCGATGAGCTCTACGCCGCCGGGGCGACCGCGATCTTCCCGCCCGGCACGGTGATAGCCGATGCCGCCGTGGACCTGCTGAATACCCTCGCGTCCCGGCGAGGTTACGAGCTCGCCGACCAGGCAGAACCGGCGGCAGACCAGAAATAGATGGCCGACAACGTGTCTGACACCGTCGCCGAGTTGGCGGCGGCGGTGCGCTCCGGCGACCGCTCGGTGCTGCCCCGGGCTATCACCCTGGTGGAGTCCACCCGCCCCGACCACCGCCAGCAGGCGCAGGAGCTGCTGCTGACGCTCCTGCCGGACGCCGGTGGGGCTCGCCGGGTGGGGATCACCGGTGTTCCCGGCGTGGGCAAGTCGACCACCATCGAAGCCCTCGGAATGCACCTGATCGAGCAAGGCCACCGGGTCGCTGTACTGGCGGTCGACCCGTCGTCGACGCGCACCGGTGGTTCGATCCTTGGGGACAAGACCCGGATGCAGCGGTTGGGGACGCACGAACGCGCCTACATCCGTCCGTCGCCGACGTCGGGCACCCTGGGCGGGGTCACCAAGGCGACTCGCGAGACGGTGGTGCTGCTGGAGGCCGCCGGTTTCGACGTGATCCTAATCGAGACCGTCGGCGTCGGTCAGTCCGAAGTCACGGTCGCAGGCATGGTCGACACCTTCGTCTTCTTGACGCTGGCCCGCACCGGCGACCAGTTACAGGGCATCAAAAAGGGTGTGCTGGAACTGGCTGACATCGTGGTGGTCAACAAGGCCGACGGTAACCACCTCGCCGAGGCGCGGCTCGCCGCGCGCGAGTTGTCCACCGCGATCCGCCTCATTTACCCCCGCGAAACACTCTGGCGTCCACCGGTTTTGACGATGAGCGCCATCGAGGGCACCGGGCTGACGGAGTTCTGGGACACCGTGGAGAAGCATCGGCAGACGCTGATCGATGCTGGCGAGTTCGACGCCCGGCGCCGGGCGCAGCAGGTGGACTGGACCCGTCAGCTGGTGCGCGACGCCGTGCTTGAGCGCGCACTGTCGGACCCGGCGGTACGGAAAGTGCGCACCGAGGTGGAGCAGCAGGTACTGCGCGGAGAGCTGACTCCCGCGCTGGCTGCCCAGCGGATCCTCGGGACCATCTGGAATTAGTGGGACGCGCGTGCGGTAATCCGACTTATGTTCGCCGGTCGGCGCGGTAGATTCCCAAACCATGACACAGCATCTCAACGTTCGCCGGTCCGGACTTCCGGCGAACGTGAACGGCGCGGCCGATCCGAACTTCGCCTGTGCTGTGCGCGCCTTCGCCGCGATGTTTCCCGGCCGCCGCTACGGTGGCGGCGCGCTGGCGATCTATCTCGACGGTGAGCCCGTGGTGGACGTGTGGACCGGGTGGTCAGATCGAGCAGGGCTGGTGCCGTGGTCGGCCGACACCGGTGCCATGGTCTTCTCGGCGACCAAGGGCGCGGCCTCGACGGTCATTCACCGGCTCGTCGACCGGGGACTCATCGACTACGACGTGCCGGTGGCGCAGTACTGGCCGGAGTTCGGGGCGAACGGCAAAGCCGCGATCACCGTTCGCGAGCTGGTGGGACACCGAGCGGGGCTGACCCACCTCAACGGCGCCAGCAGGTCCGACCTGCTGGACCACCTGACGATGGAAGCCCGAATGGCCGCCGCGGCTCCGGGACCCGAGCGCGGCAAGCCCGCCTATCACGCTCTTACCTATGGCTGGCTGGTGTCCGGGCTGGCCCGGGCCGTCACCGGCGTCGGTATGCGTGAGCTGTTCCGCACCGAGCTGGCTGGGCCGCTGGGGACCGACGGACTGCACCTGGGCCGGCCCCCTGCCGATGCGCCGACCGTCGCGGCGGAGATCATCATGCCGCAGCGCAGCCGGCGGAATCCGGTGGTGGACCTGCTGGCGCCCCGGGCCGCCGCGATGCGAAGGAGCGGGGGACTCGGCGCCTTCTACTTCCCCGGGGTGATGGACACCGTGCGCGGCGACATCCCCTTCCTGGACACCGAGGCCGCCGCTCTCAACGGGGTGACCACCGCCCGTGGGCTGGCCCGCCTCTACGGTGCACTGGCCAACGGCGGACAGATCGACGGCACCCAATTCTTGTCGCGCCAGCTCGTGGCGGGTCTGACCGGTCCGCACACCCTTGAGCTGGACCGCACCATCGGGGTTCCGTTGGCGTTCCACCTGGGTTATCACGCGATCCCGTTCGGGCCGGCGTTGCCCGGTTTCGGTCACGTCGGCCTGGGCGGTTCCATGGGCTGGGCCGATCCGGCCTCCGGGCTGGCGATCGGCTTCGTGCACAACCGGCTGCTGACACCGTTCGTGGCGGTCGACCACGCCGGTTTCGTCGGAACGGCCGCCCTGATCCGCCGGGGCGTTGCCCAGGGACGCCGGCGCGGGTACGCCCCGATCCCGCAGTTGGGGGCGCCGTTCGCCGAGCCGGATGCCGCGACTGGCTAGCGATCGGCTGCGTCCTGGTGCGCCGCTGTGCCGATGGGCGGCGACCCGCTTCACCCGGCTCCGCCGGGTTCGCGATCGCCGCTGTGCTGAATGGCGGCGACCCGCTTCACCCGGCTCCGCCGGGTTCGCGATCGCCGCTAAGGTTGCCGAGTGACTGACCGTACGCCGAAGCTCTACATCTTCCCGCATGCCGGCGGATCGCCGCAGTACTACGTTCCGTTCTCCAAGACCTTCACCACCGAGGTCAAGCGCATCGGAGTTCAATACCCGGGCAGGGGTGGAACCCACGACCTCGGCGCCTTCACCAGCATCGAAGACCTTGCAGACCAGGTCTGCAAGACAGTCGCGCCGCCGACTCCCTCGGACGGACCGGTCGCCTTCTTCGGGCACAGCATGGGTGCGCTGCTGGCGTTCGAAGTGGCCCGCCGATTCGAGGCGGATGGACATCGGATTGCCGCGCTGTTCGTGTCGGCGGCAGGGGCACCGGGGCGAGCGGGTTTCGACAACATCCCCGAGTCCGATCGCGGTCTGTTGGACGCCGTCAGCACCATGACGGGGGTCAACCCCGAATTCCTCGAGAATGAGGAGTTCGCGGCCAAGATTCTTCCGACTCTGCGCGGCCTGAAAGCCATCGCGAACTATGACTGCCCGCCCGAGGCGAGAGTGTCGTGCCCCATATTTGCGTTCCATGGTGACGAAGACGACGTGGCCACCGACGAAAAGGTAGGCCCCTGGGCGGAGCGCACCACTGCTGAATTCAGCGCGCGGGTATTCACCGCGCCCGGCCACCACTTCTACCTCACCGAACACCTGCCGGAACTGGTCGGCGATATCGAGACGAAGATCGCCCACTATTGCAGGGGATGAGGCGCTGGGCCGGGTCCGGAATGTGAATGGGCCCTTGGTACCGAAGTTGCTCGTGATGCGCGCTAATGGCTTCTCCGCTACTATGGCGGATCTGCTGCGTTTGCGCTGTACGCGGGCCATAAATTGCCTGTCAGCAGTGCGTCCGTGGTAGCCTCCGCGAAGGAGAAACGCCTGGGATGTCGGGGTCCAAGGAGTTTTGGTGCAGGTTCCAACATCCAGAAGGGGTACCCGTGGCGTTGGTCGAATCATCCGCACCGGCCGTGTCGGCCGGGCGATCGCGGCGCTCGGAGGTCCCCGCTCCCGTACTGACCCGGCAGGGCGAGCAGCCGGCCTGCGTTGAGGCCGACGCTATCAGCTGAGCATTCCGCTAGGGGTGTCCGCAAGGCTTGATCCCGCGGGGGCAGCATCCCTAATGTCGCTAATCCAATTGCATACTTCCGCTGCGTAGGGACCTTGCGTAGCGAAACCGTCAGTTCGGAGAGCACGTGCAAACAGCTCTCGGCGGGGGACGAACTACTCAGCAGGTTGAGGTCCCAGACCTGACAGCGAGAAGGAGAAGCCATACCAATGTCCGTAACTGAAACGCACATCCCGACCATCTTGGCGAACCTCGACCGGGACAGGCCTGACGTACCGGCATACACCTTCATCGACTACGACGTCGATCCCGCTGGCTACCGTGAGACCGTGACCTGGTCACAGCTGCGCAACCGCGTACGGGTCGTGGCCGCAGAACTGGCCACCTGCGCCTCTCCCGGCGATCGGGTGGCGATTCTCGCTCCGCAGAATCTTGAGTACATCGTCGGGTTCTACGGTGCGCTGGAGGCGGGCATGATCGCCGTTCCGCTGCCGGTGCCGATGTTCGGGGTGCACGACGAACGTGTGTCAGCGGCGCTGCGGGACAGCTCTCCGGCCGCGATCCTGACGACCTCGGCGGCGGTCGGTGACATCGCCAGCTCGATCAAGAACCTCGGCGGCAAACCGCCGGTGGTCATCGAGATCGACGCCCTGGACCTCGACTCCGAGCCGGCGGCGTCGCCCACCGCAACGGCTCACACCAAGGTCGCCTTCCTGCAGTACACGTCCGGCTCGACCCGGACCCCGGCCGGCGTCATGGTCACCCACACCAACGCCGTCTCGAACATGTGGCAGATGGCCTCGGACACGTTCGCGCTGACCGGCGGCGTTCCGCCGGCGGACCTCAACATCGTGTCCTGGATGCCCTTCTACCACGACCTCGGCCTGCTCGGCACCGTCATCTACCCGATGGTCCTGGGGGTGCACACCGTGCACATGAGCCCGATGGCGTTCCTGGCGAAGCCGTCCCGGTGGATGCAAGAGCTTGCCCGCCAGCCGATCGGCTTCACCGGTGGGCCGAACTTCGCCTACGAGCTGGCCGTGCGACGCACTTCCGATGAGGACCTGGCCGGGCTCACCCTTGGCAACGTGCACACCTTCTGTTTCGGTGCGGAGCGTATTCACGCCGCGACGCTGCGACGGTTTGTCGACCGATTCGCTAAGTTCGACCTGAACCCGGCAGCTCTGCGTCCCGGCTACGGGCTGGCCGAGGCCAGCGTTTACTTGACGTCGAACACCCCCGGCAACCCGCCGCCGACCGCGCGGTTCGACTACACCAAGTTGGCCGACGGTACGGCCGAGCCGAGCGGCGCCGAGGGCGGCGTCGAGCTGGTCAGCTGCGGTGTTCCTCGGGCCTGCACCTTGCGTATCGTGGACCCCGAAACCCAGACCGAGAACCCGGACGGCAAAGTCGGCGAGATCTGGACGCACGGACCCAACGTCGCGGCGGGCTACTGGCACAACCAGCAGGCCACCGAGGCCACCTTCGGCGGCAAGCTGGTCGACCCGACGCCGGGGACGCCGCAGGGGCCCTGGCTCATGACTGGCGACCTTGGTGTCATCTCCGGCGGCGAGCTCTACATCGTCGGCCGGATCAAGGATCTGCTGATCGTCGACGGGCGTAACCACTACCCGGACGACATCGAGGCAACTGTTCAGGAGATCACCGGTGGGCGTGTCGCAGCCATCTCGATCCCGAACAGCCAGTCTGAGCAGCTTGTTACGATCGCGGAGTTCAAAAACAAGGGGGGTTCCGATGAGGAGATCCTGGACAGGCTGACTGAGGTACGCCGCAAGGTGACGGCCGCGCTCTCCAAGGCGCACGGCCTGGTGAGTGGTGACCTGGTCCTGGTTTCGCCGGGCGCCATCCCGATCACGACCAGCGGCAAGATCCGCCGTTCCAGCTGTGTGGAGATCTACCAACGTGATGGATTCGACCGACTGGATGCTACTGCTCGGTCTGTATGACAGATGACGAGCTGCTCGCGCGGCTCTCGGGGAGGTTGAGTTGAGCGAGAAGAGTGCTGCGCCGGTCGGGGGGCCGGATCGTCGGGCGATTGTTGCTGAGGCGCTGCGCAAGATTGATGATTTGACGGCGCGGTTGGCGGTTGCTGAGGCGGGC
>Ga0153954_1000103_pt1 | contig 73471 bp, 73 predicted proteins | sample TSFL038MetaG_FD_102277 | JGI IMG/M metagenome (GOLD analysis project Ga0153954, IMG submission 102277) | Attine ant fungus gardens microbial communities from Florida, USA - TSFL038 MetaG | ecosystem: Host-associated > Fungi > Mycelium > Unclassified | place: USA: Florida, Wekiwa Springs State...
AAGAACCTCGACCGCGCGGCCGAGCTCCTGCGGCTTGCGGTCAATGCGCCGCGTTTCGACGAGGAGCCGTTCGAACGGGTGCGCGAGCACATGAACGCACGCCTGCGCCACGACGCCAACGACCCCGCGACCCTCGCCAACCGCAACTGGAAGGCGAAGGCCTTTCCCGGCCATCCCTATGGCCAGCCGGCGGATGGGTCGCTCGACACGCTCGCCCGCATCGAACGGGCCGATCTCGTGAACTCAGCCAAGCGCGGGATCGCCCGCGACCAACTTCTGATCGCCGTCGTCGGAGCGATCGACGAGAAAGGCGCCGCGGCGCTCGTCGACAGGGCGTTCGCTGACCTGCCGGCCAAGGGCGATCTCAGAGCGATCCCCGAAGCCCCTTTCGAGGGCTTAGGCTCGATCGATCGCATCGACCTCGACGTGCCGCAGTCGACGATCCGGTTCGGCCGGCCGGCGCTCAAGCGCGAGGATCCGGATTTCATTCCCGCCATTGTCGCAGGCCACGTGCTCGGCGGCTCGGGCAACATGACTTCGCGCCTCTTCCGCGAGGTGCGCGAGAAGCGCGGTCTCGCCTATACCGTGTTCGGCGCCTTCTATTCGCTCGAGCGCGGCGCGTATTTCTACGGCGGCACGACGACCAAGAACGAGCGGGCGCGCGAATCCTTCGACGTCGCTTCGGCTGAAATTCGCGACGTGGCGCTGCATGGGCTCAACGAGGAGGAACTCGAGAAAGGCAAGACCTATCTCATCGGCTCCTACCCGCTGCGCTTCGACACTTCCGCCAAGATCGCTTCTCAGCTCGTCCACATTCAGCTCGAGCGCCGCCCCCCCGAATGGCTCGTCGAGCGCAACCGCGAGATCGCGGCGGTGACGATGGAGAGCGTCAAGCGCGCCGCCCACCGCGCCTTCGGCGACGGCTCGCTGCATACGACAGTGGTCGGCCGGCCCGAGGGGTTTTAGCCCTCCCTTCTCCCTTCCGGGAGAAGGCGCCCCGAAGGGCCGGATGAGGGTTTACGGGCCCGCATCGCAATCCCAAAACCGCCTTTAACGCGGCGGCATCCGTTCGAAGGTCGGCATGCCTTCGGGAATGATGTGGAACGGCTGCTTGTCGCAGGCATAGATCGCCATCTGCGGGCCAGCGTAGAGGCCCGGGTCGTCCAAGGTCCCGATCTTCAGGATCACGAAGGGCAAGTCGGTCCTGCGCGTCGTAAGGTGCGAGCCGCAGTTCTCGCAGAACTCGCGCGTCACGGGCCGATCGAGATCGCTGCGAGCGAAGATCTTGGGCGCGCCCTTCACGTTGCGAAACTCGGCCTCAGGCGTCAGCATGAACAGATTCGGCGCGCCGCCGCTGATATACTGGCATTCTCGGCAATGGCATTGCGCCTTGAGTCGCGGCTTGCCTTCGGCCACATAGCGCACGCGCCCGCAATAGCATCCGCCCTCGAACGTCATCCTTCGTCCCCTTGAACGTCCCTCAGCCGCCGACGGGCGGCCCACTATCCTGAAGGCCCGGAAAACTCGGCCAGTTCATCGCCTTGGCCGCCGCTGCGAAGATGGCCGTAAACACCTTTGGCTGCCAGCCGGGCTCGGTGCCGACATCATAGTTGGTGAATAGAACCAGCCCTTCGCCGCCGCCGAGGGTGGGATAGAAGGCGAGCCAATTGGTGAAACCGAGATTCACGCCGCTCTTCATGAAGAGGAGGCTGCTGTTCGAGGTCCCGGATCGCTCCGCCGAGGCCATATTGGAAATTGTCGACCGGAGAGACCATGGCGATGGCGCTCGCGGTCGTAAGCACCGTCCCGCCATCTGCGAGCGCATTGGCGACTTCGAGGAGGAGCTTCGCGAGATCGGTCGGCGTCGTCCAAAGGCCCGCGGCGGCAAGCTGCGGATAGGCGTTCCATTGCGTGGACGTCGGGGTCCCCGGCTTCACATAGGCGTAGGCCGCTTCGCCCTGGAAAGCCTGCGGCATCGGCGCGCCCCAGGTCGAGCTGGTCATACCGAGCGCTGCGAGTATCTTCTCCTGAACGAGATCGCCATAGGCGATTCCCGTCACATCGCCCACCAGCGACTCGGCGATTTCGTAGCCGCCGCCGGAATAGGCCCAACTTGTCCCGACCGGCTCGGCGATCTCGACGGCCGGGCTGCCGGGGCAGCCGTTCAGAATTTCGATGAGCGTCGGAACGTTGCAGTTCGCCGAACTTGTGCAGGTCTGCGCATAGCCCGGATAGCCATGCACGTTCGCGCCGGCCGTCATGCCGAGAAGCCGCCGCAAGGTGACGCCGCTCGCCCCGCTCGGTAGTTTCCACGACGTCTGAAAAGCGGTGACATCGGAATCGAGCGTCAAGCCTTTCGCATTGTTCTGCGCCGCATAGAGCCCGCCGACCGCCGCGAGCGTTTTTGAGATCGAGGCGGCCTGATAGAGGGTCGACGACGTAGCGGCGACCGTGGGGCTCGCCTGTCCATGCGCGTTGGCGGCGAAAATCTTGCCGCAGGATATCAGCGCATAGCTGATGGAAGGGACGCCGCACGCAGACATGGCGGTTGCGATCGCCGCCTCGATAGCGGCCGCGCCGGCCGGGCCGGGGTCGGGCGGACAGATGGACTGCGCCGCCGCGATAGCTGGGCCGGCGTAGAGCGCCGCGCCCTGCACGCTAAGCCGCAGGGCGCGCCCGCGGGAGGTGGGTCTCGAAAAGCGCCCCGTGCCCGCCGACGTCATGGCGCTTTCTCCCGTTTGCCGGCCGCGAGCATAGTCGCTCGGTCGATCCGAAGCGTCTCGCCATTTTTGGCCGGGGGCGCGGACGGAAGCCGACGCGCACCCTAGGGCGAAAAAGAAACTCATCGACCTATATTGATAAAATCAGAAAATTGGGTTATGATTTTTTGTTATCGGAACAGTGCTCGGCGGCATCTGGGCGGGTTCGAGCGTGGAACACAATACGCCCGGCAAGCACGAAGTCAGCGGGGCCCGATGAGGCCCAGTGAAATTTTTGAAAAGTTGCATAAAAGCGCACTTAAACCATTAGAAAGATTGAGTCGCGTAAAGTTGTGCGCGGGCGCTCGCCAAGGGCTTCCGCGCCGGGACGCCGCCCGACGGATACGATAGGATCGGGCGCGAGGTTCACGCACCCCCTATGCCGATTCGCCGTCTCGACCCCCTGACCATCGACCGCATCGCGGCGGGCGAAGTGATCGAGCGCCCTGCCGCGGCTCTGAAGGAATTGGTTGAGAACGCCCTCGACGCCGGCGCGCGATCGATCGGGGTCGCGATCGAGGCCGGCGGGCGCAGGCTCATCCGGGTCGTCGACGACGGGCGGGGGATGGACGCGGCTGACCTCGCGCTCTCGGTCGAGCGGCACGCGACCTCGAAACTGCCCGACGGCGACCTCATGCAGATCGATACTTTCGGCTTCCGCGGCGAGGCTTTGCCCTCGATCGCCTCGGTGTCGCGGCTCGAGATCCGCACCCGTCATCAAGGCGCGCCGCATGGGCTCAAGCTTCTGGTCGAGGACGGGCTCAAGAGCGCGATCGAGCCGTGCGCGTCGCCCCATGGCGCGCGGATCGAGGCGCGCGACCTGTTCGCCGCGACGCCCGCGAGGCTCAAATTCCTCAAATCCGACCGCGCCGAAGCGCTCGCCGCGGTGGATGCGGTCAAGCGCCTCGCGATGGCCGCGCCGGAGGTCCGCTTCTCCTTCTCGACCGATCTTGGCTCTGGCTTCGACTGGCCGGCCGCAGGCGCGAGCGAGGCAGGCTTCACCGAGCGGCTCCGCCAAGCGCTCGGCGACGACTTTCATTTGAATTCGGTCGCGCTCGACGCGCGGCGCGACGGGCTCAGTCTTTCCGGCCGCGTGGGCTTGCCGACCTATAGCCGGCCGAACGCCTCGCAGCAGTTCCTGTTCGTGAACGGGCGCGCGGTGCGCGACAAGACGCTCGCCGGCGCGCTGCGCGGCGCCTACCTCGATTTCTTAGCGCCCGACCGGCACGCGGTCGCGGCGCTCTTCGTCGAGTGCGATCCGACGCAAGTCGATGTCAATGTCCACCCCGCCAAAGCCGAAGTCCGCTTTCGCGACGCGGGCGCCGTCCGCGCGCTCATCGTCGGCGCGATCAAGCAGCATTTGGGTCAAGCTTTGCACCGCGCCTCGACCACCGGCGGGACGGCCACGATCCTCGCCATGCGCCCGCCCCAGCCCTATCGCGGCGCATCCTATACGCCGCGCTGGGACTGGCGCGCCTCGCCCGCAGCCCTGCGGCTCGCCGAGGAAGCGCAAGCGAGCTTCGCCGAACTCGCGCCGTCCGCGCCTGCGCCGGCGATGCACGTCAGCGAACGCGACCTCGGCGCTCCGCTCGGCGCAGCGCGGGCGCAAGTGCATGAGAACTACATCATCGCCCAGACGCGCGACGGGGTCGTCATCGTCGACCAGCATGCGGCCCATGAGCGCATCGTCTACGAGCGGCTGAAGCTCGAGCGGGATGCGGGCGGGATCGAGCGGCAGACGCTGCTGACGCCCCTCGTCGTCGATCTCGATCCCGACGCCGCGGCGCTGATCGACGCGCATGCGGCGGAGTTTTCCGGGCTCGGCCTCATCGTCGAAAGCTTCGGCCCCGGCGCTGTGATGGTTCGCGAGGCCCCGGCGGCGATCGCCCAAGGCGACCTCGCCGCGCTTGTCCGCGATCTCGCCGCTGACCTTGCGGCGGAGGACGGCCCCCAGACTTTGGCTCGCCGGCTCGACCAGCGGCTCGCGACCTTCGCCTGCCACCATTCGGTACGCTCAGGCCGGGCGCTCAAGCCTGAGGAGATGAACGCGCTTCTGCGCACGATGGAGGCGACGCCCGGCGCCTCCACATGCAATCACGGCCGCCCGACCTACGTCGAGCTCAAGCTCGCCGACATCGAGCGCCTGTTCGGGCGAAAGTAGGGACGCTGACCACGCTCATGCCGACAGAGCCGACTCCGGCTCTGCGTCCGAGCGGCGGAGCGACGCAAGAAAGACATCCTGGTTGCGGCTGACGAAATCGTCGCGCTCCGCAAGGAACGTGTCGACGAAGCGTTGGCAACGCACGCGCAACGCATCCGCCGACCAGCCGTGCGCCTTCCCGTTCTCATGAAAATCGGCCATGTCTTCGACCACTTCGAACAGGAGCGCATTGCTTGAGCACGTGATCTCCTTGAGCGTCGCTTTATAGTCTTCGATGCCTGGAAGGCCCGGGAAGAGCCGCTCCATCACTGCGAATTCGCTCCAGGCGACGTTCAGCGTCTGCGACACGGAATCGAGTCCGTGCATCCAGCCTGTCACCTTGAGCACCTGGCCCAGGTCGTAGCAGAACTCACCCAGTTTCGGGTCGAGGAAGTCATAGTAAGGATTGCATACGTCGCCGCGCAGCCGTCCCGTCTTGATGAGCTCGTCCTTGATCGGCGTGCCGTCATAGGGAACCATGCGGCAGAAGCCGGCGGCGGTCGAACCGTCGCCGACAATGCGGTCGAGAAAGGCGAGGTCCTGGCGCACGGTCGCGAAGGTCGTCGACGGTTCGAACAGCATGAAGCCGAATTCGAAGCGAATGCTTAAGCGCTTCAAGATCTCGACCGCCGCAATATTCTGTTCGACGGTGATGCTCTTGTTGAGCGTGCTCAGTCCCTCGTCGTTGCCCGATTCCAGGCCCATGTACACGAGATAGAGCCCGGAATCGCGCATCCGCGCGAAGAGATCGGCGTCGACCGCGTCGGCGCGGCAACTGATCTTCCACAAGATCCGACCCGCGAGCCCGACGCGATGAAGCTCATCGCAGAAGTCTCGCGCCCATTGTCGCCATTTCGCGCCATAGACGGGGAAGTCGTCGTCCTGAAAGAGGAAGAGCGTGATGTCGTGCTCGTCGTAAAGCATCCGCATTTCCTCGACGACGTTCTGAGGCGTGCGGAGGCGTACGACCTTGCCAGGCGCCGACCGGTAAAACATGTGGATCGAGCAGAACGAGCAGGTGCGGATACAGCCGCGGCTCGCCAGCATGTAGGTCGAATTGCGCCCCAGAAAGGCGCGCCTCTCATATTTCCGGTCGGGATAGGGAAGGCTGTTGAGATCGTGAACGAGGGACCGCAGCGGGGCGCAGACGACTCCGTCCGCGCTCTCGTAGGCGAGACCCGCGACGTCGCGAAAATCGCCGCCCGCCCCGAGCACGTCGGCGAGTTCGAGCAGCGTCTCCTCGCCCTCGAAGCGCACAACGCTGTCGAGCTCGGGAATGTGCTTGAGCGTCTCCGCATAGCTCAAAGAGGGAAAATGGCCGCCGATGGTGAAGTGACAGTCGACGCCGCCATCCCTCATGATCCGGACCAGGCTCGCGAAGCGAGGCAGGTAGAACTGGAAGATGAGCGAAAGGCCGACGATCAGCGGGTTGCATGCGCGGGCGACGCGCAGGATGTCTTCTGCGTTCGCCTCGAAGTCGAGGACGACGACCGTGTAGCCATATCGCCTCAGCATCGCCGAAAGATAGCCAAGGCCCAGATTTTCCTGATGCAGGAAACCGATCAGAAGGATCGGCCGCGACACATCCCGCGCTCTGTCGCGCAGCGGGTCAGGAATGGCGGACGTTTCATGCCCGGACTTCGACATCGCATTGCTCCGCCGATCCATTGTTTTGGAAGACCATGCGTGGCCCGCACGGGCTCACGCCGCGCGGACCGCAAGGATCCCGTCAGGGAACGCCAGACGCTCGGCTCGAGACCGGAAGGTCTTGGCGGTCGCCGGTTCTCAGCGTTGCTTAGCGCCGATGGCGCGCTGAATGCCGGTCCAGAACTCGCCCTGAATGCGGGCCGTCTCGATATTCATTTTGACGAGTTCGGAGACCGCAGCCTGACGGATCTGGGGGTCGCCGATTTCCAAGATCAATTCGAGCCACGGGTCGGGAGGATTCGGATTCCGCCAGCCGCCCCAACGTAAGACTTCTGGCAGTTCCTTCGGGTTGAGAGCCATTTGCGCCTCCTTGACATCCCGGATGTTTCGTCCGGTTTTCCTCAGTGGAAAGGCAGAATTTGCGCGCTGACGAAATGATTATGAAAACAATTTCATAAAAAACGTATCACCGGGCCTAGGGGTGTCAATACGTATGTTCACGGATTCGTGAACATATATGGCGAGGCCGCTGGCCTGAGGGATTGGTCTCAAAGCTGCGCTTCGATCGCCTGTTTGTCGAGGATCGACCAGACTTCGGCGACTTTCCGTCCCAGCACCGATAGAAGACGTTCTCGCTAAAGGCGACCCGCCGGCCATTCACGGGAAGCCCGAGGAACAGGCTCTTCGGACGGCAATCGAAGCGGAGCCGGCTCGCCACATAAGGCTCCTCGCAGATCGGAAGTTCGATCTTGAACTGAAGGTCCGGGATCTCGTCGAAATCGCGCTCGAGCGTCGCCCGATAACCCTTAAGCCCGAACGGCCGGCCGTTGTGGCGCGCGTCGTCCGCGACGAACTGGCCAAGGCCCGGTAGACGTCGGCGAGGGCGGCTCCGGTCATCGTGTGCCCCCTAACGGAGAAGCCTTACGCGCAACATCCAGATGGGCGCCACCGTTCCACGCTTGTTCCTTGAGGACATAGGTAAGCCGGGCGGGCAACATTTTGGGCGCCCCTAAACATTGGCTACCTCAAATCTGGGACGCGCGAGCCCGATTGAAGCGTTGGCGAACAGATATATAATGTACTATCTGTTCTCGGACCTCTCCGAGCTGGAAAGCGGCGTGTATTGGCCGCAGCTCCAACCCTACTTCATCAAGCCTTATTTCAGACGCCTGACCTATCGGCTGACGGACCGGGGCATTGCCGGGGCGAATAAGGGGCAGGTTCTTTCGATGCGCGCCGCCGGCGGCCTCGGCGATCTCGACGTCGCCTATGTAAGGGACCGATTCTCCACCGTAATGTCGATCAGCGATCCCGGACTTCCCGATTATTGCTTGACCTCCGTGAGCCAGGGTAGCCTGGCCTACCTCGGGCCCGGCTCGAAGCTAACCGGCGACTCGAACAGGACCACCGGTCTGATCTACCGGGGGCTGCCGGGCACGCATTTGTCCGCTACGCAAGATCATGAGCGGCTGGCGATCTGGATATCGGCGCGCAGCTTGGAGCAACGGCTGGCGTCGCTGTTGGGCGAACCAGGGAAGGACGATGTTGCCTTCGATCACCTCATCGACTGGGAATCCGGCCCGAGCCAGGGCGTCAGGAGCCTGATCTCTCTGCTGACCCAAGAGCTTGCATCGCCGCGTTCTTTCGCAACGAGCGACATAGCGTGCCGCTCGTTCACCGACCTTTTGCTTTACACATTGCTTCGATCCCAACCGAACAACTACTCGGCGCGGCTGGCCCGACCGGCGGATTCCCCTGTTCCCCGGAGCATTCGCCGCGCCGAGGAATTCATCCGGTCTCGCGCCGGACAGCCCATCGCATTGCACGAAGTGGCGGAGGCGGCTGGCTGCAGCGTACGCAGTTTGCAACTCGGGTTCCGGCAGTTCCGCAACACGACGCCCGCGGCGGCCATACGTCAGGTGCGGCTCGAGGCGGCGCGGCAAATGCTGGCCTTCGGCGACGGCGCGCAAACGGTGACCGACGTCGCCTACCAATATGGATTTACCAATCCAGGCCGTTTCTCGGGCCCTCTACAAGGAAATGTTCGGCGTATCTCCGGCGGACGACCTCAGGCGCAATCCTTCCCACCGCCCAGGCGGCGTCGGACGCAAACCCGCGTAGCCAATCGCGCTATTCGCCAAAATAGTTGCGCGATTTGTCCGGCAGTTTCGCGATCCTGCATAGTAGCCCTCGCCGAGCCCGTATGACAATTGAGTGACGGTCGGCGCGGCGCTCGGCTACCCCCTTCTCCTTATGGTTAGCGCCTTGAACCGGCTCCACTTTGTTCAAGGGAACGATGAAATGAGGCTGCCTGCTATTTCCTATTCAGCCTGTGCGCTTGTGTTCGGACTCGCCCTCGCTGCGCCCGCCTCTGCTTACGCCTATACTCACCCTTCGCACGTCGACCGGCACGGTCAGCACCACGCAACCCAGGCCAAAGTTCCGCTGACCAACATGACAGCGTTCGTGGCGCCAACTCCGGCGAACGCGGTCCGGGAGACGGATGGGCTCAGCCGCAACGCCGACGACTGCAACGACGGCTGCATCGACCATTGATGCGCGCCGGCAAAGCCGGCGCCCGCCCCCAAGCGGCGGGGCGATCCTAACTGCTCGGTTAAGAGCAAGTTCACCTCAGCGCTCGCCGACATCGAGCGCCTGTTCGGGCGGCGTTAGACGCGCCGGATTTGGGTTCTCTTGGATGGAGCGCGCTGCGCGCCGCCCGGCCTTGCAACCCTCTGATTCCAAACTTGGAAAAGTTTGGATTTGCTTGGATTCTCTCGTCCGAAACGAGCCTTTTCAATGGGTTACGGGCGAAGTCCATGGGTGAGAAATTTCGACCGCCCTTCCCCGTCGCAAGGACGCGCAACCGCGCCGTGGGTTGTAACCCAAAGCGTTCATCCCGGCGTTTCCGGCAGCGCCTGATTCCTGCATAACCGTTACGATAGCACAATATTCTGAATATAACAACACACATTCCACCCTCTGGCTGAAGGAGCGGGTCCCGCAACGACCGGGCCGCGCGGGACGTTTAGCCCGAACGGCCGGCCGTTGTGGCGGGTCGTCCACGATGAATTGGCCGAGATCCATCCAGTCCTGCCGGTTACGACAGTCGAGATAGGCGTGGTAGCGCTCGGCGAGAGCGGTTGTGGTCATGGACGCACTCCTGTCGTTGAATGACTGATTTGCCCGGTAAACCGCTTGTCGCGCTGTCTCTTGATTGGCGGCGACCTTATTCGCGTCATTGCCGGGCTTGACGGCGGGGTCGCCGGAATCGTTTTGACGAATTTCGAGCTTTAGGGTAGAAATCATCGTAAAGGTAGACAGACGTAGCGATGAGCCTCAACATCAAAAATCCGGCGACGGTCGCGCTCGCTGACGAACTCGCGCGCCGCCAAGGTCTCACCAAGACGGCCGCAATTCATCAGGCATTGAGCGAGCAATTGCGACGGCTGGGCTACGGCGAGCGCGCTCAGGACCGCCTGCTCAGCGAATTGCGCGCAATTCGCGAACGCATGGCGCGCCTGCCTGAATTGGACGCCCGGAGCGACGAGGACATTATCGGCTACGACGAGCACGGCGTTCCGAACTGATGGTGGTGGATAGGTCCGCCATCGTCGCAATCCTGCTCAGCGAACCGGACGCCGCAGCGCTCGAGCAGTCGCTCGTCGCGGACGAAATTCGTCTCGTCCCCGCGACCTGCGTTCTCGAAGCGCGCATGATGCTCGCCAGCCGACGCGGCGAGCACGCCCTGGCGGAGATCGACCTCTGGCTGGCCACGATCGACGCCAGGATCATCGCCGTGGATGCCGAACTTGTCGACATCGCGACCCAGGCTTGGCTCGCCTACGGCAAGGGCCGGCATCCTGCCGCCTTGAATTTCGCGGACTGCCTGTCCTATGCGCTGGCGAAGCGAACCGGCGAACCCTTGTTGTTCAAGGGCGACGATTTCTCGCGGACAGACATCCGAGCGGCTTGAGGCGCCGCCCTGGGTGGGGCAGCGTCTTCGGGTCCTTGAAGTGAGTCACGCGGCGCGCGCCTTGGCTGTCCGAACTTGCTGACCGACTGTCCGGGCTCAGACAGATGGGCGTGGGCTTGCCGCTAGGCGAATCCCGGCCATTGATGGCTTGGAGGCGATTTTGCGCGAAAGGAATTTCAACTCAAGGACGGCCCCGAAGGGCCGCCGCCGGAGGCGGTGCGCTGCGCGCATCCTTGACTTGAAATTCCTTTCGCGCTCCGCTCCGCCAAGCCAACAATGGCTCCCACCGGCCGTGTCCTATAGCGCGGCTCCGAATGGCAGACTGCCGATCGATTTCCAAAGAACGCTATGAAAATGAAAACAGACGAACCTCGACGTCACCAACTTGGGGCATCGCTCGACGAATGGATTCAACATCGCGTCGATGAACTCAACTTCGATGAAGTGGGCTTCTGGCAAATCGTTTCAGAAGGCCGAGAGGGCTTTGGGTTGACTGGGGCTGGTCTATACGAGTTCGTTAAGGGGAGCCTCCTAGCGCTATTCGCGCAAGGAGCCCTGCCTGTGCGCCACGTTCCGGACAGTGGTTACGTTTGGACGTGGCAGAAGTCCTATGGGGAATCCGCTGAAGTTATGGCTGAGGCGATAGTCGCAGAATGGGTTCAACAGGGGCGGCCTGATCCGGGGTTAGGCGATTTGTGGTTCGGTCTGAAAGATACCCTCGAACGTCCCTATGTGGAGAAATCTTGATTTCGCGCGAAGGGCCTCGGCAGGGTCGTCTATTCTTCTCCCCGGCTTGAGCTTGCCGCGGCTGAACGCTAAAGGGCCGGGCGTCTCCCCAAGACTGAAAGACCGCAAGCCCTTGAGCGACACCGAACCCGCAGTGGACGAGACGCTCGCCGTCTCACACGGGCTCAAACCCGACGAATACCAGCGCCTCGTCGCGCTGATCGGCCGGACGCCGAGCTTCACCGAGCTCGGCATCGTCTCGGCGATGTGGAACGAGCATTGCTCGTATAAGTCGTCGCGCCTTCACTTGCGCAAGCTGCCGACCAAGGGCCCACAGGTCATCTACGGGCCGGGGGAGAACGCAGGCGTCGTCGACATTGGCGACGGCGAGGTCTGCGTGTTCAAGATGGAGTCGCACAACCATCCCTCCTTCATCGAGCCCTATCAGGGCGCGGCGACGGGGGTGGGTGGCATTTTGCGCGACGTCTTCACCATGGGCGCGAGGCCGGTCGCCGCGCTCAATTTTTTGCGCTTCGGCGCGCCTGAGCACCCGAAGACGCGGCGGTTGGTGTCGGGGGTCGTCGCGGGGATCGGCGGCTATGGCAATTCGTTCGGCGTGCCGACAGTCGGCGGCTCGACCGGCTTCCACCGGGGCTACGACGGCAACATCCTCGTCAACGCCATGGCGGTCGGCGTCGCCAGGCGGGACGCGATCTTCACGTCCGCAGCGACAGGCGTCGGCAATCCGATCGTCTATCTCGGCTCGAAGACCGGACGCGACGGCATCCATGGCGCGAGCATGGCCTCGGCCGCCTTCGAGGCGGACGCCGAAGAGAAGCGCCCGACCGTCCAGGTCGGCGATCCGTTCGCGGAAAAACTGCTGCTTGAAGCCTGTCTTGAGCTCATGCGCTCGGGCGCCGTGATCGCGATCCAGGACATGGGCGCGGCGGGGCTTACGTCCTCAGCCGCCGAGATGGGCTCGAAGGGCGATCTTGGGATCGACCTCGACCTTGACCGCGTGCCCTGCCGCGAAACCGGCATGACGGCCTACGAGATGATGCTCTCGGAGAGCCAGGAGCGCATGCTCATGGTGCTCAAGCCCGAGAAAGAGCCGGAGGCCGAGGCGATCTTCCGCAAATGGGGGCTCGACTTCGCCGTCATAGGCAAGACCACCGACACGCGTCGGTTCGTGATCAGGCGCGGCGGGGAGGTCAAGGCCGACCTGCCGATCAAGGAACTGGGCGACCAGGCGCCGCTCTACGACCGGCCGTGGATCAGGAACCCCTACCCGCCGGTTCTCGACGCGGCGTCGATTGACCCGCCCCTGTCGACCGATGCGGCGCTCCTCAAGCTGATCGGCTCGCCCGACCTATGCTCGAAGCGCTGGGTCTACGAGCAATATGACACGCTGATCCTCGGCAATACGGTGCAGGGGCCGGGCGGCGACGCGGCGGTCGTCCGGCTCGGCGACGGACCGAAGGGCCTCGCGCTCACGACCGACTGCACGGAGCGCTATTGCTCAGCCGACCCGCGCGAGGGCGGGAAACAGGCGGTCGCCGAAGCGTGGCGCAACCTGATCGCGGTCGGTGCGCGGCCCCTCGCCCTCACCGACAATCTCAATTTCGGCAATCCGGAGCGGCCCGAGACGATGGGCGAGTTCGTCGGCTGTCTCAAGGGCATCGGCGAGGCGGCGCGGGCGCTCGACTTTCCGGTCGTCTCCGGCAACGTCTCGCTCTACAACGAGACGATGGGCTCTGGCATTCCGCCGACCCCGGCGATCGGCGGGGTCGGCGTGGTCGATGACGTGGCGAAGGCGGCGAGCCTCGCCTTCAAGGGGCCAAGCGAGGACATCTGGCTCGTCGGCGGCGCGCCCGGCTGGCTCGGGCGGTCGGCTTGGCTCAGCACGATTGCAGGGCGCGAAGAGGGCGCCCCGCCGCCGGTCGATCTTGAGGCCGAGCGGCGCAACGGCGAGTTCGTCTTGTCCCTCATCCGGGCCGGCAGGGTGAGCGCCGTCCATGACCTGTCCGATGGCGGCCTCGCCGTGGCGCTGGCGGAGATGGCGATGGGCGGGGCCGTCGGCGCGACCGTCGAGGCGCAGGGCCCCGACCATGCCTTTTTCTTCGGCGAGGATCAGGGCCGCTATGTCGTGACCGCGCCAGCCGCGGAGAACGCCGCGATCGCCGAAGCAGCGGAACGGCGCGGAGTTCCGCTCGCCCGCATCGGCGTCACGGGCGGCGAGACCCTGAGGCTCGGCGGCGCGGCGCCGCTCGCCATTGCGGCCTTGACCGAGGCCTATGAAACCTGGCTGCCGACCTATATGAGCCGCACATTGGGGGCTGATTCATGATCCCGTTCATCATCGTCAAGACCGTCAAGGGCTTCGCCTATATCAGGCCGGAGCGCGTGGTCGCCATCAACGCCTCGGACGCGGACGACTGCATGATCCTCATGACCGACGGGGTCACGATCGCCGCCGCCGAACCGGCCGAGGATGTCGTCGCCCGGCTCGAAACGGAGGCGCGCGAAGAAGACGCGGCCGGCCGAAATCATCAAGGAGCCTGACGCCCATGGCCATGTCGCAGACCGAGATTGAGACGATGATCCGCGCGGCCTTTCCGGACGCCCGGGTCGAGGTGAAGGACCTCGCCGGCGACGGCAACCATTACGCTGCGACCGTCGTGACCTCGGCCTTCAAAGGCGTGAACAAGGTGAAGCAGCACCAGATGGTCTATGCGGCGCTCAAGGGGAAAATGGGCGGCGAACTGCACGCCCTCGCGCTGACCACGTCGGAGGCCTGAGGCCGCCTCAGGCCACGTAGCGGCAATTTTACCGGCGCCCCCTCGCGATTCCAATGGGTTAGGACCCCGTTTAGTTCCGCGCCCGCGAATCGCGCCGTTCGGCTCGCCCGCGAAGCTCGGGCGCCTCAAGCCCCCTCGGGCTTCTGGACCGCCGCCGGGTCCATCCAAAAAATCTCCCAGACGTTGCCGTCCGGGTCTTCGACGCTCCGGCCGAACATGAAGCCGTGATCCTGCGGCGGATTGGGGTCGGCGCAGCCCCCGGCCGCCGCCGTCTTCTCGAGCGTCGCGTTGACGGCGTCGCGGCTCTCGGCGCTGAGCGCGATCAGGGCCTGGCTCTCGCGCTTCGCGTCGCCGATCGGCCGCTTCGTGAACTGGCGATAGTGTTCGTGGGTCAAAAGCATGACGAAAATCATGTCCGAAAGCATCATGCAGGACGCCTGTTCGCCGGAAAATTGCGGATTCAGCGTTCCGCCGAGCGCTTGGTAGAAGGCGGTGGACGCCTTCAGGTCCCGCACCGGCAGATTGACGAAAATCATTTTGCTCATTGTTTTCCGCCCTTTACGGCAAGCGTGCCGCTCTCTATATCGACGGTAAGTTACTAACAGCAATGTCTCTTGATGTCAAGAGACATTGCATCGAGATAATTGCTCATGGATCGCGCCGACCTCGCCGTCGAACAATGGGCCCGCGAGCGCCCGGATCTGAACACCCTGCCCATGTCGATTTTTGGGCGTCTGAACGAGGCGGCCGAGCGAGTGATGCGCGAGCACATGAACCCTCTGTTCGCCAAGGCGGGGCTGCAGGCGGGCGAATTCGACGTGCTCGCGACCCTGCGCCGCTCGGGCGAACCTTATAGGCTCTCGCCGACCCAGCTCTACGAGGCCACGATGATCTCCTCGGGCGGCATGACCGATCGTCTCGACCGGCTCGAGCGCGCCGGATTCGTGATGCGCCGCCCCGACCCGAAAGACCGCCGCGGCAAACTCATCGTGCTGACCGAGCCCGGAAAGCGCCTGGTTGACGAGACGCTCAGCCGCCACGTCGCCAACGAGGAGCGGCTCCTGTTGTCGCTGACCCAAGCCGAGCAGGAAACGCTGGACGCGCTCCTGAAAAAGCTGGTCGCCGCGCTTTAGGGTGGAGAACTCAACCGGGCTTTCCCGCATCGGGCGGAAGTCGGACCTACAGGGGCGGCCTCAGGAAGGACCGGCTTCTGCGCCATCCGTCATTCCATTGCGGACGCGAAATGGTCCTTCACCGCCCAAAGCAGATCGGTTGCTACGGGAAGAAGGAGTGTTCAAGATGCCTGTCCACCGACCCGTATTTTCTGGAGGCAGGCATGAGCGAGGACAAGAAGGATCGTTCGCATCTCCCGATTCCCACTCCCGAGCGGACCGGGCTCATTACGTATGACGCGAGGGATCCCGACACCAAATTCCCACCGATCGAGCAGTTGCGCCCGCCGAAAGGCGCGCCGAACGTGCTGCTCATCCTCCTCGACGATGTTGGATTCGGCGCCTCAAGCGCCTTCGGCGGTCCGTGCCAGACGCCGAACGCCGAACGGCTTGCCGCCACCGGACTGAAGTACAACCGTTTCCACACAACCGCGCTCTGCTCCCCGACTCGGGCCGCGCTTTTGACGGGACGCAATCACCACTCCGCCGGCATGGGCGGCATCACCGAGATTGCAACGGGCGCGCCGGGGTACAGCTCAGTGCTGCCAAACAACATCTCGCCGCTCGCGCAGACCTTGAAGCTGAACGGCTACTCGACGGCGCAATTCGGCAAATGCCACGAGGTGCCGGTATGGCAGGCAAGCCCGGTCGGACCCTTTGACGCCTGGCCGACGGGCGGCGGCGGGTTCGAGTATTTCTACGGCTTCATCGGCGGCGAGGCGAACCAATGGTATCCCTCGCTATTCGAGGGCACGACGCCGGTTGAGCCGAAAAGGACGCCTGAAGAGGGCTACCACCTCATGGCGGACATGACGGACAAGGCTATGGCCTGGGTGGCTCAGCAGAAGACGCTCGCGCCCGACAAGCCGTTCTTCCTCTACTTCGCGCCCGGCGCGACCCATGCCCCGCATCATGTGCCCAAAGAATGGGCCGACAAGTACAAGGGCAAATTTGACCAGGGCTGGGACAAGCTCAGGGAAGAGACCCTCGCTCGGCAGAAAACGCTGGGCGTCGTCCCGCAGGACTGCCAGCTCACGGCTCGCCATGCCGAGATCCCGGCGTGGGAAGCCATGCCGGAAGCGCTAAAACCCATCCTCCGCCGACAGATGGAGGTCTACGCGGGGTTCCTGGAGTACGCCGACCACCACGTCGGTCGTCTGCTCGACATGCTGAAGCGGCTCGACATCCTCGACGACACATTGATCTACTACATCGTTGGCGACAACGGCGCCTCGGCTGAAGGCACGTTGAACGGCACGTACAACGAGATGGCCAACTTCAACGGCTTGGCCGCGTTGGAGACGCCGGAATTTCTCATGGAGCGATACGAAAAGTTCGGCGGGCCGGAATCGTATAACCACTACGCCGTGGGTTGGGCGCACGCACTGAATACTCCGTACCAATGGACCAAGCAGGTCGCTTCCCACTGGGGCGGCACCCGCAATGGCGCGATCGTGCACTGGCCGAAGGGCGTCAAAGCCAAAGGGGAAATCCGCTCGCAGTTCCATCACATCATCGATGTGGCGCCGACAATCCTCGAAGCGGCGGGGCTGCCGGAACCGGTCTCGGTCAACGGCATACGGCAGCGCCCGATCGAGGGCGTCAGCATGCTCTACTCATTCGACGACGCTCGGGCCGCGGAGCGCCACGAAACGCAGTATTTCGAGATTCTCGGCAACCGGGGCATTTACCACAAGGGCTGGGCGGCGGTGACGAAGCACGCCACGCCCTGGGAACTCATGGGCCGCAAGACCGTCGCTCTCGACGACGATGTCTGGGAACTCTACGACACCAGCAAGGACTGGAGCCAGGCCAACGACCTCGCCAAGCAAATGCCTGAGAAGCTCCGCGAGTTGCAGCGGCTGTGGCTGATCGAGGCCACGCGGTATAACGTACTGCCCATCGACGACCGGACGGTTGAGAAGTTCAATCCGGATACCGCCGGCCGGCCGGTGCTGATCAAGGGAAAGACCCAGCTGCTTTTCGAGGGGATGGGGCGGCTGTTGGAGAATTGCGTCCTCAGCATCAAGAACAAGTCCCACTCGGTCACCGCCGAGATCGAGGTGCCGGAGGCGGGCGGCGAGGGTGTGATCGTCGCCCAGGGCGGGAACATCGGCGGCTGGAGCCTCTACGCCAAGAATGGCAAACTCAAATACTGCTACAACGTGGCCGGGATACACTACTTCTACGTCGAAGCGAGCGAGGCGTTACCGGCGGGCGAACATCAGGTCCGCATGGAGTTTGCTTATGCTGGCGGCGGTCTCGGCAAAGGCGGGCAGGTGTTGCTTTATGTCGACGGCAAGAAGGTGGGGGAAGGGGCCCTCCCCATGACGCAGGCGATCGTATTTTCCGCTGACGAGGGGTGTGACGTCGGCGAGGACACCGGCTCCCCCGTCTCTCAGGACTATGGCTCCCGCGGGAATGCTTTCAACGGAAGAGTCAAGGGGGTGCAGCTCGCGATCGCAGAGGCCGCCGAGAGCCTGGATCACCTCGTCTCGCCGGAGGAAGCCATCCGTATCGCCCTGGCGCGGCAGTAGCCGGATCACGGACGGTGATGGATTCGCCCGGGTGAGGTTTCTGCGAACGGCGGCATTGGCCCAGCCTACGCCTTCAACGGAGGTCCGCTTTCTCGCGCATAGTCTCCGCTGACAGGGCCGATCTCAAAGGGCAGCTCGGGGTCGAAAGTTGCCGGGGGACCGTTGGTGGGGACGTCTGCTTCATCCCCTCGCGCGCCCAAAAGCAGACAGACAGCCCTCGGCCACAGTCCGACATCCGCAAATGCGGTTTGCTCGACGCATCGATGTCGATTGCAACGCTCGTCAGCCGGCCGGGCGGAAGCGCCCCTGGGTTCGTGATGCGCCGCCCCGACCCGAAAGACCGCCGTGGGCGAAACCCATCGTGCAGACCGAGCCCGGAGAGCGCCGGGTCGACGAGACGCTGAGCCGCCATGTCGCCAACGAGGAACCGCTCCTGTTCTCGCTGACCCAGGCCGAACAGGAAACGCTGGACGCGCTGCTGAAAAGCTCGTCGCCGCGCTTTAGGGTGGAGAACTCAACGGGGCTTTCCCGCATCGCCGGAACGACGCCTTAGCGCCCATGGTCGCCGTTCAGTGAGGTCGGGCGGCTTCTCCAAAGCGTACGTACTATTGAGGGACACGTAGGGTCGCCTCGGGCGGACTCGGGACATTCAATCAGACGCGATATGAGGCACGATAGAACGGCGGCGCGTTTGTCCGGCCCGCACTCAGCCGACGCCCGAGCCGGCTTCTTCTTGCCGGCCCGCGCGCGACAAACGTGAGCGTCGAAATTCTCGCAGGCAAAGTCCGATGGCCTGCTGTCAGGAAACGCCAGGCCACGGCGACGAGGTGAGGATGACTTGCTCCTCCCTCGGACGCCAGCAACGTGCTAAACTTCACGCCGTCGTCGCCGTTCCTTGGCAGTCCTCATAAGCGCTCAAGATTGCCGCCAAAAACTAAGTGGATCAAAGGCGGCCGCTTCCGCGTCGCTGTCATGGCGCCGTGGGTGGCGTGGCTGGCGGCGCTTGAGCTAGCGCGAGGCTTCGCTCCCGCGCCAGCGAGACGAGCGCGCACATGAGATATGTCCATGTCGGTCTCCAGGGCGGCGCCGTGGCGTTGGCGGCGCTTGCGCAATCGACGCGCGGCTCAACTCACGGTTCCGCCGCAAACCGCTTCGTCTGCCTCCGCGCTTAGAACCGCACGGTGAGCGTCGCTTTGCCGGAATTCTCGTTAGCCCCGCCCGCATATTGGCCGGAATAAGCGACGCCGAGCGTGGCGCTCGGGCCGATGGCGTAGTTGACGCCGAGTTCGGTCACGAGCGCATTGCGCGCGATCGGCGAGCCGGCGAGCGCGAAAGCGCTTCCGCCGGGCTGGAAGGCAAGCGTCGACATCGGCGTGACGTCGCCGAACGCATAGCGCCAGCCGAGCGTCGCCTGCGCGGTCAGACCGGCCGGCAGGACGTAGGAGCCGTGCGCGCCGAGCGTCGTATAGGTCGTGTCGAAGTTCGTCGACCCCCTCATCGCCGCGAGACCGGACTCGGCGACGTCGCCGCCGACATGCACATAGGCGAGGTTGGCGAAGGGCTCCAAAGCGGCGGCCGGGCCGAAGGCGAAACTGCGCGCGCCCTCGACGAAGCCCTGCCATGTCTTATCGTTGTAGTCGCCGTTCTGCGCGCCGCCGAGAGCAACCGCGGTCACCTGCCGCGACGTGTTGAGGTCGTTCCAGGAGACGCTGCCGCCGCCGCGCAAAGCCCAGGGTCCGTCCTGCCAGCCGCCATAGACGGCGAAGTGGTAGCTGTTGGCGGAGCCGGACGCTGGAATGTTCGCGGAATTGAAGTTCGACTGGCTGTAGCCGCCGGCGAAGCCGAGGCGGAACATGCGATTGAAGGTGACGTCGACGCCCGAGATCACGCCGCCGATCGAGTCGTTGGTTCGCGCGACATTGCTATTGCCCCCAAGCGAGCCCCACCCGCCGAGCCCCTGCGCCCAGACGGCGTAGACAGGACCGATCGGCGCCATTGCGGCGGGCGCCTTCTTGGTCGGCGGCGCGCCCGGCGCGGCGCCATAGGTCAACACGCTCTCAGGATCGGCGGCCGGACCAACCGGAAAATCCTGCCGCAGCCGGTCGAGCACGGCGTCGCGAAGGAAATGCGATTGTTCGGAGAGAACGCCGGCCGCGCTCGCGTGGATCGAGGCGTTGCTGAGGCTGGAAAAAGCGGCTTGCGCGTCCGCCGTCGAAGCGCCGACCACCTGCGCCCACGCGAGGCTCGATGTCGCGCTGTCGAGCGCGTTGGCGACCGCCGCCTCGTTCGGGGTCGACGCGAGCTCCGCGAAGCGCTCGGCGCTGCGCGAGGTGGTCAGATAGCCGTTGAAGCCATCCTCGCTCAGCGCGAAGTTGATGAATGGAAAATCGGCGATGGCGACGGTCGGCTCTGCAACCGTCAGCCCGCCATTGGCGGTCAGGATCGTATAGGTCTTGCCGGGCGTGACCGGCGAGGCGCCGGTGTTGTAGCGCTCGATCTCGAATGTGGAGCTTTCGATCGTCGCCTTCTGGCTGACCTCAATCAGGTCGCTGGACGAGCCATTGATCTGGACCTGGTATTCGGAATGAGGCTCCATCTCGAGAGGGCCGAAAATATGCAGGGTCCCGATCGAATTGCCCGGCTCGATCTCCCCGCCCTTGTCGTCGACGAAGCCGGTGATATTGCCCCGTCCTTGAAGTTCCCCGCGAGGATGCACCGTGACCAGCGGACTGGTCAGATCGCCGTTCACGCCCATGGCGCCGCCAGCGTTGACGGAAACCGCGTCGCTGGTCATTTGGCCATTCACGGTGAGCGTTCCGCCGTCGTTCACGAAAGCCGTCGGGCTATTGAGGCTTCCGTTCACGGATAACGCGCCCTGGTTGACGTTTGTCACTGAAACCTGGTTGGCGCCAGTCATTTTCACACTTCCCGGGCCTTCCTTCGCCAGCGCGCCAGGTCCCGTGATAGCGCCGCCAAAAGTCCCGTCGAAGCTTTGGTCGAAGATGATGGCCCGGCCGTTGTTGACGATATTTCCCTGCAAACTGTTCGTTGTCCCCTGCAGCGTTCCGAGCTGAACGAAAGTGCCGCCGGTGTAAGTGTTCGTCCCGCCGAGCGTCAGCAGGCCGGCGCCCGTCTTGAGGAGGGCGCCGCTGCCGGTGATATTGCCGCTGAACGTTCCGGTCGCCTCTTGATCGAACCTCACCGAGGGCAAGGACGCGCTTGGTCGAAAGACGATGTCTCCGCGAATGCTCGCCGAGTTGCCGGCCACTTGGCCCTGGGCGATGACCGTTTTGGAATAGGTGTTGGCGCCGTTGAGGACCAGCGTTCCGCCGCCGTTCTTGCTCAGCGGGCCGCCGCTGACGATTCCGTTCAGGGTCAGGGTCTTCGCGTTGTCGACATCGATGAAGGGCTCCGAGCCGGTCCCCAGCGTGAAGGGCCGCGAAGTCTCGAACGTTTCGGTGGCGTGCAGGCCCCCGCCCGTGATGGCGACGCCGGCGCCGGCTTTCCCCAACACGGCGTCGGACCCGATCGCCAAAGCGCCCGCCGAGATCATCGTGCCGCCGGCATAGGTGTTGATTCCTGTCAGGGTGAGTTCGCCCAAACCGCGTTTGCGGAACTGCCCGGCGCCCGCGATGGGGCCGCTCCAGGTCAGCGCGCCATTGCCGACGTCGACGCCTCCCGCGCCCAGGAGCACGAGGCTGCGGTCGATCGCCGTCCCGGCCGGGGAGCTGCTTGCGCTACCCACCGAGCCGCCGTTGATGATGATGTCGCCGGCCGCGCCGAGATTGGCTTCCGTGTTGAATCGCAGGACCCCCTGCGTAATCGCCGCGCCATTGAACGTGTTCGCGCCGGTGAGCGTCACGTCGCCCGCGCCCAGCTTGACCAACTGGCCTCCGCTCACCACGCCGCCCAGCGACAGATTGGACCCCGCCGACGCATAGAGACCGGTTCCGCCCGCCGATCCCAGCGAGATGGCGTTGTTGGCGACGGTCGTCCCGCCGGCGCTGGCGCCGAGCGCGCCGCCGTTCAGCGCGACCGCGCTGGCCGCCGGGAGGGCGCTCGACGAGCCCAGCCACAGCGTCCCGCCGTTGACAAGGGTTGATCCGGAATAGGTGTTGCGCCCGGCGAGGGTCAGGTCGCCTGCTCCGGACTTGACCAACTGGCCTCCGCTCACCACGCCGCCCAGCGACAGATTGGACCCCGCCGACGCATAGAAACCGGTCCCGCCCGCCGACCCCAGCGAGATGGCGTTGTTGACGACAACCGTGCCGCTCACACCGGGGCCCAGCATGCCGCCGTTCAGCGTGACGGCGCTGGCGAGCGGGAGACTGCTCGACGAGCCGACCAGCAGCATTCCGGCGTTGACCAGGGTTGCCCCGGAATAAGCATTTGCGCCGCTCAAGATCGTCGCGCCGGCGCCGTTCTTGACCAGGCGCCAGCTGCCGGCGTTCGCTCCCGTTCCTCCGACGCCGGTCTGGTCGGCGATGACGTCGCTGATCGTCTGCGTCTGCCCCGCGCCCGGCGCGAGCGCGAGAGCGCCATTTCCCTGCAGGAAAAGCCCCGAGCCGAACGCCTTGCCGGGCGCCCCGCCGGGGGTCTGCCCGCCTCCGACGCCATTTCCGGAAACGGTCAGCGATCCTCCAAAAGTGAGCGTGCCGCCCTGCTGCACGAAAATGGCGCCGCCGAGGCCCGCGCCGCCCCCGCCAAATCGGCCATTGGCGGCAGCGCCGCCGAACCCCCCCTGCGCATTCGCGACGGGAGCGTATTGGAACCCGTTCCCCCCTCCGCCGCCGCCAAACCCGCCGTTTCCTCCCGGCGTGTTCCTGAAGCTGCCTTGCCCGCCGCCGCCGCCTCCGAACCCGCCCGCCCGCGCGAGAGCCCCACGCCGGTTGTCGCCTCCGTCGCCGCCGCCGCCAAGAGCCCCGTGGCCGCCATAGCCGAGCCAGCCCACCGATCCGAAACCGAGATAGCCGCCGCCGCCGCCGCCGCCGACGGGAAAGGTGTCATTGGCCAGCCCGCCGCCATTGCCTCCGATCGCCCTGTTGTCCTGAAAGACGACGTTGGTCGCCGTCACATTCGCGCCGGCCAAGACCAGGAGGGCGCCGCCGAGGCCGGCGCCCCCGCCGCCTCCGCCGCCGCCGTCCGTGCTCGAACGCGCGCCGCCGGACTGGTTTCCCGCCCGCATCCTGAAGATCGTGAGATTGTTGATCGCGACCGTGGGCTTCACCGATGCATCATGCGGGTCCCCGACGATAAAGCCGTGATAGGCGTCGTCAGCGGATAGAGCATGGCCGTTGCCGTTGATCGTAATGTTTTTCGTCAGCGCCGGAAGCAACGTCGCCGAAGGCCCCCCTCTCGCCGTGGCGACGTCGATGTTGGACGTAAAAGTGATCGTATCGCCGTTCGCCGCACGGTTAATGGCGTCGATAAGCTGGGAAGTGTCGCCGACGTTGAAATTCGCGGCCCATGCCGGGAGCGCCAGCGACGCGGCGCCGGCGCCAAGAAGCGAAATCAGCGCCAGACGAGAGGTTGAAGCGTAAAAGCCTCCACGGCGACGGGGGCATGTCTCAACACCCAGCCGCGACACGAGACTCGAGCGCGAAACGATGCTGCCCGCCATCCTTGCCCCCCGCTTTTTCGCGCTGTCCGCTCTCGAATCGGAGCTTGCCCAGCCGCAAAAAGCCTTAAGTCTTGCCCTGATGGAAGGTATGCAACGCAAGCGCAGGCGCTGCAACACCCAGGGCGCCGTCCTCAATCGTTGACGGGGGCGCCCAACAACCATTGGCCTCGTGATGCGCCGCCCCGACCCCAAGGGACCGCCGCGGGCCAAAGGCTTAGCAGGGCTCGGCTTTGCGGACTGAAGGCGAGAGTGTGATCTGGATCACAGACATCGGCCACGAAAAATGGTAGAATTGAGTAATTATAAGCAGGGAGGCTCCGTATGCGGTCCGCCCTTCATCTGCAGCTGTTCGTTCATTTGCCAGTGTTCGCTTTAGGCCTGTTGCTGCTGATCCTCCTTATCAGCTGGGGCGCGATCGTTTCTGCGAGCCTCCGCAATCGTCCTTCCAACTTCGGCTACTTCCCGGCGGGATGATAACCCCAAGGCTTGGCTTTTCGCCGAGCGCGATCTTCCCGAGCCTTATGTCAAACCTGATGGAGGAGCAGATGGCAGAGGTCATTCAAGGCGGCGCATCGCCGCGTCGGAGCTTCCTTGGAGGCGCTTTTGTGCTCGCGGCCGGAGTCTTGTCGCCTCGGCGATCGCAAGCGGAGGAGGCGGCCCAATCCGATGGCCTGGATTGGCCGGGGGCCCTCAAGGGGCGCCATCGCCAGATTGTCGACGGCTATGCCGTCAACGGCGGCTTTCCGCTGGCCTTCGCCCTTACATTTCTCTTGCCTAACGAATCTGCGAGCGCGGTCGTTGTTCTTCGCCACGAGGGCTTTCCCATCGCGCTCAACGACGCCATGTGGAAGAAATACAAGGTCGGCGAAGCCTTCAAGATCATCGATCCCGAGACCAAGGCCATGGCTGAGAAAAATCCATTCCTGCGGCCGAAGGCGGGCGTGCTTATCACTGACGAAATGGCGCTAGACCGCCTCCTTGCGCGCGGCGTCATCTTCGGCGCCTGCAAGATGGCGCTAGCGGTGCAAAGCGAGATGCTTGCCGGCAACGCCGGCGTCAGCGCCGAGGAAGCCGCGAAGGAATGGACCGCCAACATCGTCCCTGGCGTTACACTCATTCCTTCGGGAACCTGGGGCGTCAATCGAGCGCAAGAGGCGGGTTGCACCTATTGCGCCGGAGGATGATCTTCTCGCCTGAATTTCGAGAGAGGACAATCCGCGTTCAAGCGTCTCCGTCCCTTCGATCAGTCGAATTCGTAGGCGCGTTCGCCGTGCAGGCTGAGGTCGAGGCCGTCATGCTCCTGCTCGGCGTTCACGCGCATGGGGAGGAAGAAGGCCGCGGCGCGCGCCGCGATGAGGGTCATTGGCGCCGACCAGACGGCGACGACGGCGACCGCCGCCGCCTGGATCAGGAATTGACCCGCGATGCTTCGCCCGAGGCCAAGCCCCGCGCCGCCGAGCGCTGCGCTCGCGAAGGGCGCGAGCAGCAATGAACCGAGCATGCCGCCGACGCCGTGCACGGCGAACACGTCGAGCGAGTCGTCGACCTTCCAACGGCGCTTCACCGCCAACACGGCCGCAAAACAGACGAGCGAACCGCAAATCCCGATGACGACAGCGCCCGCCGGCGCGACATAGCCCGCGGCCGGCGTGCCGGGCTGTGCGGCGGGATCATCGAATGGGGAAAACCCTTTCTCGGTCCGACCATGATTGCGAGCACGAGCGCCGCCACGCCGGCCGTGGTGTGGACGACGATTCCGCCCGCGAAATCGCGCGCGCCGAGCGTCGCGAGCCAGCCGCCATCCCACAGCCAGTGGGCGACCGGCACATAGACCAGCATGAGCCCGAGGCCCGAGAACAGCATGAGCCAGCCGAACCGGACCCGCTCGGGAAAAGCGCCCACGATCAGAGCCGGCGTGATGATCGCGAAGGTCATCTCATAGAGCGCGAAGACATTTTCGGGCATCGTCAGGCCGGATCGGATCGCGTCGAGGCCGCCAAGCCCGATCGCCGAGAGATCGCCGATGACCGGTCCCGCGCCTCGAAATGCGAGGCTGTAGCCCGCGATAAACCAGAGAATCGACATCAGCGCCGCGACGGCGAAACAATGCATGAGCACGGACAGAAAATTCTTGGCGCGCACCAACCCGCCATAGAAGAGCGCCAACCCCGGCAGCGTCATGAAGAGGACAAGCGCCGAGCTGAAGATCAGCAACAACGTGTCGGCCTTGTCGATTGCGGGGCCGGGAGAAGCCGCCCACGCCCGACCAGTCAAAAAGAGCGCAAGGCAAAACGCCGCGCCGAAACGGCGCGCGATGCGTCACATGATGGCTTCTCCCCGACCCGAGATGCGTCCTCCTACACCAGAACGCACGAGCATGGAGGTGGAAGCCGGACGTCGCGGGTCTTCGGGCGGTTTGCGCTTTTGTCGTGACGCCAGGATATCTATCGCGTCGGCGCGATCCTGTTCATTTCCGGTGACGGATCGGAAATGGACAGCGGAAGCGCGCGGAGGAGTAACCGATGTTTGCGCGTATGAGCCTTGTCGCCGTTGTCGCCCTTGTCCTCGCCTCGCCTGCGTGGGCGGATTCAGACTATCCGGCCGGCCTGTTCGAACGCTCTCCGGTCACCGACGCGCCAGCCGCCGCCCCCCCTCGCCAGGGAAGCCCCGCGATCGGGCGCCCGAGAAGCCCGTCCAAGAGCCGCGACAACGGCGCCTGCCATCACTATCGCGAGTGGCGCTATCCCTACCCGCAACCCTGCTGAGCCGTGGCTTCACTCTGCGAGCCAGGCGCGCACATTGGCGCGCAGATAGGCGTAATCCTCGTGATCGGGCGCGGGCGAGCCGGCGCGATGGCCCCAGATCGAGGGGATGGGCCTGAGCTCGGCCCGCGCGAGATGGGGGAGTTCGAGCGCGTTGTCGGCGACCGGGAAATAGAGGTCCGTGCGGCTCGGCATCAAGAGCACACGCGCCCGGATCGCCTGAAGCGCGCGAATAAGATCGCCCTCGTAGAGTTCGTTCGCGCTGATGTCGGAGGCGATCCAGGTCGCAGCCTGCGCGTAAAGATCCTCGGCCTTCCGGCGGGCGAAGCGCGGATGAAAGACGTGATCGAGGAAATCGTCGAGGTCAGCGGCGCCGGTGCTCTTGAGATGGAGGCCCGCGCGATACCAGTCCTGGCTCATCACCCAGCCGGCGTAGATCCGCGTGAAGGCGCGCATTGCTTTCGTCGGCGCGGCGGAGAAGCGGCCGCCGCCGATATGCTCCGGCGCCGCCTCCAAGGCGGCGTGCAGCGAGCGCAGGAAGACCTGATTGTGGACCGAGGTGCGGGCGCTGCCGCACACGGCGATCGCGCGCTCGACTTTGTCGGGAAACAGCGCCGCCCAGTGATAGGCCTGCTGCGCGCCCATCGAGAAGCCATAGACGCACGCGACCTTGTCGACTCCAAAAGCTTCCTTGAGAAAACGCTCTTGCGCGCGAACATTGTCGGCCGTCGTCACGAGCGAAGGAAAGCCTTCGGTGTTCGAGGGGCTGGACGAGAGCCCGTTCGCGAACATGTCCGGGATGACGATGAACCAGCGCGTCGGGTCCAAGACGCCGTCAGGCCCGATCAGCGGCTCGAGATCGGTATGGTGGGCCGAATAGCTCGTCGGATAGACAATGACATTGTCGCGCGCCGGCGAGAGGGTCCCGTAGGTCTTCCAGCTTAGCTCCGCGTCCGGCAGGCTTTCGCCCGATTGCAGCGCAAGCGTCCCCAAAGCATGCCGACCCGTTTGCGCAGCCCAGTCCAAGATCCGCCCCCCGACATTTGATGACTGGACCGACTATCGCCTTTCGGGAAGCGCCTTGTCACGCGCTCGCCCTTGCGCTGGACAAAGCGTTAATGGGAATCCCCTAGGGGAGCGCGTGGCGCCGAGCGAAAAGCTCCGCCAGGAAAACAACCGGAGGATGAGATGGAAGCCAAAGTCGATGAGATCGCAGACGGCGTCTACCGCATCTCGGCCTATGTGCCGGACATCGCGCCGCCGGCGGGGTTCACCTTCAACCACTTTCTTGTGCTTGGCGACGAGCCCCTGCTCTTTCATACGGGCTTGAGGCGCATGTTTCCCATCGTTCGCGCCGCCGTCGAGACGGTTCTGCCGCCGGAAAAACTGCGGTGGATCTCGTTTGGCCATTACGAGGCCGACGAGTGCGGTTCGATGAACGAGTGGCTCGCCGTCGCCCCGAATGCCGAGGTCATGCATGGGCAAACGGGCAATCTCGTCTCCCTCAACGACATGGCGGATCGGACGCCGCGCTTGCTCACGGATGGACAGGTGATCGATCTCGGCGGCGGCAAGCGCGTTCGCTACATCGACACGCCGCATATTCCGCACGGTTGGGACGCCGGCGTATTGTTCGAGGAAAGCACAGGGACGCTGCTCTGCGGCGACCTCTTCACTCAGCTCGGCGGCGGGCCGGCTGTGACCTCAAGCGACATCGTCGGCCCCGCGATCGCAGCCGAGGACCTTTTTCGCGCCTCGAGCCTCAATCCCGGGATGGGCGCAACGATCCGTGGGCTCGGCGCGCTTGCCCCACGCACGCTCGCCCTGATGCACGGGCCCTCTTATGCCGGAGACGGCGCGGCCGCCTTGCGCGCGCTCGCGGACGACTACGACCGGCGGGTGCGTCAGATGATCGCCTCGGGGCGATCGCTCCCATAATTCGGCCGGCGAGCGCCTGATTTCAGGCTTGCATCGGCGAAGCCGCGCCCCGATATGCGGTTCGCCGCGCCTGTACGGGCGGCATTTCCATTTTTCCACATTTCTAGCGAGGTTCGCCCTTTGACCGCCGACGCCCAGACCCCGACCAGCGAAGCCGCGACCACACAGAGCTTCGAGGCCGACGTTTCGCGCCTGCTGCACCTCATGGTCCATTCGGTCTATTCCGACCGGGAGATTTTCGTCCGCGAACTCGTCTCGAACGCGGCCGACGCCTGCGAAAAGCTGCGCTACGAATCGATCGCCAAGCCTGAGCTCATCGAGGACGGCGCGCCCTTTGCCATCGAGATCACGATCAATCCGGACGCCAAGACGCTGACCTTTTCCGACAACGGCATTGGCATGACCCGCGACGACCTGACCCAGGGGCTCGGCACCATAGCCCGCTCCGGCACCAAGGCCTTCCTCGACAAGCTCGCGGCGGAAGACGCGAGCAAGGAAGCCTCCGCGCTCATCGGCCAGTTCGGCATCGGCTTCTATTCGTCCTTCATGGTGGCTGACGAAGTCACCGTCGACACGCGCCGCGCCGGAACCAATGAGGCCTGGCGCTGGACCTCGGACGGGCAAGGGTCGTTCACCATCACGCCGCTCCCGCTCGAAAACGCGCCGAAGCGCGGCACGAGCGTCACCCTTCACTTGAACAGCGCCTCGCAGGAATTCCTGCAGCCGCGCACCGTCGAGCGCATCGTGCGCGACCATTCCGGCGCCGTTGCGGTTCCGATCGATCTCATCGAAAAACTCGGCGCCGAAAAGCGTCGCATCGGCGATGGCGCGGCGATCTGGGCGAAGCCCAAGTCCGAGGTCACGGAGGAGCAGTACACCGAGTTCTATCGCGGCCTCGCCGGCCAGTTCGACGAGCCGGCGCTGACGCTCCACTGGCGCGCCGAGGGGCGGCACGAATATACGGTGCTCGCCTTCATTCCGGGCTCCCGGCCTTTCGATCTGTTCGATCCGCAGCGCAAGGGGCGCAACAAGCTCTATGTGCGCCGCGTGCTCATCACCGAGGACGCCGACCTCCTGCCGGGTTGGCTGCGTTTCGTTCGCCTCGTGGTCGACAGCGCCGACCTGCCGCTCAACGTCTCGCGCGAGCTCATCCAGAAGAGCGACGTGTTCGCAGCGATCCGCAAGGGCGTGACCAACCGGGTGGTGCAGGAATTGGGCAAGCTCGCTGAAAGCGAGCCCGAGAAATTCGCCAAGGTCTGGGAGCATTTCGGCTCGGTCATCAAGGAAGGCCTGTACGAGGACCCGGAGCGGCGCGACGGCATTTTCAAGATCGCTCGCTTCACGACCACCACCAATCCGGCGGGCGACCGGACGCTCGCGCAATATGTCGCGGGCTTACGCGAGAACCAGACGGCGATCTATTATCTGACCGGCGACGACGCCAAGCGCTTGGGCGCAAGCCCGCAGCTCGAAGGGTTCAAGGCGCGGGGCGTCGAGGTTCTGTTGCTCTCGGACCCGGTCGATTCCTTCTGGGTGTCGACGGCCGCCGGCTTCGACGGCAAGCCGTTCAAATCGGTGAGCCAGGGCGGCGCTGACATCAAGTCGATCGCGCTTGTCGAGGGGGCGAATGCGCCGGCCGAGGCGAGCGGCGAAGTGGCGACTCTGTTCGCGTTCATCAAGCAGACGCTCGGCGACGAGGTTGCCGAGGTTCGCGCCTCGGATCGCCTCACCGACAGCGTCGCCTGTCTGATCGCCCCCGATTTCGGCCCCGACCGGCAGCTCGAGAAAATGCTCGCCGCGCATGGACGGATCGGCGAGCGGGCGAAGCCCATTCTCGAGGTCAACCCCACGCATCCGCTGACCCTCGCTCTCGCTACTCGATTCAAGGCGGGCGAGGATAAGCCGCTGATCGAGGACGCCGCCTGGCTCGTGCTCGACGAGGCGCGGCTCATGGAGGGCGCGAGCGTCGAGGATCCGTCGGCCTTCGCCGCGCGCTTGCGGCGGGTGATGGAGAAGGCGCTGGGGTAAAGCGCTCTCAGCCGTCGTTGACGCCGAACCTCATATTGTCGCGGAGCCATCCGGTCAGATGACTGGCGTCGAAGGTTCCGGCTGAATAGAGGCCGAGGAGGAATGTCTCTGTTTCGGCGGCGCTCGCGGTAATGCGAGCGCCGTTGATCGCAAGGAAAGTGTAGGTGACCGCGAAAGCAGTTCGCTTGTCGCTATCAATGAACGGATGATTTTGTGACAAGCTTTCCCATAGTGCGGCCGCTTCCTCAATCAGGCTGGCGTAGTAGCCGCTCTGAGGCCGTAGAAGCGCCGCCTCGAGTAAGCCGCGGTCTCGGACGCCAGCCGAACCGCCGTAGCGCTCGATTTGATCTTGATGGATGGCCAAAGCCTCGCCAAGAGCGACATAGTCCGTCACTCGGCCAATTTCTTGTAGAGGGGCGCGAAAGTCTCGTGGCTGGATTGATAGGCGGCCATGACATTTGCGCGCGGACGTCCTTGAATTGCTTCTCGATGAGATCGGTGAGCGCTTCATCGACCAACGTCTGAAGGTCTCGGCCTTCGCTCCGCGCGATGGCCCGCACCGCGGATAAGATCTCCTCGTCGACACGGGTTTCAAGTTTCTCGCGCGATCTCGTCGGCATAGAGGCTCTTTTCGCTTGGCCTCTTCTCATAGCACGGGACCTCAGAAATTAATTTCAAAAAGGACCGGCGTCCCGCCGCGCTCCCGCCAGACGGGCGCCGGCCCCCTCCACCACGCTGCGCAACCGCCGTTTTATCTGCTATGATGCGCTTCGCGAGGCGCATCATAGCAAATGCCGATGAGCTACAGTTTTTCAGTTATCCTGGAGCCGCAGCCTGAAGGCGGCTTCACCGTGCTTGTCCCGGCTCTGCCGGAAGTGGTGACGGAAGGCGAGACGGAGCGGGAGGCGCTCGTCAACGCCGAGGAAGCAATCCGCGCGGTTCTCGATTATCGGCGCGCTCATGGCCTGACAATTCCCCCCGACGCGATTCCTGAAATCCGCAGCGTGACCGTCGCGGCCTGAGCGTGACCGATGGAAGGCTGCCCGCCGTGGATGGGCGCCGCGTCGTTCGAGCTTTGATGCGCGCGGGGTTCCTGACAGATCGGATTGTCGGCAGCCACCATCATGGTCTTTCCGGGGCGCCCGGCGCGAACCGTCACCGTTCCCGTCCATTCGAGCCGCGACCTCAAGCCAGGCACGCTCCGCTCGATCATCAAACAGGCAGGGTTCAGCCTCGAGGAATTCAAGGCGCTCCTTTAACCTTCCGTGAGCGCCCGCCGAAGCCCTTGCCCCGCGCCCGCGCCTTTGCCAAAAGGGGCCCTCCCCCCGGAGGTTAGAGCTCAGTGACCATCGCGATCCAACCCGCCTTCGAGCGCATCGGCGAGGAGAACGCCTTTGCGGTCTTGGCTCGGGCGGCTGAATTGCAGCGCCAGGGACACGACATCATCAATCTCGGCATCGGACAGCCCGACTTCAAAACGCCGCCCCATATCGTCGAAGCGGCCGTCAAGGCTTTGCGCGACGGCGAGCACGGCTATACCGACGCGACCGGGATCAGGCCGTTGCGCGAGGCGGTGACGGAAGACCTGCATCGGCGCCTAGGCGTCGAGGCCTCGCCCGATGATGTGCTGATCGTCCCCGGCGGCAAGGTGACGATGTTCATGGCGATCATGATGTTCGGCGAAAAGGGCGCCGACATCGTCTATCCCGACCCGGGCTTTCCGATCTATCGCTCGATGATCGAATTTTCCGGCGCGCGGCCCATTCCTGCGCCGATGCGGGAAGAGAACGGCTTCGCCTTCTCCGCCGAGGAAGCGCTCAAGCTGATGACGCCCGAGACGCGGCTCGTCATTCTCAATTCGCCCGCCAACCCGACCGGAGGCGTGACCCCGAAAGAGGAGATCGACAAGCTCGTCGCCGGCCTCGCGCGCTTTCCCAATGCGGCGATCATGTCGGACGAGATCTATGGCCAGCTCACCTATGACGGGCTCGCGCACCGCTCGCTCATGGCCTATCCGGAGATCCGCGATCGGCTGATCCTGCTCGACGGCTGGTCGAAGACCTACGCCATGACGGGCTGGCGGCTCGGCTATTCGGTCTGGCCAAAACCGTGGCGCGACGTCGCGCGCAAGCTCGCGGTCAATTCGTATTCCTGCGTGAACTCGGCGGCGCAATTCGCCGGAATCGCAGCGCTGAAAGGGCCGCAGGACTCGGTCGAGGCGATGCGGGCGGAATTCGATCGGCGCCGCAAAGCGGTCGCGGCGGGCCTCAACCGTCTTCCCGGCGTTCGCGCGGTGACGCCGAAAGGCGCATTCTACGCTTTCCCGAACGTCTCGCGCACAGGCTGGAAGGCGAAGCCTCTCGCTTCGGCGCTCCTGCAGGAGGCGGGGGTGGCGACGATCGGCGGCCCGGACTTCGGCGTCCACGGAGAGGGCTACCTCCGGCTTTCCTACGCGAACTCGCTGGAAAACATCGAACGCGCGCTCGAGCGCATCGGGGATTTTCTCAGTCGTCCAGCCCGCGCAGCCGCGGGTCTGTGACGCTTCCTCCCATGTCCTTTAGCGCGATGAAGGTGATGATGCGAGCACTGGTGTTTGGCGCTGCGGTCGGCTTGTGCGCGCTCGCGCCAGCCGAGGCGGCGAGTCCGTCGCAGATGGCCTGTGACGCGGCCAAGATCGGCGCCCGCGAGCTTGCCGAGTGCTTGAGAATCACCGCCGAACGCGCCGAGAAGAACCTGGGCGCGGTTGTTGACGAGGCGATCAAATCGATCAACGCCCGTCAGGGTCTCTTGTCGTCGCAAAAGGGGCGGTGGCGCCGCTCGCTCAGCGACGCTCAGGCGCAATGGGTCGCATGGCGCGACTCCGAATGTCAGGACGTCGCGCCTTTCGAATCGGGCATGGACGCGAAGGCTGGCGATCCGCGCCTGCGCTGCATCATCGACTACAACGCCGAGCGCGCATCAAGTCTTAAGGCGCGCTATCCTTGAGCCGCACCATCAGGCCGCGCTCCGCGCGTCGCCCGGCTCAAGGCTTTTGAAGGAGGCAAGCATTGGCGACTCTCGAAGGCCTCGGCTACGCCATCGACTCGGTCGATCGCGGATCGTATCTGCGCGAAGACCCATCCGAGGTCGCGCGTCTGCGCGCTCGTGACGACGCGCGGGTCCTCGTGATCGCCCGCGATATGCCCGTGCTGCGCAATGGCGAGAAGGGGCTCGACTCGCTCTTGCCGTTGAGCGAGATCGAGGCTTTGGGAGGGGCTCAAGCCGAGGCGCTGCTCGGCCTTGCGCCCGGCGGGGCGCCGATCTTCGCCGCGCTCCTGCCTGACGGCGCGGTGGAGATGCGCTCCGATGCGAGCGACGGTTTCCTCGATCGGCGCGTGCTGGTCGCGCCGGGGCGGGAGGACCTGAAACTGGTCGACCTCCGATCGATCGCGGTCAGCGGTCTCGTTGCGCCCGATCAAGCGGCGTGGCTCGCCGCGGCCAAGTCGCTCATGTACTGGCATGCCCGCCACCGCTTCTGCTCGAATTGCGGCGCCGCCGATGAAGTCGCCATGTCGGGCTGGCGGCGGGACTGCAAGGTCTGCAAGGCGACGCATTTCCCGCGCACCGATCCGGTCGTCATCATGCTGGCCGTCGACGGCGACGCGTGTCTGTTGGGCCGCCAGCCGAGGTTCCCGAAGGGCATGTACTCGGCCCTGGCAGGGTTCCTCGAGCCCGGCGAGACGATCGAATCCGCCGTCAGGCGGGAAATCCTCGAAGAGGCGGGCGTCGCGTGCGGCAAGGTCCGGTACTTCGCCTCGCAGCCGTGGCCGTTCCCCGCCTCGTTGATGATCGGGTGCTTCGCCGAGGCCGAAAGCCGGAACCTCCGGGTTGACCAGGTCGAGCTCGAGGACGCGCGCTGGTTTGATCGCGACGAGGCGGTCGCCCTTCTCGAACGACGGCACGGAGATGGTCTGACGGCGCCGACGCCAATGGCGATCGCCCACCACCTCTTGAAGCGATGGGCCTACGGGGGCGTGAAATTCGGCGAATAGGCTGAAGAAAAAAAGAGCGGATCGGCTAGGAGGGGGCCCGCCGATCCGCTAGCCCTCGTGGAAGTATGTTCGGCTCGCCTTGGCGCTCGGGGGCTGGGGGGCAAGAAAACCGAGCTAACCGCAAACCGATTCCACGTGGCACAGTCTGGACTGTGATCGCCCGTTGCGGCGCGCGCTTGACGACAAACCGGCCAAACTAAGGCATGTTGTAAAAAATTTCTTGCTTTCATCAGAAGTCAGGCGCTCGAACAAAGAAACATCATCACGAATAGTTGAAAACGTCAGTTGGTCGCTGCCTTTTCTTTGGGCGACAATTTTCGCTTTCAATCGCTTGACGGCGTTTTCTTTGCCGATTTTTCACCAACCCGCTTGGCTGTTTTATGAGCGGGCGTGGACTTTCCGGAATGTCGCCCAGCTTTCAGCTTGAGTTGCGATGAGGGCCGTGCGGCCGCGGCGCCATCGCCCTCCTGGGCGTTCGCCAGCGCCGTCGCCTTTTCCGCGGAAAAGGTCCGAGCTCGGGTCGTCTCGACCGCCGTCTCCGTTTTCATACCGTGCGCGCCGAGCACGGGACCCTTCCAGCCGGGCGCGGGACCGATGTAGACGGGCACCGGATCGAAGCGGATCTTTCCGTCCGGAAGCTCGGTGCGAGCGACCGGCGAGAGCAGCGCGGCGAATGGATTGGGGAACGGGCTTCCCCCGCGCCCTCCGGAGTCGCCGGTCGCCTGAGCGGGCTCGGCAATTTCGTCCTCGGCCGCGGCGACGAGGGCCGCGTTGCGATGCAGGCAAACGTCGGCGCGCATATTGGGCGGGGCGCCCGAGCCGGCGGGAAGCGATTCCGGCGAACCGCTGCCGCCGCCGCCCATCGCGAAGCCGCGGTCGAAGAGATCGGCCGCTTCCTGGTTGCGCAGCTTCGCGGTCGGGGCGCCGAGCACCACCACGATCAGTCGGCGCCCGGAATGGTTGGCGCTCGCGACGATGTTGAAACCGGCCGGACAGGTGAAGCCCGTCTTCATCCCGTCCGCGCCGGGATAGCGGCCGAGCAAGCCATTGTGATTGGCGATGTATCGGCCGGAAAGTTGGATTGCGCCGATGCCGAAGAGGTCGGCGTGGTCGGGAAACTCGCGCAACAGCGCCCGGGCGATGATCGCCATGTCGCGGGCCGAGGACACGTGATCGGGATTGTGCAGGCCGTTGGGATTGACGAAATGCGATTCATGCAGGCCCAACCGCTGCGCGTCGGCGTTCATGTCGCCGGCGAAGGCTTCGACGGAGCCCGAAACGCCCTCCGCAACCATCACCGCCACATCGTTGGGCGACTTGACCATCAGCATCTTGAGCGCGTTGTCGAGGGTCACCTGCGTGCCGGGCCGGAAGCCCATCTTTGACGGCGGCATGCGCGCCGCGCGCGCCGACATGACGAGCGGCGTGTCGAAGGTGAGCTTGCCGCTTCGCACCGCGTCGAGGGCGACATAGACGGTCATGAGCTTGGTGAGCGACGCCGGATACCACGGGGCGGTCGCTTCGTTCTGCATCAGCACCTGGTCGCTGTCGGCGTCGACAACGAGGTAGGGCGTGGTCTCAGCCGAGGCCGCTCCGAGCGTCAGCGCGGCGGCGAAGCCATAGAGGGCGCGCCGGCCGATCGAGCGCCAGCCACATGGCATGATTGCGTTCCCCGCGATCTCTCTAGACTGAGCGTTTCCTAATGGATGGCCGCTGAAATCTCAAGCCGCGAGGGCGTTTAGCGCAGGTTCCGAGGGGGCTCGGGGGGCAAAGGTCGCGCCGATTTCGCGCCGACCGCACGGACCATCAGACGATGTGGAACCGTTGCTTCGCTGCATCCACGGGCGGTCCCGGAGGGAAATGACCGGCAAGAATGTCGCCGCAACGCCGAGCCAATCCTATGAGCGCGTCTTCGGTCGCGCCGGCGGCGAGCGGAACGAGCGCCTCGTCGACGGTGCCTTGCCATTGTTCGTGGGATATGGCCCGCGCGGCGTCCTCGGCCGGCACGATGCGGATATAGTGTTCGGCCAGCGACACGTAGATGAGCGCGCCGCAACGCGAACGATCGATCCCGCGCAGGACGAATTGCGCCAGAGCGGCGCGATGGCCCGCTGAGCGCGCAACGCGCCTCGGGATGAGCCAACGCCGCAGCGGCGGCAGCGAAAGCAAGACCGCCGCGAGAATGGCGACGAGCAACTGGGCGACATAGATGCGGTGCGCGGAAAGCTGGGTGAAGAGCAGGAGCGGCAGCGGCGTCAAAAGCGCGAGCGTGCAAGCGCCGAGCAGAAACTCCCCGTCGAGCGAGGTCGAGGCGCCGGCGAGCACACAGACGAGGGGGGCCCTGGTCTTGAGTTGCGCATTGTCGAAGGCCGTCTCGACCCGCGCCGCCGCATCGGCATCGAGAATCATCACCAGCCCCCCGAGGCGCCGCCGCCGCCCGAAGATCCGCCGCCGCCAGAGAAGCCGCCGCCCCCAAATCCACCGCCGCCCAAGCCTCCGCCGCCGCGAAATCCGCCGCCGAACCCCCCCGTGCCCATCGGAATGAAGATGACGTTGCCGCCGCGGCCGTTTCGCCGGCCGATGCGGCTGATCACGAACATGATGAAAAGAAAGATGAGAAACGGCGCCAGCGTATCGAGGAGGGAAGCCTCGTGTTCAGCGCGCATGTCGGCCGGCTTCGGTTTCCACTCGGCCGAGTCGGTCGAAAGCGTCGTGATGATGTCGTCGACGCCGCGCGTGACCCCGCCGTTGAAATCCCCTGCCTTGAATCTGGGCGCAATAGCGTTGGAAATGATGATGCTGGAGATGGCGTCGGTGAGCGTGCCCTCGAGGCCGTAGCCGACCTCGATGCGCATTCGCCGCTCTTTCGGCGCGATCAGAAGGAGCGCGCCGTTGTTGTCCTTGGCCTCGCCCAGTTTCCAGGCGCGGAAGAGCGCATTGGCGTAAGGCTCGATCTCCTGGCCGTCGAGCGAGGGCACGGTCGCCACGACGAGTTGAATGCGCGATTTCTGTTCCAGATCGGCGAGTTTGCGCTCAAGATCGGCCTTGGTGATCGGCGAGAGAATGTTCGCCGCGTCAACCACCCTTCCCGTCAGCGGCGGAAAACTGGCTGCGCCGAGCGCCGCGCCGGCCCATAAGGCCGCGAGCAGGGCGACAATCAGCGCCTGCGGCCATACGAACGGCGCCCGCGATCCAAGACGCGGCATGCCAGCTCTCCTCTGAGCCGGGTTAGAACTTCACCTTCGGCGCCGCCTGGGCGTCGGAATCGGCGGCGAACGGAACCAAGGGCTTGATCGAGCGGAAGACCGTCTGCGCCCAGAGCACGCTCGGGAAGGTTCGCAGCGTCGTATTAAAATCCTGCGCCGCGGCGATGTAATCGCGCCGCGCGACGGCGATCCGGTTCTCGGTCCCCTCGAGCTGGGATTGCAGCGCGAGGAAGTTCGCGTTCGACTTGAGCTCAGGATAGTTTTCGCTGACCGCGAGCAGGCGTCCGAGCGCGCCCGACAACGCATTCTGCGCATCCTGCAATTGTCTAACCTTCGCCGGATCGGTCAGATCGTCGGCGTTGAGGTGGATCGATGTCGCCTTGGCGCGCGCCTCGGTGACCTGGACGAACACGTCCTTTTCCTGCTTGGCGAAGCCCTGAACGGTCGCGACCAGATTGGGGACGAGATCGGCGCGGCGCTGATACTGGTTCTGAACCTCCGCCCAAGCCGCGTTGGCGGCCTCCTGCTTGGTCGGAATGACATTGTACCCGCACGCCGAAACCGAAACGGCGATCAGCGCAAGAGCAGCGAGCGTTCGCAACCGATTGAGAAAGCCCATTGCAACCCCTCCCCCACAAAAGACCCGCGGCCGCGTGGCCGGAAGTCCAACAATAAGGCGCCAGACGCCTTTAAGCCACCAGCTATGACAAGGCCTTGACGGCCAAATCCCGCCGTCCGGTCTTGAGCGCGCGCTTGATCGCTCCCCTGGCATTCACTAGAACCCCCGCACTAGAACCCCCGGGCTCTCGCGGGCGCCCTCATCCGACCTTCGCATTTGCGCAAAAGCGCGTTCGGCGCGCCAAGAACAGGACAGAACATGCGCGTTTATTACGATCGAGACTCCGACCTCAACCTGATCAAAGGCAAGAAAGTGGCGGTTGTCGGCTACGGCAGCCAGGGGCACGCGCATCTCCTCAACATGCGCGACAGCGGCGTGAAGGAGATCGCGGTGGCGCTGCGGCCGGGCTCCCCCTCGGCGAAAAAGGCGGAGGCGGAAGGCGTCAAGGTGATGGACGTCCCGGCCGCCGCCAAATGGGCCGACATCGTGATGATGCTGACGCCGGACGAATTGCAGGCCGACATCTATCGCGATCAGCTTGCGCCCAATATGAAGAAGGGCGCGGCGCTGATGTTCGCCCACGGGCTCAACGTCCACTTCAACCTGATCGAGCCGCGTCCCGACCTCGATGTGCTCATGGTCGCGCCGAAGGGCCCCGGCCATACCGTGCGCTCGGAATACAAGCGGGGCGGCGGCGTGCCGTGCCTGATCGCGATCCATCAGAACGCGAGCGGCAATGCGCACGATCTCGGCCTCTCCTACGCTTCCGCAATTGGCGGCGGTCGCGCCGGCGTCATCGAGACGTCGTTCCGCGAGGAATGCGAGACCGACCTTTTCGGCGAACAGACGGTGCTGTGCGGCGGCCTCGTCGAACTGATCCGCGCCGGCTACGAGACGTTGGTCGAGGCGGGCTACGCGCCGGAAATGGCCTATTTCGAGTGCCTGCACGAGGTGAAGCTGATCGTCGACCTCATCTATGAGGGCGGCATCGCCAACATGAACTACTCGATCTCCAACACCGCGGAGTATGGCGAATATGTCACCGGCCCGCGCATCATAACGCCTGAGACGAAGGCCGAGATGAAACGCGTGCTTCAAGACATCCAGTCGGGCAAGTTCACGCGCGACTGGATGCTCGAGAACCGGGTCAACCAGACGTCGTTCAAGGCGACCCGCGCCCGCGCCAACGCCCATCCGATCGAAGAGGTCGGGGAGAAATTGCGCGCCATGATGCCCTGGATCGGCAAGAACAAGCTCGTCGACAAGGAGAAGAACTGACGCGCGAGCGAGAAGCGGCGCGAACCTGCGGGAATGAGGGACGACAACGCCTGTTTCCGCTAGACAGCCTGCCGCTCCTTTGCTAAACGCCGGCCCTTGCCGAGCGGGACCGCTCGGCGGACGCGATGGGCGCATAGCTCAGTTGGTAGAGCAGCTGACTCTTAATCAGCGGGTCCAAGGTTCGAGCCCTTGTGCGCCCACCATCGTAAAATCAGAAATCATTCACTTATTAATAGCACTCGCCGGTCTTGCGGCGAGTGAGGGCGCGCAGGTCGCGGACCCCGAGCGGACCTCGCGGACGAAGAATGATCCGACTGTCTGATAGCGTGGCTTGGGGCCAAAGCCCCTTGTGTCACGCGATCCGACTTAAAGGGCGAGAGTTACAGCCTCTGAGCGACACGGTTTGCCGCATGCCGGGTGGTTGGGAAGGAGACGGCGTCAATCAAACGCACTGATCGAGGCCGTGCCGACGCGCCCAAGCAGTCCGCTCTCGGTCGCTTCCCGTGAGCTGCCTCAGTTGAAGATCAGTCATCGAACAAGCGCCCTAGCCGGGCGGCGCGCGAACGGGGTTCCAACCTCAACATGCAAGCCCTGCTCCAACCCAATTTCGTCGGACGAGTCGCGTGAGGCCGTCATCCGCGCCTAAACGCTGAACCAGTTCGGGAGTTCCAAGGGCGTAGCAGCCCTTGCCCCGACGCGCTCACTGTGGAGACGCCTGACGCATCCAAATCGGCTCAACGACGTTGTAGGTCGTCCCCAACGGCTGGGAGGGGTAGAGCGGGACGCTGCGTGGCGGTCTATGAAGCCGAGGAAATTGCAATGAATGAAGAACTCACCTGGACCGAGATTCTCAAATCCGCCGTCGCCCTGGGGCTCATCGACGGCAGTGGTAGCAAAGCCGAAGCAGTTGAGTCCAGGAGATGCTGACAAAGCAGATGGAGGCCGGCCGTGTCGAGCGCCTCGCTCGTGGCCGCTTTCGGTTCAAGTTTGTTCCCGGTCTACTGAACGAGCCTGAGACAAATGACGACGGCTGAGCGCAATTTGCGCATTTGATCGCCGCCGCCCGCGCTATGCTTGCCGAGCAAATCCTCGCTGCTGTCGCCGGCGGCTCAACTACGACGATTTGGACAAGACTGACACGCCGCGCTCATGTCGAGGATTAAGCTCAACTGATGCCGCGTGTCGTCACGCCTTCTGCCTCTCAGGCCATAAAGCCCGGCCGGCCGCGCCGCGATGCTGCCCTTCCTCAATTCGTCTCTCCGCAGCTTTCGCAGCCCGTCCAGACGCCGCCCTCAGGGCCGCAATGGGTGCATGAGATCAAACTCGACGGCTTTCGCATGGCCGCGCGAATCGACAACGGCCGAGTTCAGCTCCTGACGCGCACAGGCCTCGACTGGACAGACAGATATCCGGTCGCCGTCGCTGCGCTCGCGAATCTTAGCGTGAAGACGCCTACATTGATGGCGAGTTGTGCGGCGTTGATGAAGCTGGACTGCCAAGCATTGCCTTGACGCAAGCGGCGACCGATGGCGAGCGCGGCGTGCAACTCGTCTACTACGCTTTCGATCTCTTGCATGTTGACGGCTGGGACATATCGAACCTGCCCCTCATCAGGCGCAAGGAGCCGCTTGAGCCGCTGGTCGCAAACAAACCGGGCCGTCAGTTCAACGGACATGAGACCGGCGACGGCGAACTCATCCTGAAGCACGCCGGCAAGCTCGGTTTCGAGGGCGAGTCTCAAAGACGATCGACGCGCCTTATGCGCCAGGCAATCAGGGCTGTGGCGCAAAGCCAGCGTTCAACCGCCAGGAGCGTCAAGTCGGACTTCGGACCGCCTGATCGCTATCGGAGTGAGGGCCGGAGGGCCGGCCGCGAATGGCGCGATTATGGCGGAATCAAAGCAGAGACCGATCGTGGGCGGATCCAGTGCTCGCCTTGGGGCAACAGTTCGATTGCTGTGTCGGAACATGCCGTTAGTTTGTCAGTTGATCGTTACAATAGCGACTCGGTCGCGCAAGTAGAAGGAATCGTGGAGTCGTCGCGATATGCCGAACTTCTTCAATCTCCCGACATTCACCGACGCCAGAGACGTTCACGTCGTCATCGAGACCCCGCGCGGCAGCCACGTGAAGTTCGCCTACGATGCCAAACTTAAAACCTTTGTTCTCCGGAAATCTCTGCTGACCGGCCTCACGTACCCTCACGACTGGGGATTCGCGCCATCGACGACGGCGGATGACGGAGATCCTCTCGATGTCATGGTCATTCATGACGGGACCACGTTTCCCGGGGTCGTCGTCATCTGCCGCCCCATCGGGATTCTTCGGATTGAGCAAAAGAGCAAGAATAAACCAGAGCGCAATGATCGCGTATTCGCCGTGCCGCTGCGCTCGCATTCCGGAAACGCTCTCAAGGATGTCCGAGATCTGACCAAGCCGATTCAGGACGAGCTTGAGAAGTTCTTCATCGCTACCGAAGAGCTTGAGGACAAGAAGCTCAAGATTCTCGGCTGGGAAGGTCCCGGCCCGGCGCTATCAGCCGTTGTGCAAGCGGCAAAATCCTTCGCGAAAAATAAGGAGTAACCGCCAACTCGCGCTTCCGGGTTGAAAGCCCGCATAAAGAACTCATGGAGGAAGAGCCTCGTGGAATATGCCGTCCGCTTTCTCGCGGGAGGCCTAATCGTTTCCGTATTCGCGATGATCGGAGACATCCTCCGGCCCAAGAGCTTTGCCGGCCTTTTCGGAGCCGCGCCCTCCGTCGCTCTCGTCTCGCTTTCTCTCGCCCTATGGAATCGTGGCGGCGCTTACGCTTCAACCGAGGGACGCTCCATGATCCTGGGAGCAGTCGCGTTCGCAGTTTACAGCTTTTTGGTCTGCCAACTCATAATGCGCGTCCGCTGCTCGGCTCTGACTGCGACCGCGACAGCGATGATTGCGTGGTTTGCCGTGGCTATCGGGCTCAAGCAGATTTTGCTGGGCTAGGCCATGGTTGTTCGATTTAAGCTATCTGCAGTCAAAGACAGTCGCTGGAACGAGCTCATTTTGCGCTTCTTTTTAGGCGGGCTTGCAACGGTCGTGGCTGGATTGGCGGGGAACGTCTGGGGTCCGGTCGTAGGGGGTCTGTTTCTAGCCTTACCCGCAATCTTTTTCGCGAGCGCTACACTCGTTGAGAAACATGAGCACAAGCGGAAAGAGGAAAAAGGGCTGAAAGCTGGAGAGCGCGGCAAGAACGCGGCTGCTCTAGACGCGGCGGGCTCAGGACTCGGAGCCATTGGCCTCGTCGCCTTCGGCGCGGTCGTGTGGCTTTTCGCCCCAAAGAGTGCTGTTGGCTCGCTCGCATTTGCTTCGATCGCGTGGTTAGCGGTCTCTGCTCTCTTGTGGCGCGCCCGGATTCATGTCCGAGTGATCCGGACATAGCGACAAAGCGCGAGAACTGTCAGCAGGCAGGAATTGTGACGTTAATTTTGAAGTAGAGTACCCCCCGGTTGATGCAAGACTGACGATCGAGGAAGTGCTCGAGCCGGCGACGTGATCACGTTGGTCGTTGGTTACGCGGTCCTCGGGTTTTAGCGGCAACGGGTGCAGCGCCAAGCGTTCGCTCTGTCCGGGGCGGACGCAAACGTCGATCGCATCAAAATGATGTCGCCAACTCCGTCAGTTGTCGCGCCGCCGCGGCACGGGCCGCCTCGACCTCGTCCCGCGGACCGACGGTGGGGCCGACGGTGACGAAGCGCACGCTGCGCACGCCGATGAAGCGCAGGATGTCGCGCAGATAGGGCGTCGCCATGTCGACGCGGCCCCTGTTCATCCCCGTCACGAAGTCGCCGCCGCTCGCGAGGATCACGATCGTCGGTCGGTCCTTGAGAAGGCCGCGATAGCCCTCGGCGGGATTGAAGCTGAAGGTCAGCCCCGGCTGCACGACGAGATCGAACCATTGCTTGAGCTTGTAGGGCACGCCGAAGTTCCACATCGGCGTCGAGATCAGCACCCGCTCGGCGAGCGCGAAGCGGAGCGCGAGCCGCTCGACGACCGCAAAGGCGTCGCGCTCGGGGTTCGTGAAGGACCGACCGCCGAGGCGCGCGTATTTGGCTTCGAGCGCTGGGCCATCGAACTCTGGCAAGGTCTCGCGCCAGAGGTCCTGGAGATCGACATCCCACGACGGCCGCCTCCGGCGAAACTCGGCCACGAAGGCGTCGGCCGCCTCCGAGGACGCCGAGCCTGCCCGCGGCGAGCAGCGCAGGTGGAGGAGCTTCGGCACCTACGGTCCCGCTGGCGGCAAGCGCCTCATCCGAGCGCCCGGATGACGGTCTCGGCGTTCGTGACCACGGCGACGTTCTGCATGGCGAAGTCGATCGAGGCGCGGTGCCAGGCCGCATTCATGGTCGAGCAGCAATCCTCGGGAACGATGATGAAATAGCCCTTGTCGGCGCCGGTGCGCGCCGTGTGCTCGATCGACATGTTGGTCCAGGCGCCGGTGTCGATGATCATGTCGCGCCCTTGAGCGCGCAGGATCGTCTCGAGGCGCGAGCCTTCCCACGCGCTCATCCGCATCTTCTCGACCACGAAGTCGCCGGGCTGGGGTTCGAGGCCGCTGACCGGCGCCGCGCCCCAGGTGCCACGCACCATCCCCTTCGTGTCGGCGATCCCTTCGAACAGCGGCGCGTTCAGCGTGAGGCCCGGCGCGCCGGGCTCGACGACGAACCAGACGTGAATGACCGCGACGCCCCGCGCCCGCGCCGCCGCCGCGAGGCGACGGATGTTCTCGATGACATTCTGCTCGCGCGCATGCGCCGGCGCGCCCGAAGACGCGAAGGCGCCGCCATCCATCATGACGTCGTTTTGCATATCCTGAATGATGAGCGCGCAGCGCCTGGGATCGAGTGTGAGATTTTGGGCAAGCGGCGATGACGGCGCCGACGGCGCGGTTTCGCCGCCCTGCGTCGCGCGAGGCGCGGCGGCGGACGGGGTCAACCGCACGTTCATGTAAGGCTCGCGCCGCGGGCCGACCTTCGTCTCGACGCGATAGACCGAGTGGGTCGCGGTCAGAAACAGGGTGCGGAATTCCGGCCCGCCCCAGGCGAGATTGGAGACGAGCTCAGGCGCCCGCACCTTGCCCAGAAGATCGCCCGAGGGCGCGTAGACCCATACGCCTCCAGGCGCGGTCACCCAGACATTGCCGCGATGGTCGCATTTCATCCCGTCGGGCACGCCGGGCTCGAGCGAGGAGCGCACGCCGGAAGCAAAGAGGCGTCCGCCCGAGAGCGATCCGTCGGCGGCGACATCGAAGACGCGGATCAGCGTCTGCACCGTGTCGTTGACATAGAGGCGCTTCTCGTCGGGCGAGAAGCAGAGGCCGTTCGGCTGGTCGAAGAGAAGACGGTCGACAAGCAATTGCGGAGCGCCGCCGCCCGGCGGGATGCGGTAGACGCCCTGGAAACCGAGCGCGCGCGGCCGCTCGACGCCGTAGACCGGCATGCGGCCATAATAGGGGTCTGAGAAATAGATCGAGCCGTCCGAGCGGACGCAGACGTCGTTCGGGCTGTTGAGCTCCTGCCCGTCGAAATGGCTGGCGATCGTTTCGCGCCGCCCGTCCGGCCGCTCGCGGACGACCGAGGAGGTCGCGTGCTCGCAGACGATCAGGTTGAGATCGGCATCGTAAGTCATGCCGTTGCATTTATTGGAAGGTCGCCGCGTCTCGGCGACGCCCCGCGACGGATCCCAGCGCCGCCGCACGTCGGCCGGCATGTCCGAGAACAGGAGATAGTGATCGACGGGATGCCAAACCGGCCCCTCGGTGAAGGTGAATCCGGTTCCGACCTGCCCGACCGGCGCGTAAGGGTCGATCAGCTCCTCGAATTCCGGCCTTAGCGTCGCATGCGTCATGGCTCGGACTTCCTCAGGCCGGGAACCAGTTGCGCTTCGGCAGCGTCTGGACGATCGGGCCAGGCACGGAATCTTGCAGCCGCGCGACGACCTGGCCGTGCTCGATCTTGGCCGGGCGATCGTGAATCGGCAGCACGAAGCGGGCGTTGGCGACCACCTTCTTGATGGCGGCCTTCTCGGCGCGCTTGCTCATGCCATGGTTACCGGTCGTCTGCGGCTCGGCGTCGTGATTCTGATGAAACGGCTCAACGAGCTGATCGTGGATGTCGTAGATGACGTCGCCGCAGATCGTGGCCACCCCTTCGGCGGTGTGCACATGCACGTTCATCGAGCCTTCGGTGTGGGCGTTCGCGGCTTCGCAAAAGACGCCGGGCATGATTTCGATCGGGCCGCTCACCTCGAGATCGAGGAAGCGCAGCGCGCTCTTGGCGTGCAGGCGATCGATGAGGTGCTTGATGTCGGGCGCCGGGTACTGGGGATGCATGAGTCCCGAGACCGAATATTCGAGCTCGCGGCGATTGAGGACGACGGTCGTGTTCATCGGAAAGAGATCGTCCTTGCCTGCGTGATCGATGTGCAGATGCGTGTGTAGGATGTAGCGCACGTCGCCCAGGCGCACGCCATGCTTGGCAAGTTGGTTCTCGATCATGTTCTCGTGGAACTGCAGGCCCCGCATGCCGAGCGATTCCATGATCTGGTTCGATCGGTAGCCAGTGTCGACGACGATCGGATACTGGCCGCCCAGAATGAGAAAGCCGAGCGTCAGCACGCGCCGCGTGCGCCCGCAATCCTTGCCGAGCACGAAGAAGCTGCCTTCGAGCTCGATGTCGCCAAAGTCGAGGACCTTGATTTCCAGCGGCATGATTTCCTCCCAATATCGTGATCTGTTGCGTATGGCTCAGGCGGCGATCCGATAGATCCGCATGGCCGTGTCGTGCAGGATCGCCTGCTGTTCCTTCGGCGCGAGCGACGCGACCGCGTCCCGGTGGGCCGTCAGAAGCTCCGCATATGAGGTCCAGAGCTTCTCGATCGGAAAGTTCGAGCCGAACAGGCACCGGTCGGGCCCGAAAATGCGAACGGTCTCGCGGACGACCTCGGCGATATGCTTGGGCTCGTTGCGGTGGATGAAGGTGCCGAGACCGGAAAGCTTGCTCGCCACATTCGGGCAGGCGCCGAGACGGACCATGCCGGCGCGCCATTCGGCGCGCCCTTCCGGCGACAGATCTTCGAGCATGCCGGCGTGCTGAAGCACGAACGTGACCTTCGGACACGCTTCGGCGAGATCCGCCGCATGCGCCATTTGCGGCGCGAACACCTGCAGGTCGAAGCTGAGGCCGTAGTCGGCGCAATAGCCGACGTTGCGGCGAATCTTCGAATCCGCGACCAGATCGGCCCGCGCCGCGAAGCGATATTGCGGGTTCTCGTGCCAGTGCAATTGCATCCGCACGCCGCGCATGAGCGGATAGCGCGAGAGCCGGTCGAGCTGCGGGCGCACGTCGTCGGCGTTCATGTCGGCATAGGCCACGATCGCTTGCGGCCATCCGGTCTTGTCAGCGGTACGCTGCACCCACGCCGCTTCGTCCTCATAGGCCGCGGGCGACCAGTTGGTCTGAACATACACGGACTTGACGACGCCAAGGCCCGCGAGATCGGCGCGGAATTCCTCGATCGGGTAGTCGCGGCGGATGGGCTCGTACGGGCCAAAGATGCGCGGTTGCATCGGCCCCATGAGCCAGGGAAGGTCCGCCTGCCGCCAGATGTGATGATGGCCGTCGACAACGGGAATCACGCGGCTCTCCTGCGCCCGAGCGCGAGGACGTGATTGACGATCGCCGGGGTCGATCCCCCATCAACCATGTCATCGACAAAAGGATGGATCGCGACCAGCGCCTCGGTGCGCGGCCGGAAGTCGCGGCCGACCGCGAGCGGGGTCAGCCAGCTTATGCGCCAGGCGCGGCGCGAGAGTCGCGCGACGGAATCGGCAAGCGCGGTCGGATCCCCGCGCTCGAGACCGTCCGAAACGATGAGGGTGACGGCGCCGCGCGCATAAGTCGAAAAGCGCGGGACGGCAAGGAACGCTTCGAGCGCGTCGCCGATGCGCGTGCCGCCGTCGAAATCGCTCACGATGTGGGCCGCGGCTGCGAGCGCCTGCTCGCGCCGCTTGAGCCGCATGGGACGCGTCACGCGGGTGAGCCGAGTGCCGAAGGTGAAAGCCTCGACCCGCGAATTCGCCTGGACGAGCGCATGCGCGAGCCGAAGATTCTCCTCGGTGCGGGCTTTCATCGAGCCAGAGACGTCGATCAGCAACAGGGTCTTGCGCGGTCTCAGGCGGCGCTTGAGACGGGAAAGTTTTAGGATTTCGCCGTCATTGCGCGTCGCGTCCCGCAACGTGCGCCGGAGGTCGACGACCGGACCCCGCCGCGTGCGCCAACGCCGGAAGCTTGCGCGCTTCGGCAGACGCCTCGGGGCTTCCCGCGTCAGACGGCGGAGCGCCTCGGCGGTCTCGGCGGGGCCGAAGCGACGCTCGACCAAAGCCTCGGCGCGGGTCGCGGCCTGGCCGGATTCATTCGACTCCTCGGCTGCGAGCGATTCCTCAACGCCGCGCCGGTCCTCCTGGACGCGAACGACGTTGTCCTTTTCGCCTTCCGGCAGATCTTCCCCTTCGGCGCCGAGGAAATGCATGTCGAAGAGCGCATGATAGGCAGCGTGGCGTTCGGGCGGCGGGGCGAGAGTCGCGAGGCCGGCCTGACGGACGTCCTCGAGATCGCGCGGCCCCAGGAGGCCGATCGCCGACAGGAACGCGGTCGTCTGTTCCGGCGCGATTGCGAAGCCATTGGCGCGCAGCGCGGCGGCGAAGTCGAGGAAGGGCCGGACCGCGCGCGGCGCGGGATCGATTGCGCTCATGCGACCGACTCGGCGAGCATCGCGTCGAGACGTCCGGAAACATAGGCGAGGTCTTCCTCGTCCTTGAGCGCAACCCCGATCGAGCGCTTGAACGCATCCGGCCAGCGGGCGCCGCCGCGATTGAGCAGCGTCGCCGCCTCCGCCCAGTCGACCGCCTCCGAAATGCCCGGCGTCTTGCTCAAGGGCTCGCGCCTGAGCTTGCCGACGGCGGCGACGACGGCGCGCGCCGTCGCCTCGGCGACGCTGGAGGCGCGCAGCATCACAATGCGCGCCTCACGCTCAGCCGTGGGATAGTCGATCCAGTGATAGACGCACCGGCGCCGCAGCGCCTCGTGCAGGTCGCGCGTGCGGTTCGAGGTGAGAATGACAACGGGTCGCTCGGCGGCGCGGATCGTGCCGCGCTCCGGAATCGAGATCTGGAAGTCGGACAGGAACTCGAGCAGGAACGCCTCGAACTCCTGATCCGAGCGGTCGATCTCGTCGATGAGGAGAACGGTGGAATCGGGGGCGCGCAAAGCGGCCAGCATCGGGCGCTCGATCAGGAACGGCTCGCTGTAGATGTCGACGCTCTGTTCGCCCGCCTGCCGGATCGCCAGCATTTGGCGAGGATAGTTCCACTCATAGAGCGCCGAGGAGGCGTCGATGCCTTCGTAGCACTGGAGGCGGATGAGGCGGCGCGCCAGCACCGCGGCGACCGCCTTCGCCGCCTCCGTCTTGCCGACGCCCGGAGCGCCTTCGAGCAGGAGCGGCTTGCCGAGCGCAAGCGCGAGGTAGGCGGCGGTCGCAAGGCCGTCGTCGGCGAGATAATAGGCCGAGCGCAGCGCGCGCTCGAGCGCGTCCGGACTGTCGATCCCAACGATGTCGGACCGGATCGCCATGCCTGAAGGCCTAGCGTCGCGCCTGCGGGCGCGCGCCGCCCTGCGCCTTGATGGCGCGCAGCACCTTTTCGGGCGTGATCGGCAATTCGTCGACACGCACACCGACCGCGTTGAAGATCGCGTTGGCGACCGCCGGCAGAACGGGGTTCGCGCACATCTCGCCAGGCCCCTTGCCGCCAAAGGGCCCATCCGCGGCGGGACGTTCGAGGACCGCGATGTCGTGTGGGCAGATGTCGCCCGGGCCCGGCATCAGATACTCGACGAAATCGCGCGGCCCGTGGCTCGGATCGGGATAATAGGGCTCGGGCGTCTCGTAAAGCGCGTGGCTCACGCCCATCCAGGCGCCGCCGACGAGCTGCTGCTCGACAAGGCGCGGATTGAGCGCCCGGCCGAGCTCGTAGGCGCTGTCCATCCTCACCATCGTCACTTCGCCCGTCTCATCGTCGACTTCGACCTCGGCGACGAGGCAGGCATGGGCGTAGCAGGTGGCGGGCGACATCTCTCCGGTCTCCGGATCGACGGCGGAGAGCGGAACAAGGAAGATGCCGCGCCCGGATATGGTGCGTCCTTGCCGGAACTGCGCCGCGATCGCCACATCCTTGGTCGAGATCGACCGGTGCGGCGCGCCCTTCACATGAATATTGCCGCGCCCGTCCGTTTCGAGGTCGGCGACGTTGACCTCGAGCTCCTCGGCCGCGGCCTCCATCATGACGCCGCGCGCTTCCTTCGCCGCCGCCATGACGGCGTTGCCGACGCGGTGGGTGCCGCGTGAGGCGAAGCTTCCCATGCAATGGGGGCCGGTGTCGGAATCGGCCGTATCGACATAGACGTCCTCGACGGGCACGCCGAGCGTCTCGGCGCAGATCTGCCGCGTCACGGACTTCATGCCCTGGCCGAGGTCGATGGACGACAGCGACACCGTAAATTTGCCGCTCGGATTCGAGTGAACCAAGGCCTGGCTCGGATCGCCGCCGAGGTTCATGCCGATCGGATAGTTCATCGACGACATGCCGCGTCCGCGAAGCTTGGCCATCTCAACGTCTCCTTGCGCCGAACACGGACGAAAAGCGGATCGCGCCGTGCGACGGCTGAGCCGCCGGGGGCGCGGAAGGCGGGGATGGAGGCGGCGGCGACCGAAGCGGCTCGGGAGCCGGCGGCGCGGGCCGGTCATAGGTCGTGCGCTGTTGCCCGGGGGCGCGGTTGACGACGATCGGCTCGCGCGGCGTCGGCGGAATGGCGGCGCGGGCGCCCCCTCCGTCCTTGCGCGACGACATGCGCTTGAACTCGTCTCGGATCGGCCATTTGGCCTTCTCCGCCGCGACCTGCACGCATTCGATGAGGGCGGTGTTCTTCGCCTCGCGCCGGTGGGCCTTCATGTCCCCGTCGCGATAGGCGTTGATGAGGCGGAACTCCATCGGATCCATGCCGACGAGATGGGCAAGCTTGTCCATCTGGCATTCGATCGCGAAATCGACGGCCGTCACGCCGAAGCCGCGCATCGCCGTCGCCGGCACCCGATTGGTGAAGACGCAATAGACGTCCGCCGAAACGTTGGGGATCGTGTAGGGTCCCGGCAGATGCGCGGCGCATTTGACGACCGCGTAGCTCGAGAGGCGCGTATAGGCGCCGCTGTCGAAGAAGCAACGGAACTGACGCGCGAGGATGCGCCCGTCGCGCGCAATCCCGTCCTTGATGTAGATGCGCTCGGCGCCGCGCGGAGCGCAATAGATCATCTCCTCCTCGCGCTCGATCACATAGCGGACCGGCCGGCCGGTCAGCATGGCCCCGAGGATGGATAGCGGCTCGGTGACGGTGTCCACCTTGCCGCCGAACCCGCCGCCGACCGTGCCGCCGATGAAATGCAGCGTGTTCGACGGGACGTCGAGAATCTTGGCGCAGGTGTCGAGCGAGAAGAACAAAGCCTGCGTCGAGGTGTAGACGACGTAACGCCCGTTGGTGTCCGGCGCGGCGATCGAGCCGTTCGTCTCCGTATGCGCCTGCTCGATCGGCGACATTTGATAGCGCTGTTCGAGAATATGATCCGCCGCGGCGAAGCCGCGCTCGACGTCGCCGAAGCGAAGCTTCTGGTGGTCGTAAATGTCGTGGTAGGTGAAAGTGTTCTTAGGGTACGTCTCGTTGACCACCGGCGCGCCGGGCTTCATCGCTTCCTCGACGTCGAAGACGGTCGGCAGCGGCTCGTAATCGACGCGGATCTTCGCCAGCGCCTCGAAGGCCTCGCGCTGACTGTCGGCGATGACGGCGACGATCGGCTCGCCCTTGTAGCGGACCTTGTCAACGGCGAGCGTCGGCTCGTCGTCCTTGCCGAAATTGATGAGACTGAGAAGCGTGTTGAGGTTGCGCGGCACGTCAGCGCCGCGAATGATGCGTCTGACGCCCGGATGACGCTCCGCTTCGGAAAGGTCGATGCGGCGGATGCGCGCATGGGAATGGGGGCTGCGGAGCACCTTGAGGTGGAGCATGCCCTGCAGCTTGTGGTCGTTGAAATAAGTCGATGTCGCCGTGACATGCCCGAGCATGTCCTGCCGCTGGGTGGGCTTGCCAATCTCCTTGAGATTGTCGTCGCGCTCGTCGGCGAAAATGTCCTTGCGCAGTTCAAGCATGGCTCAACCTCAGGCGCGCCGTTCGGCCCGCCGCGCGGCCGCGGCGAGAATGGCGTTGATGATCGGCTCGTAGCCGGTGCAGCGGCAGATGTTGCCGGAAATCGCCTCGACGACCTCGACGCGGCTCGGATCGGGGTTGCGATCGAGAAGCGCCTTCGCGGCCATGAGCATTCCCGGCGTGCAAAAGCCGCACTGGGCGGCGAAATTCTCCTTGAACGCGGTCTGGAGCGGATGAAGCTCGGGGCCCGTCTTGAGGCCGTCGGCGGTCTGGATGGATTTGCCGGCGACCGTCTCGGCGAGCGTCACGCAGGAGAGCGCCGGCTCGCCGTCGATGAGCACCGTGCAGCAGCCGCAGCCGCCCTGTCCGCACCCGAACTTGGGCGAATGATCGCCCACCTCGTCGCGCAAAGCCGTGAGGAGGTTCATGCCTCCGTCGACGAAGATCGCGACATCGCGGCCGTTGTGTCGAAACTGGAGCGGCGTCTTCGCCATTGATCAATCTTCCCTCAGCCGGCCTGTCCGAGAAGCAGCCGGCGCAGATGCACGCCGATGACTTCGCGGCGGTACCAGGCGCTGGCGATTGCGTCCGTCGCCGGCGCCGTCCCTTCGGCGGCCGCCGCCACAGCCGCGGCGACGCCAGCTTCGTCGAGCGTCCGGCCTTCGAGCGCCCGCTCGGCGGCCTTGGCCCGCATGGCGGTCGGCGCCATCGCGCCATAAGCGATGCGCGGATTGGAGACGCGCCCGCCGACCGCAGGCAGAGAGGCTGCAATCGACAGGACGGAAGCGCCCTTCGGCTTGATCCGCGCGACTTTCCTGAAGCGGAACGCTTCCGGCGTCGCCGGCCGGTCGCAGGTGACGCTGAGGACGAGCGCGCCCGGGCTTCTGTCGCGGCTTGACAGAAACTCCTCGAGCGCGATGTCGCGCGCGCCGTAGCCGCTCATCACCGCGACCGTCGCGTCGAGCGCGAGCAGCGCCACGGTGAGATCCCCATAAGGAGCGGGGGCGAAGAGATTGCCGCCGACCGTCGCCGACGTGCGCACCGCCGGGCCGCCGATCAGGCGCGCGCTGGCATGCAGGAACGACAATTCGCGATCCCGCAGGATCTGGACCAAGGTGACGCCCGCGCCGATCGTTATGCGGGCGCCGCTGGCGCGAACCTGGGTGAGCGAACGATCCTCGAGGCGCACGATCGTCGCGATCGAGACGTCGCCCTCGTTGAGGGCTCGCATGAGCAGCGTGCCGCCGCCGAGATAGCGCGCCGAGCGGTCGGACGACAACGCCGCCGCGGCCTCGGTCGGGTTCGCGAAAGTCTTGACCGTCACCGGCATCGGAAATCACCGTCTCTCATGCAGCCTCGCGCAGGTGCTTGCGGATGGCTTCGAAACCGGCCTGATAGATCTGCTCGCCGACCATGGCCGCAAGCCGCTGCTCGTCGCCAGCCAGCGTGGTGAAGCGCGATTCCCAGTGCCAGAAGGTGCGGTCGCCGTCCGTGACCGGCAACAGGCGCACATGCGCGACATAGTTGAACATGGGGATCGGCGTGTCGAGCAGGCAATAGCTGAAGCTCTGTTCGAGATCGGAGAGGGCAAGCAATTGCTCGCGCAGCTCCGAACCGTCCGCCAGCCGAAACCGGCGCACGCAACCGATGCGGTCAGACGTCTGGTTGCGCTCGATCTGGCTCGTCGCCACCTCGGGGTGCCAGCGGTCGTGGCCGTTGAAGTCGCGCAGCACGTCCCAGACCCGATCCGTGGGCGCGTCGATGATCGTGCTTTTGACGACGTGGGGCATCGCTCAACCACCGAAGGCCCGCTTGAGCGCGTCGAAGCCGCCCTGGAACACGCCCCCGCCGATGTTGGCGATGAGCTCGCCTTCCCGTTCCGGCGCGCAGTCGAATTCCGCAGTCCACTCGATGAACGTCCGCTCCCCGTCGGTGACGGGCGTCAGGCGCAGCGTGGCCACGTAATTCTCGACGCCCATCGGCGATTCGAGGATCGAATAGGTGCAGAACATGTCGTAGTCGGAGAGCCCGAGAAGCTTCTCGCGGATCCGGTCGCCGTTGCGCAGCCGGAAGTCGCGGACGCAGCCGATCTTGTCGGACGGCTCGCCGCCCTCGATGCGACTCTCGGCGATCGCCGGGTGCCAATTCGGCAGCCCGTTGAAGTCGCGCACCCGCGCCCACACGCGGTCGCTCTTGCCGTTGATGACGCTGGATACGAACACGCGCGCCATGGCTCAGCTCTTCTTGCGCGGCGACGGGCCGCCTGCGGGCGGCGGCGTGCCGTCACCCTCTTTCTTCGGCGCCGCGGTGTCCTTGCGGATGCCCTGCATGTCGCGCGCCTCGCGGATGAGGCCCGGCATTTTCGCAAGACTCCCGCCCTCGACGCCAATGTCCGACAGGATCGAGTCGATGAGCGGCGCCTGCACCCGATAGCGAAGCGCCGAATCGATCACTTCGTCGGTCGCGCTGCGCCCGCCATTCCCTCCGGAAACGCCGCCGTTGAGCCCATCGACCTGGAGGATGCGAATGCCCTCAATCTTCTCCATGGGCTTCACGCTCTCGCGCACGATCCCCTCGATCCGGTCGAGCAGCTTCCGCCGGAACAGCGAGTAGCGGGCGGGCTCCGTCAGAACGTTCTCGGCTTCGTTGAGCAGCCGCTGCGCCTCGGCCTCGACCGCCGAACGCACGCGCTCGGCTTCCGCCGCGATGCGCGTCTCTTCGGCGGCCTTCTCGGCAAGCAGAACCTCGACCGATCGGCGGCGGCGGGCGACTTCGGTGTCGCGCACCGTGACCACCCGCTCCTGCGCCTCCATGGCGCGCGCCCTCGCGTTCTCGGCTTCGGCTTGCGCGGCCGATTCCTCCAGGGATTTCTGATAGAGGGCGATGGCCTTCTCCATCGTCGCGAGGTCAACCGTTCGCTCGCGCTCGACCTCGAGCTTGCGGAGATCGCGCTCGCGCGTCACCCGCGCTTCGTCGATGCCGCGATCGGAAGCGATGCGAGCTCGCTCGATCTCCTCGCGGGAGGCGATCTCGGCCTCCTGCAACGCCTGCACGCGCGCGATCTCGAGCTGCTCGATCGAGCGGCGCCGTTCGAGGCGCGCGGCGTCGAGAACCTGTTCGCGCTCGACGTCGGTCTTCTCGATTTGCTGTTTGGCGGCGATCTCGGCCTGCCGCACGAGGCGGTCGGCGCCGATCCGCTCCGAGCGCTTCGAGGAGAGCGCGATGGTGCGCTCCTCATCGGCGAGCTCGACGGCCTGCTTCTGCTCGATATTGAGCACTTCGCGCGTCTTTTGCGAGGCGATGCGTTCGGCTTCGAGCGTAAGCTCGACAGTGATGCGCTGCCGCTCGACGGCGTCCCGGCGCCGAAGCTCTGCGGCTTCGAGCGCTTCGGCTCTCGCGATTTCGCGGCTCTTGGTGTCCTGGTCCGCCTCGATCCGCTCGGCGGCGACCGCGCGCTCCTGCGCGACGCGGGCGGCTTCGATCGCCTCGCGCGCCTTGATGTCCGCTTCCTCCAGGGCCTGCGTGCGAACGATCTCGCGGGCGCGCACCTCCTGCTCCTTGGCGATGCGGTCCGCCTGGACCTTCCGGTCCTGGGCGATGCGCGCGAGCTCGACGAGCTCGCGCGCCGCGATCTCCGCCTTTTCGAGATCCTCGTTGCGGGCGATTTCAAGTCTCCGCGTCTCGCGATCGGCGGCGATCGATTCGGCGCTCGTCGCCTTTTCCTGCGCGATGCGCGCGGCGCGCGTCGCCTTGAGCGCCGTGATCTCCGCTTCCTCGATGGCGCGCCGGCGGGCGATCTCCTCGCCCTGGGTGATCTGCTGGCTCTCGATGCGAGCGAGCGCCACGGTCTTCTCCTGGGCGATGCGCGCGGCTTCGATCGCTTCGCGCGCGGCGATGTCGGCTTCCTCCAAAGCCCGGTTGCGCGCGATCTCGCGGGCTCGCACCCGCTCCTCCTGGGCGATGCGGGTCGCCTCAGTCGATTCCCGGGCGGCGATGCCGGCTTCCTCGACCGTGCGGTTGCGGGTGATTTCGAGCGAGCGCGTCGCCTGGTCGGCCGTGATGCGCTCGGCGGCGAGCGTCTGCTCGCGCGAGATCTTCGCGGCCTCGATCGCCTGCTGGGCTGTGATCTCCGCCTCCTCGATCGTGCGGGTGCGCGCGATCTCGAGCGCCCGGACGCGCTCGTCGGCGGCGATCCGCTCGGCGTTGATCGTCGTCATCTGCGAGATGCGCAGCTTCTCCGTCGTCTCGCGCGCCGCGATCTCGGCCTCCTCGACGGCCCGGGTCCGCTCGATCTCGCGTCGGCGCGTCTCCTCCTCGTTGACGATGCGCGATTCCGTCACCGCGCGCTCCTGGAGGATGCGGGCCTTCTCGACGATTTCGCGCGCCTCGATCTCCGCCTCCTCGACGGCGCGGGCGCGTTCGATCTCGGTCTGACGCACTTCGCGTTCCGAGGCGATGCGCGCGGTGTCGACGGAGCGCTGATTGGTGATCCGCGCCTTCTCGATTCCCTCGCGGGCCGAAATCTCGATCTCCTCGACGGCGCGCGTCCGCTCGATCTCCTTCTGGCGGACTTCGCGTTCCGAGGCGATGCGCGCCTCGCTGATGGCCTGCTCGTTGGCGATACGCGCTTTTTCGATCGCCTCGCGCGCCGAAATCTGCGCCTGCTCCGCTTCGGTGTCGCGAAGCGCCCGTTCGCGGGCGACTTCCGCGCGCTGCACGGCGCGCCTCACCTCGATGTCGCGCTGTTGCGCCAGGCGCGCCGCCTCGCTGTCGCGCTCGATGTCCAAAGCCTGCCGCTCGGCCTCGAGATTGCGCGTGCGGATCTTGATCATCGAATCCTGTTCGATGTCGTTGCGCAATTTCCGGCGGTCCTCGATGTCCTCCATGAGCCGGGTGAGACCCTCGGCGTCGAAGCGGTTCGAGGGATTGAAGAATTCGAGGTCGGTCTGATCGAGGTCGGTGATCGCGACCGATTCCAGTTCAAGCCCGTTCTGGGCGAGGGCCTCCTGCGCCGCGCCCTTGACGCGGGCGACATAATCGCCGCGCTGCTCGTGCATCTGCTCCATCGTCATTTCGGAAGCGACGGAGCGGAGCGCCGAGACGAACTTGCCGGACAGGAGCGCGTGCAGCCGCTCAGGCTCGAGCGTGCGGCGCCCGAGAGTCGACGCCGCGATTGCGACCGCTTCCCGCGTCGCCTGGACGCGGACGTAGAAGTCGGCCTCGATGTCGATGCGCATCCGGTCGCGCGTGATCAGCGCGTCGCTCTTGGCGCGCACGATCTGCATCGGCAGGACGTTCATGTTGACGGGCGTGTAATCGTGAATGAACGGGAGGACGAAGGCGCCGCCATTGATCACCACCCGCTCGCCGAGAAAGCCCGTGCGAACGAAGGACACCTCTTTCGAGGAGCGGTGATAGAGCCAGTTCACCACATAGACGACGATCGCGATGACGATAACCGCGACGATCAGCCAGAGGATCAGAGTTCCGACCAAGAGCCCCGACATGTTCCCATTCCTCCTTCGCGGGCCGCTCTTCCCGGCGCGGCCCTCATTGTCACCGTCTGCTGATCGATTTGAACCGGCGGACCTGCTCGGTCAGCGCGGTTTCGACCGGCAGGCGCTCCATCGAGGAAGCGCCGTAGAATCCGTGGCAGGTCTTCGTCGACTTCATGATGAAGTCGGCGTCGGCGGGTTCGGCGATCGGCCCGCCATGCGCAAGAATGAGGATGTCCGGCCGGACCTTCAGCGCCGCGCCGGCCCAGGCGTCGATCAGGGGCGGGCAATCGCTGAGTTTGAGCGCGGTCTCGGCGCCGATCGAGCCGCCCGTGGTCAGTCCGAGGTGGCAGACGATGATGTCCGCGCCGGCCCTCGCCATGGCCTCGGCTTCGCTGGCGTTGAAGACATAAGGGGTGGTGAGGAGATCTTTCTGGCGCGCGGCGGCGATCATGTCGACCTCGAGGGCGTAAGACATGCCCGTCTCCTCGAGATTGGCGCGGAAAGTCCCGTCGATGAGACCGACCGTCGGGAAATTCTGCACGCCCGCGAATCCGAGCGCCTTGATCTCGTCGAGGAAAATGTCCATGCGGCGGAACGGGTCGGTGCCGTTGACGCCGGCGAGCACCGGCGTGCGCTTGACCACCGGCAGCACTTCGCGCGCCATATCGATCACGATCGCATTCGCGTCGCCATAGGCGAGGAGGCCGGCGAGCGAGCCGCGCCCCGCCATGCGATAGCGGCCGGAATTGTAGATGACGATGAGGTCGACGCCGCCGGCCTCCTCGAATTTCGCCGAAAGGCCGGTCCCCGCGCCGCCGCCCACTATGGGCTCGCCGCGCGCCGCCATCGCCCGGAATTTCTCCATCAAGGCCGATCGGGTCAGGGCCGTCATTCGCGTCCTCCAGTGCGCCGGCGCGCGCGCGAATCGCCGTTCAGCGCCCGGAAGGCGGCGACGATCGCGGCTGCGAATTCCGGATCGTTGATGTGCGTTTTCACGCGGATGATCCGCCGGTTCGAGGTTTGACGGACGGTGCGCTCAAGCGCCGCGAACAACGCCGCGTCGGCGCGCGGATCGTGAAACGCCTGGCCCTCATGATCGAGCGCCGAGACGCCGAGTTCGGGCAGAAGAAAGCGGACCGGGCCGTCCATGAGGTTGAGCCGCTCGCCGATCCACCGGCCCATCCTTTCGTTCTCGGCTTCGGTCGTGCGCATGAGCGTCACTTGCGGATTGTGGGCGTGCAGAAGCCTGCCCTTGTAGGCGGCCGGCACTGTGTCGGGAGCGCCGAAATTGACCATGTCGATCGCGCCAACCGAGCCGACGTAAGGAACGCGCGTGCGGATGATCGCGCCGAAACGATCCTCGTCCGCCGGCAGGACCCCGCCCATCAGCATGTCGGCCACTTCCGTCGTGGTGACGTCGACCACTGAGGAAATGGCGCCGGAATCGACCAGTTTCTCCATCGAGCGGCCGCCCGCGCCGGTGGCGTGAAAGACGAGGCATTCCCAATCTGTGGCCAGCGCCGCCGTGACCTGCTGCACGCAGGGCGTCGTCACGCCGAACATGGTCAAGCCGACGGAGGGAGCGGCGAGGCGCCGCGACCTTTGCGCGCCGGCCTCCCGCTTCGCCTCGAGGCGGGCCTTCACCATCCCGATCAGCGCCTGGGCGCCGTTCGCGAGCACTTGCCGCGAGATCGAGTTCAAGCCTTGGACGTCGGTGACGGAATACATCATCGTGATGTCCGTCGGGCCGACATAGCGGCTGACGTCTCCCGACGCGATCGAGGAGATGAGCACCTTCGGCGCGCCGATCGGGAGCGCGCGCATGGCGGGCGCGACGAGCGAGGCGCCGCCCGAGCCGCCGGCGCTGATGATCCCCGCAATGTCGCCCTGCCGCTTGATCCAGGTCTCGAACGCTTCCGCCATCGCCGCGACCGAGGCGCCGCGGTCGCGGCCGAACACCGCCGCGCCGCCGCGGCCATGGTTGAGCGCCACTTCCTGCGCGGTCACGTCGCAGGTCGCGGGCTTGCCGCTCGTCGAGACGTCGACGAGGCGGGTCCTGAGGCCGCTCGCAACGATGAGGTCGCGGATGAAGCGAAGCTCGACGCCTTTCGTGTCGAGAGTGCCCGCGACGATGACCACGGGGGGGCCAGACGATGGCGGGGCCGCGCGAGGCGTGGGCTCAGTGTCGATCCTGCCTGGGTTCGGCGAAGCGATGCGCGCCGTCGCTTCGATCCGCGCGTTCGGGACCGGTTGCGACCAGCGCGTGGGCGGGGTCGGGTTCGAGACATAGATCCGGATCGGCGCGCCCGAAGGCTTCGGCGCGCTGGCCGGCTGCGGCGCGGTCCGGCCCTGCGGCTCGGCGAGATGGTCCGGCTCGTCGGCGTGAGAATGACGGCCAACGCCCAGAAGGCGCTGCTGGAGCTCGCGGTCCGCCGCGAGCCGGTTCGATTCGATGATGCGATTGATTCGCCCATTGACCATGATGGCGACGTTCTCGGAGACGGTCGTCGCGACGCCGATATTCTGCTCGATGACGAGGATCGCCATCTCGGTTTCGTCGCCGAGCTGCAGGAGCATTTCCTCGACCTGCGACACGATCACCGGCGCGAGGCCTTCGGTCGGCTCGTCCATGATGAGAAGGCGCGGGTTGGTCACGAGCGCGCGGGATATCGCCAGCATCTGCTGCTCGCCGCCCGAAAGCTGGCCGCCGCCGTTGTTGCGGCGCTCGGCCAAGCGCGGGAACGTGTCGTAAACGCGCTCGACCGTCCAGGCGCCGCGCTGGCGCGCCTGCGTCATGCGCAAATGCTCGTCGACGGTCAGCGAGCGCCAGAGCCGCCGCCCCTGGGGGACATAGCCGACGCCAAGGCGCGCGACGCCCGCCGGCGGAAGGCCGAGGAGATCCTGTCCCCGCATGCGGATCGTGCCGCTCGATGCGCGGACGAGGCCGATGATCGCCTTGCAGAGGGTCGTCTTGCCCATGCCGTTGCGGCCGACGACTGACAGGACGCCATGGTCGAGCGTCAGGTCCACGCCCTGAAGCGCGTGCGAATGGCCGTAATAGACATTGAGGCCCCTGACCTGGAGCATGGCGTTCGCATCGGAGCGGCGCGGCTCAGCCATGGCCGCCTCCGAGATAGAGTTCCTGAACCTCGGGGTCGGCCTCGATTTCCTCCGGCGCGCCTTCTTTGAAGATCCGCCCGTTGTGCATCATCGTCACGCGCTCGACCACGCGCAGCGCCACGTCCATATCGTGCTCGATGATAATGTAGCCGATATGCGCGGGCAGCGAGGAGAGGATCTCGACGAGTTCCGCCCGCTCGGTCGGCGACAACCCCGCGGCCGGCTCGTCGAACAGGATGAAGCGGGGCGCGCCCGCGAGCGCAAGCGCGATTTCGAGCTGCCGCTGCTGACCATAGGCGAGCTCCGAGACGAGCCGGTCCTTGATCGGCGTCAGATGCACCGCTTGAACGAGCGATTCCGCGGCGTTGACGAGCACGTCGTTGCGGCGCGGGGGAATGAACGAGAAGCGGCCGCGCGACACCCCGCGACAGGCGAGATAGACATTGTCGAGGACGGTGAGGCCGGGGAAGAGCGCGGAGATCTGGTAGGTGCGGCGCAAGCCCCGGCGAATGCGCTCGTAAGGCGGGAAAAAGGTCACGTCCTCGCCGAAGAAGCGGATCGTCCCCGAGGACGGCGGAAAGTCGCCGGTGATGCAGTTGAACAGCGTCGTCTTGCCGGCGCCGTTCGAGCCGAGCACAGCGCGCCGCTCGCCGGGCCTGACGGTGAGGGAGATGTCGGTCAGCGCGGCGAGCGCGCCGAAGAGCCGCGTCACGCCGCGCAATTCGAGCGCATTGGCGGAGCCGACCGTGGAGAGGCGCTGCGCGACGCTATCCATGGCCACCGCCTCCCGCTTGGCGGCGCGCCGCGCCGGCCTGCGCGCGGTTGCGCCAGCGCCGCCATAGACCAATGAGACCGTCGGGCGAGAAGAAGACGACCGCAAGAAATCCGAGCCCGATCAAGAGCCGGAAACGGTTGCCGTCGAGGCCGAAGGCGACCAGGAAATCAAGCGCGAACGTCTTGAGCACCGCATAGAGCAGCGCGCCGATGAACGCGCCGATCGGATTGCTGACGCCGCCCACGACCGCGATGACCAGGATGTCGATGGCGGCCGACACGCTGATCGTTCCGGGGGCGATCTCTCCATAGCTCCAGACGAGGAGAATGCCGCCGAGCGCCGCGATCAGGGCCGCAACCACATAGGCCGCGACCCGATGGGCGTTGACGTTGAACCCCAGCGCCGCCATTCGGCGCGGGTTGTCGCGAATGCCCTGAAGCGCAAGCCCAAAGGGCGCCTGGGCGATCAGGGAGACGGCGAGCCAGCACAGGAACGCGACGCCAAGCTCGAGATAGTAGGAGGCGATCGGCCCGTGCCAGTCGACGCCGAGAAACACCGGCGTGGGAATGCCATTGATGCCGGTATGGCCGTTGAAGATCGCGTAATTCTGGTTCGTGAAGTAAAAAAACGCCGCCGCGATCGCGAGCGTGATCATGATCGTGTAGATGCCGGCGGTCCGCACGGCGAGCGCGCCAATGATCGCGCCGACGACCATGGAGAGAATGAGCGCCGCGGGAACCGCGAGCCACCACGGCCAACCGAACCCGCCCGGCACGCCGTTGACCCCCAGGATCGCGACGACATAGCCAGCGAAACCGGCGATCGTCATCTGCGCGAGGCTCACCATGCCGCCGTAGCCAGCGAGGAACATCAGGCTCAGCGCGATCGTGCCGAGCATGTAGGACCAGCCGAAGATCTGAGTGAGCACGAAACTGCTGGCGATCGCGGGCATGATCACGACGATGACGCCGACGAGGGCGGCGGCCGGATTGACCTTCTGCAGCCATGTCGGCTGCGAGACGGCGCCGGAGGCGCCCCGGGCGCGGCTTTCGGCGAGCGCCATGGCCTAGCGCCCTACCAGCAGGCCCTGCGGCCGAACGGCCAGCACGAGCACCATGATGAGGAAGGTGAGGACGATCGCGTAGGTGGGAAAATAGGCGAGTCCGATCTGCTCGGCGAGGCCGATGATGACGGCGCCCAAGGCCGCCCCGGGAATCGAGCCCATGCCGCCGACGATGACCACGATCAGCGAAGCAAGCAGGAAGCGGGTGTCCTCGCCGGGGGAGAGCGACTGGAAGGTTCCCCCGACCACGCCGGCCATGCCGGCGAGCCCGGCGCCGAAGGCGAAAACGGTGACGAAGACAAGCTGGATCGGCACGCCCATGGCGGAAAGCATGTCGCGGTCGTCGACCCCGGCGCGGACGATCATGCCGATCCGGGTGCGGTTCAGGACCAGCCACATGCCGAGACCGATCGCCACGGAAGCCAGGAAAATGACGAGGCGGACGATCGGATAGGACAGATAGACCGCTTCGCCCGAGGACTTGACCGCCGTGATCAGCGGCAGGTCCATCGGCCCCCGAAGCCATGCGGGCGTCTGGATCTGGTATGAATTTCCTCCGAACCCCCAGAGCATGAGGTCGGCGAGCACGATCGAAATCCCGATCGTGACGAGCGTCTGGCGAAGGTCCTGCCCCTCCATCCGGCGGAAGACGGCCACCTGAAGGATGACGCCAAGGATAGCCGCGAAAAGGAAGGCGACGACGAAGCTGAAGAGCCAGGAGCCGGTCGCCTCGACGGCGAGATAGCCGAAATAGCCGCCGAGAAGGTAGATGGAGCCGTGCGCGAGATTGACGTTGCGCATGAGCCCGAAAATGAGCGTGAAGCCGCTGGCGACAAGGAAATAGAGGCCGCCGAGCGTGATCCCGTTGAGGACAGCGTTCAGGAAGAGCTTCTTTCTGCCGAAAACAGACTCAAAGCCGGGGGACCAGGGCGCGAACACGAGCCAAATCGCCGCAATCACCAGAATGGCGATGATCAGCGACCAGATCGGACGGCGCGCGATGAATCCATTCATGAGCGACTCGCCGAGGAACGAACCGGCGATCGCGCCCCGGCGCCGTTCAGCGCCGACCGCGCTTTCGCGAACTCCCCGATCATAGCGAAGCCGTGCCTCCCGTCCTAGCGCGACGCCAGTCTATCCGCTTTCGGCTGCGCGCGTTTGATCGACAGTATGATTTCGCGTGCCCCCGGCGCACAGCTAGAGAACATGGGCAGCCCGGCGGTACAGCGTCGGCGCCATGCCGACATTCGCGGCGAAGAACCGGGTGAAGCCGCTTTGCGAGGAGAACCCCAGATCATAGCCGATGTCGGCGACCGCAATTTCGCTGCTCACGAGCCGGTCGATCGCCTGCTCCATAAGCAGGGTGTTGACGTAGAGGTTTGGCGTGAGTCCGGTCTGCGTCCGGAACAGTTTGTAGAAATGGGGACGCGACAAACCCGCGCCGCGAGCGACCGCATCGAGCTCGATGTCAGCCCCAAGCGATTCTTCCATGAGCCGCATCGACTTGCGCACGCGAAAGTCGATCGCCTGGCCCGAAAGGCCGACGTCGCCGTTCGAGTCCGTCTGGCGCCAGGTCTCTTCATAGCAAGCGTCGATCAGCCCACGCAGCTCGCAATCGAGGGTCGTGAACCGTTCGCCGGCGCGGACGAGAGCTGAAACGCGGCGGATATGGGCGTCGAGTCTCGGCGTTCGAACGAATTCGGAACGTCCGAATCTGAAGGGCGTCCCGCCGACGCCGGCGCCAAACCATTCTGGATTGACGTAGACGACGAAGAACGTCGCGCCGTCATTGAGGTCGCCGGGCACAAAGTTATGCGGCTCCCAGGGGCTGACCGCGACGACGGAGTCCGCAGTCGCGCGCCGAGGAATCCCCGAGACGAGCACGCCGCCGTTATCGCCCGACAAATGGAAGATGAGGTGCCCCTCGCGATGCGCATGGATGTTGAAGGGGCGGTTCAGCTTGTAGATCGTCGCGCGGCCAAATCTACCGTGAACGGCCGCGACGGCCCGGCTCATCTTTCCTCCTCCGTATTTGTCGCGTGATTTACGACAAGGTCCAACAGTCGGAGAGGATTTGCAAGCGCGAACTGGCCAGGCGGCTTTCGGCCGCCCGGCCAGACAGGAGATCAATATTTCTTGCACTCCGGGTTCGTCCGGCTCGGCGGCCCGATCTTGGCGAAAACGTCCCGCGGATAGCCAAGCGTCTGGTGAACGTCAGGAACGATCTTGACCACCTTGCTGAGCAGCCCGCCTTTGCCGTCCTCGACAACCTCGGTCACGAAATTCGTCCCGATCGCCTGACGGTCTTCGTCGAGGCTGATCTTGCCGTTCGGGGCGTCGATCGTCAGATGCGCCAGCGCATCCTTGAGTTTCGCCTGGTTGTTGCTGAGGTCGCCGCCGACCTTGTCGAGCGCCTGATACATCGCCATGGTCGCCCCGTAATAGTTGGTCGCCAGCAATCCGGGGCTCGGCAGCCGCTTACTTTCGGGGGTCGCCTCCTGATAGAGCGTCACGAACGCCTTCCAGCCCGGATCGTCCCAGGTGTCAGCCATGCCGCTCGACGCGATCGTGCCGATCATGGCCTTCTTGGCGTCGCCCTTCGCTGACAGCACCGTCTGGTCGACCATGATCGATCCGCCCATGAGGTGAGCCTTGCCGCCCGCCTGCTGGTACTGGTTCAGGAAATTGACGGCGTCCGCGCCGCCGAGGCCGAGATATATGGCGTCGACGTCGTCCGGCAGGGCCGCGATCGTCGAGGCGAAGTCCTTGGTGCCGAGCGGCACCCATTGGCGGTTCGTCACCTGGCCGCCCAGACCGCAATATTCGAGAATAAGGCCGAAAACCTGCGTGTAGACGAAGGAATAGTCCTCGCCGACCGTCGCGATCTTCTTGTAGCCTTTGTCCTTGAGCGCGTATGCGCCGAGACCGGCCGACCATTGCGCGCCGTCCATATTCCAGCGGAAGAAGTTGGGCGAGGGATCGGGGAAGGTCGTCTCCTGGGCCCCCGACGCCGCATTGATGAAAGTCAGCTCGGGGTGAGTCTTGGAGAAATTCTTGACCGCGATGCCTTCGTCGCCCGAGAGCGGCGACAGAAGGATCTGCACCTTGTCCTGCTCGATCAGCTTCTTGACGGCGCGCACCGCCGAGTCGGGCGTCGCGTCGGTCGAGGCGATGACAAACTCAAGCTCCTTGCCGCCGGCCTTGGGGCCATATTTCTTTACCGCTGCGTTGAAGCCCGCGATGCCATCCACGCCGAGGATCGTGTAGGTGCCTTCGAGGGTCGCCGTGACGCCGACCTTGATCTTGTCCTGCGCCCACGCCGCGCTCGACAGCAGAATGCTGGTGAGCGCAGCAGCGCGGATACTACCCTTCAACATCGCCGTTTCCTCCCGGTTCCACCTATTGTGTCATAGCGCGGCGCCTAGGATATGGCCGGCGGCGCGGCAGTGGACGATAATCAAGCGGAACGTGCTCAACTTTACAAGCAGTCTGTTTTTTGCGGCGGCCACGCGTGGCCAACGCTTCCAAGACATCCGCCAAGACATCCCCAAAGACGGTCCGAGCGGACCGCCGGCGGCTTCGCGGTGGGAAAGCGTTGATTTTCATCCGCCGGCGGGGCATTGACGGCGCCGATTATCCTGAGGGGCCTAAACCATCGACGAGAGCGCAGCTCCGTTGAAACTAGCGCGCCGCCCTTATTCTCAACCCGACGGCGTCGGGGAAGGAAAGATCATGGGTCGTTTCTTTGGGGTCCTGGCCGCCGCCGTCCTGGCTCTCGGGCTCACCGCGGGCGCTCACGCGCAGACGACAGGCCCTCTCGGCCCAGCGCCACGGGCGCACGCGGCGAAATCACATCAAACGGCGCTCAAAAAGCGCGGACGGCGTCCGGCGCCCGCCGGTCGGCAGATCACGGTGCACGCTCGCCCGTCATACTTGACCGCAGGCACGCAAGCGCCCGTGGGCACGGTAGGAAATGGTTACGTCTACAGCACATTCGCTCAGCCGGCGCCGAATGCGGGCACCTTCACCGGCATGCGTGGACGCGAGCGAATCACCGACCAATTCGGCAACGCCGGACCGGGACTGACCCTGTTCAGGTTCTGAAGTCCTCGCGCCGGGCGATCAAGCCGGGGGGAACAGCGCGTCGACCGCAACCTCGAATCCCGGCGGATCGAGCCGCGCCGCGCCGCCGGTCAGCACCCGCGTCTCGATCGCGTCGCCAACGCCCCGCTTGTGGTGAATGACGACCCGCCGCTCGGGATCGAGGATGAGATAGTGCTCGACGCTCGGAAGCGAGAAATAGCCGCTGAGCTTGCGGCCATGATCGATCGCGGCTGTGCTGGGCGAGAGGACCTCGACGACGATGACGGGATCGGAGATTACAATTGTATCGTCCGGCCGCGGCGGGCCGCAGACTACCGAGGCGTCGGGCTCGAATGCGGTTTGCGCGTCGATTCTAACGGTCAGACCCTCGGTGACAGCCTCGCAAGTCAAACGTGCGCGCCGGAGGCCGTCGTCGAGGGCCGCCGCCACGAGTTTCTTGACGCGCGTGTGTGCGAGTCGCTCTGGCGACATCATCGCCGGAACGCCATCGAAAAGCTCCCAGCGGCCATCCTTCCCCTCAGCCCAGAGAAGGAATTCCTCGGCCGTCAGCAGTTTGAGCGCGGTCGCCATTTCTCGGTCCAGGCGGGATGGCCAGTGGCCCGATTATATGGGTCATGGCTTGATCGCGAAAGCGGGCGGCTATCTCCGCCCGCCTCCAAGCCCCGTCAGTTCATCGTCGGGATCGAGAATTGCGCCCCGTCCTTGATGCCGGACGGCCACCGGGCGGTGACCGTCTTGGTGCGGGTGTAGAAGCGGATCGAATCCGGCCCGTGCTGGTTGAGGTCGCCGAAGCCCGAGCGCTTCCAGCCGCCGAAGGTGTGATAGGCGAGCGGCACGGGAATTGGGAAATTGACCCCGACCATGCCGACCTTGACCTTCGACGCGAAGTCCCGCGCCGCGTCGCCGTCGCGGGTGAAGATGGCGACGCCGTTGCCGTATTCATGGTCGTTGCACAATCCCAGCGCCTCGCCGTAGTCGTGCGCGCGGACGACCGACAGGACGGGACCGAAGATCTCTTCCTTGTAGATGCGCATGTCCTTGGTCACGTTGTCGAACAGACATCCGCCCATATAGAAGCCGTTTTCGTAGCCCTGCATCTTGAAGTTGCGGCCGTCGACGACGAGCTTCGCGCCTTCCTTCACGCCGATGTCGACATAGCCGCGCACCTTCTCGAGCGCCGCCTTCGTGACCAGCGGCCCGAAGTCCGCGCCGGCGTCGGTCGACGGCCCGATCTTCAAGGATTCCACGCGCGGAATGAGGCGGCGGAGAAGCTCGTCCGCGGTCTTCTGCCCGACTGGAACCGCAACCGAGACGGCCATGCAGCGCTCGCCCGCCGAGCCATAGCCGGCGCCGATCAGGGCGTCGACCGTCTGGTCCATGTCGGCGTCCGGCATCACCACGAGATGGTTCTTGGCGCCGCCGAAGCATTGCACCCGCTTTCCGGTCGCTGTGCCGCGCGAATAGATGTACTCGGCGATCGGGGTCGAGCCGACAAAGCCGATCGCCTGGATGTCGGGATCGTCGAGGATGGCGTCGACGGCCTCCTTGTCGCCGTTGACGACATTGAGGATGCCGGGAGGGCCGCCGGCTTCGACGAACAATTCGCCGAGCCTGAGCGGGACGCCAGGGTCGCGCTCGGACGGCTTCAAGATGAAGGCGTTGCCGCAGGCGATCGCCGGCGCGAGCTTCCATAGGGGAATCATCGCCGGAAAGTTGAACGGGGTGATGCCGGCGACGACGCCGAGCGGCTGGCGCATGGAATAAAGGTCGATGCCCGGACCGGCGGCGTCGGTATATTCGCCCTTCATGAGGTGGGGCGCGCCGAGCGCGAATTCGACCACCTCGACGCCACGCTGAATGTCGCCCTTGGCGTCGGCGATCGTCTTGCCGTGCTCACGCGCCAGAATGTCGGCCAGTTCGTCGTTGTTCTTGGCGATGAGGTCGATGAACTTCATGAGCACGCGGGCGCGGCGTTGCGGATTGACCGCCGCCCAAGCCGGCTGGGCGGCTTTGGCGTTCTCGACTGCGGCGCGAACCTCGGCCTTGGAGGCGAGCGCGACATGGGCGCGCACCGTGCCGTCCATCGGCTGGAAGACGTCCGCCGTCCGTCCAGACTTGCCTGGAACCTGCTTGCCGCCGACGAAATGCCCGTATTCGATCATGTTCCGCTCCCTGACTGTCCTGTCGTAGGGCCTTTATGCGCCACGATTTTACGCACAGCAATTCGATAGATCGCGCAGCGGCTGTGCGAGATTTTGCTAAGATGAAGCCGCGCCCATTCGCGCCTTGACAGGGTAAGGATTTTCCTTACATCACGCTCATGATCACCAGCAAGCTGACCAGCAAGGCCCAAACGACAATTCCCCAGCCCGTGCGGTCTGCGCTGCGTCTCGTCGAGGGGGACGAACTCGCCTACGAGATCGATGACGGGCGCGTCATTCTGACCAAAGCCTCCGACCGTCCCGCCGATGACCCTTTCAGCGCCTTTACGGAATGGGATGGCGACGCCGACCGGAAGGCCTATGCCAAGCTTTGAGCAGGGCGACGTCATCCGCGTGCCCTTTCCATATACGGACAGGTCTACGCGTCAGCGCCGTCCGGCTCTGGTCGTGTCCAAAGGAGGGCTTGGGGAAGATGAGCGTCTGCTTTGGGTTGCGATGATCACAAGCGCGGAAAACAGAGCATGGCCGGACGACGTTCCTTTCGGAGATTCTTACGCTAAGGCGGGCCTTCCGGCGCCGTCTCTGATCCGTCCTTGCAAATTGGCGACCATCGAGACCAATCACGCCGAGAAAATTGGCCGCGTGACCATGGACCTGATGGAGAAGGTGATCGAGTTTCTTCTGCGCTCGCTGAGGTCTTAAGCGTGCCGCGCTATCTGCCCACGAATGATGAGCGGGCGGAAGCGGGCGAAGGCGCCGCGGTTTGCCCAATGCCTCCCCAGTCAAGCTAAGCACCCTCATGGACTGGGATAACGTCCGCGTCTTCCTCGCAGTGGCCCGCGGCGGGCAGTTCGTCGCCGCCGCCAAGCGGCTGAAACTCGACCATGCAACGGTCAGCCGCCGCATCGCGGCGCTCGAGGCGACCGTCGGCGCCAAACTGTTCGACCGGCGCACGACGGGCGCGAAGCTCACCGGCGCGGGCGAGCGTTTCATCAGCGCCGCCGAGCAGATGGAGAGCGCGTTCCTGCACGCGCAGGGCGAGATCTCCGGCGTCGATCTCGAACTCTCAGGCGACGTGCGCATCGGCGCCCCGGACGGGTTTTCGACCTATTATCTCGTCGGCGCGCTGCGCGACTTCGCCGAGCGCCATCCCGCCATGCGCCTGCAATTGATGCCGCTGCCGCAGCTAACCCCGCTCGCACGGCGCGAGGTCGACGTGGTGGTTGGCCTGGACAAGCCGGAGGCGGGCCGGTTCGTCGCCCGCAAGCTCACCGACTATTCGCTCGGTATTTACGCGAGCGGCGCCTATCTCAAGCGCAACGGCGCGCCAGCTGACATCGAGGCTTTGAAGACCCACCGGCTCATCGGCTATGTCGAGGAGCACGCATTCTCTTCCGGGCTCGACTACGTGCGCGAACTCTACGGCGGCGCGCCGACGAGCTTCGAAAGCGCCACGACCGTCACGCAACTCGAGGCGGTGCGGGCTGGCGTCGGGTTGGGCGTCATGCACGATTTCATCGCGCGCCGCTTCAAGGACCTCATGCGGGTCCTGCCCGACCGGCGCGCGACACGCGCCTATTGGCTGGTCACGCATGAGGATACGCGGGGCCTCGGCCGCATCCGCGCCGTCGCCGAGCATCTCGCGACGGCGGTCACGCGGGATCGGGCGATGTTCCTCTGAACATAGGCTTGGCGGACCGTGGACCGCCAAGCTGGCGCCTCGACCACGGCTTCGCCAGGTCGCGCGAAATGAACTCGGGTGCGCCCGATTGACAAATCCACTGGACCGCGTGACGCTGGCATGAGCATTGCTAGCGGACAGTGAAGCCTCGCTCGCGCGTGGCGAGATCGGTTGCTAGGGCCGAGTCAGAATCGTGCGATCCGTCGAGTGAAACGGTCGACCTCAGCAAGCAACCCCTTCGGTCCGGCGGTCGGGTGAGAGGAGACATTGCGGCGGCGCTTTGCGCGCTGCCCCCGACAAGGGTTCCCATGAATTGTCAAGATAGCCAGGGAGATTCGAATGGCCGCCGATCACGACCACCACCATCATGACGAATACAGGCCCTCGGAGATTTCGCTCCGCGTGAAGGCGATCGAATCGTTGCTCGTTGAGAAGAAGCTGCTCGACCCCGTCGCCGTCGACAAGCTCGTCGACGCTTATGAGAACAAGATTGGCCCACATAACGGCGCCCGCGTCGTCGCCAAGGCGTGGTCGGATCCCGAATACAGGAAGCGGCTCCTGGGGGACGGGACCAAGGCCATCCTGGAGCTTGGTTATTCGGGCATCCAGGGTGAAGACATGGTGGTCGTCGAGAACACGCCCGAAGTCCACAACATGGTCGTTTGCACATTGTGCTCCTGCTATCCGTGGCCGACGCTCGGCTTGCCGCCGAATTGGTACAAGGCGCCTCCTTACCGGTCACGGGCGGTTATCGATCCGCGCGGCGTCTTGAAGGAGTTCGGCGTCGAGCTTCCAAAAACCAAGGAAGTGCGCGTCTGGGACAGCAATGCTGAGCTGCGCTACCTCGTCCTCCCCGAGCGCCCCGCCGGCACGGAGGGATTAAGCGAGGAAGAACTGGCGAAACTTGTCACCCGCGACAGCATGATTGGCGTCGGTCTCCCGAAGACGCCGAACTGAGGAGACTGGTCCATGAACGGCATTCACGATCTGGGCGGTCGCCATGGCCACGGGCCGATCGACATCGACCCTGAGCAACCGGTCTTCAGGTCCGATTCCGAACGGCGCACGTTCGGCATGTTCATCCTTGCCTTCGCTGGCGGCCACTTCAATGTCGACCAGTTTCGCTCGGCGATCGAGCAGATGAAGCCGGCCGAATATCTTGAATCGACCTATTACGAGCATTGGCTTCACGCTCTTGAGACGCTGTGCGTCGAAAACGGGACGCTGACGAAAAAGGAACTGGACGATCGGTTCGAGGCGCTTTCGAAGGGGACGCACTGATGCCGACGCTCTTCCCGACCGATATGCTCGACGGCCTGATCAAGACGGGCGGTTCATGCCGCGTAAACGTCAATGTGAAGCCCGGCTTTGCGCCTGGCGATGCGGTCACGGCGATCAACATCAACCCGAAGACGCATACGCGCTTGCCCACCTACATTCGTGGCAAGCGTGGCGTCGTGATGCGCGATCATGGCGCTTTTGTCTTCCCGGACACGAACTCTCAGTTGAAGGGCGAGAAGCCGCAGCACGTCTATAGCGTCATGTTCGAGGCGGGGGAGCTCTGGGGCGACGCCGAATTCCCTAAAGACAAGGTTCTGATCGACATGTTTGAGGATTATCTCAAGCCAGTCGAAGGAAAGTGAGGGCGGCGATGACCTCAAGTCCGGTCCCGCCGACGGAAGCAGGCCAGCCTCGCGACAGCGAAGGGCCGGTCTTTCGCGAGCCTTGGGAGGCGTCCGCCTTCGCGATGGTTGTGAAGCTGCACGAGAACGGCCATTTCGATTGGTCGGAATGGGTGAAGACCCTTTCTCAGGAGCTCGCGAAAGAAGACGGTAAGGACGAACCAATCGCCGTCAATGACGACAGCGCTGCGCATTATTATGAGTATTGGCTCGAAGCGCTCGAGAAGATCGCCGTGGAGAAGGCGCTGCTGAGCAAAGAGGCGATCGACGAGCGACATCGGTACCTCATCGACCACCCCGCGCCGCACGATCACGTAGCGCGCCGAACGCCGATCAAAGTCGCATGACGCCCCACGAAGCTCGCCTGGGCCGGTCAGTTCCTGGCGCGGATGGCTCAATTGACACCGCCGCGAAGGCTCGTATTGTGAATACGCGCGTCGCAGGCGGAAGCCGGTGCAATTCCGGCACGGTCGCGCCACTGTGATCGGCTCGTTCCAGCCGAGAGTCAGACCCTTCTTGCGACGAAGCACGTCTCAATACGGGGACGCGATATCCCCAAGGAGTTCGACATGACGACTTCAGCCTTAGCCCCGGCCACGACCAGGCCAGTCGCTATTCCGATTCGTGAACTGCTTCCCTGGGTCATCTTCGCTGGCCTCCTTTGCCTGATCGGAGTTTATTTCGTCGGCGCGGAGCAAGGGGCCACCTCGATCATCAAGGGCATGTATGTGCACGAATTCGTGCACGACAGCCGCCATCTGCTCGGCTTCCCCTGCCACTAGACGCGCTCGAGGGCCTCCGCGGCCCTCACGAACCGCGGCGAGGCTGATCTCCAGGGATCGGTCAGGGCTTGATTTCGGGGAGCAATTGTCATGACCACAGGGTCTTTGTTGTGGCGGGGCATGGTCGTCGGCTTCGTCGCCGCCCTGCTTTCGTTTGGGTTGTTGAAGCTGGTGGGCGAGCCCGCGGTGGATCGGGCCATCGCTTTCGAATCCGCGATGGACGAAGCGAAAGCCAAGGCTGAACACGACGCCGCGGTGGCGAAGGGGGAAAATCCGCCTCCCGTCGAGGAGGAGCCTGAACTCGTGAGCCGTCCCGTCCAGGCGGGAATTGGGCTGTTCACCGGCGTCACCACTTATAACATCGCCTTCGGCGGCCTGTTCGCGCTCGCTTTCGCCATCTGCTACGGTCGGATCGGCGATTGGAGCCCGCGCCTGACCGCGGCGGTGGTGGCGCTCTGCGGCTTCATCGCGGTCTACGTCGTTCCCATCATCAAGTATCCAGCCAATCCGCCCTCGATCGGCAACCCGGATACGATTGGTCTCCGCACGGCGATTTATTTTGGGATGATTCTGCTGTCCCTGGGCTCCATGATCGTCGGCTGGAACGTGCGCAATCGCCTCGTCGATCAGTTCGGCGCTTGGAATGCGACGCTCATCGGAGCCGCGGTCTTTGTCGTCGCCGTTGTCATCTTTGCTCTTGCGATGCCACCCTTGGACGAGGTCCCGGAAGGCTTCCCCGCCGTCGTGCTCTGGCAGTTCCGCATGGCTTCGCTCGGCGCTCAAGCGATCATGTGGACGGTCATTGGCCTTGGCTTCGGCGCCTGGGTCGAGCGGGATTTCGCGCAAACGAGAGCGAGCCGGCTCCAAACCGCCTACTAGCGCGCCAAGGGCGAGCGGGCGGTGACGGCGCGTCTCGACCTGCTCGCGCATGGGCCTTCCGCTGCGACGCGCGCCGCCAGGTTCTCCGACGAAGAGGCGCTCGAAGCCTCAGCTGTCGCCGCCCTCGAAGGCATGAGAGCCGGAC
>Ga0153954_1000104_pt1 | contig 73412 bp, 59 predicted proteins | sample TSFL038MetaG_FD_102277 | JGI IMG/M metagenome (GOLD analysis project Ga0153954, IMG submission 102277) | Attine ant fungus gardens microbial communities from Florida, USA - TSFL038 MetaG | ecosystem: Host-associated > Fungi > Mycelium > Unclassified | place: USA: Florida, Wekiwa Springs State...
AGGATCATCGAGATAAGTGAGCGTTGAGCCTTCTACCAGCACCCATTTTGGGATTTTCGATATGGATTTTTTTCTGATGGGCTTTATCTCGAGCAGCTTTCTCGGTGTTCTCCCTGTCTTCTTCTCGGTGGTGAAAAAGATCGACTCATCGGCTAACATGCCTCGTTTCAAAAAACGCTAAAACCATTTAAGTTATATAGAAGCCAGTAGCCGGCAGTCAGTAAGAAGCAAAATGGAATTCAGAAGTCAGAATAAAAATAGACGATAGTTTGTAGTCAAACGCTCACTTATCTCGATGATCCCCTCTGTGGTCTCATTGCCCTATCTCTGTGGTGAAAAAAAGGAGTTTACCGTTTATCTTTATTCGCGAATGAACTGGCATCCATCGGCAATCAATTTGTCGATATAAGCTAGATCGTAGGAATTGTTTAAAAAATTCTCATCCTCAAGCATATAGAGATGAAAGGGAATCGTTGAATAGACTCCACCTATATGAAATTCATTAAGAGCCCTCATGCCGACAGCAATGGCTTCCTTGCGATCTTTGCCTTTAACGATCAATTTAGCAATCATGGAATCATAATTTGGAGGAATTTGATAGCCTGAGTAGCAGGCACTATCGACACGAACATGAGGTCCTCCTGGCGGCAGATAATATTCCAGACGACCTGGTGAAGGTGAAAAATGCTGCTCAGGATTTTCTGCATTGATACGAAACTGAATGACATGTCCTTTAAATTCAATATCCTTTTGGGTGAAATGCAATTTCCGTCCCATAGCAATGTGCAGCTGTTCTCGGACCAAATCAATACCAGTCAATTCCTCTGTGACTGTATGTTCGACCTGAATGCGTGTATTCACTTCCATGAAATAAAAACGATTGTCGCTATCCAAGAGAAATTCGACTGTTCCCGCTGAAAAGTACTTAGCTTCTTTGACAACATTGACAGCAGCCTGTCCAATCTTCTGTCTGAGTTTTGGACTGAGGACAGGACTAGGAGACTCTTCAATAAGTTTCTGACGCCGCCGCTGAATGGTGCAGTCTCTCTCTCCTAAGTGAACATAATTGCCAAACTTATCTCCCAGAACCTGTACTTCGATATGGCGAGGATTCATAATCATCTTTTCGAGATAGACCTCGGGATTGCCGAAACTTGCCTCAGCTTCGGCGCGAGCTGCAGGAAAGAGTTTGCGGAATTCCTGTTCGTCATAAGCGATCCGGATTCCCTTGCCTCCGCCACCTGCGACGGCCTTTATAAAAATGGGATACCCTAATTTTTTTGCTTCAGCTAAGCCTTGGTTTATGTCAGGAACAATCCCATCAGATCCTGGAATGATGGGGCATCCCGCTTTTTTTGCCGTGGCTTTGGCTTTGGCTTTATCACCTAATAGAGCAATCGATTGAGGAGAGGGTCCGATAAAATTCAATCCACAGCTTTCACAGATCGATGCGAAGTTAGCATTTTCACTTAAAAAACCATAACCTGGATGGATGGCATCGGCGCCCGTGATTTCGCAAGCAGATAAAATATTTGGGATTTTCAAATAAGATTTTGGCGAGGGGGCTTCTCCAATGCAGATGGCTTCATCGGCATGCAAAACATGCAAAGCTTCTGCGTCCGCTTGAGAATATACAGCGACCGTTTGAAGTCCCACATCATGGCAAGCGCGGATGATCCTGACGGCAATTTCACCTCGATTCGCAATTAAAACTTTTTGCATAGCACGTCGTTGTTAGGTGATCCTAAAGAGTTTTGTTCCAAATTCCACGGGATGTCCGGTATCGATAAGAATCTCGGCAACAGTGCCTGAAACACCGGCTTTGACTTCATTCATGACTTTCATCGCTTCGATAATGCAAACGACTGTATGTTTTTCGATTTTATCTCCGACTTTAACGAAAGAAGGATCATCTGGAGAAGGAGCTGAGTAGAAAGTACCGACCATTGGAGAAGTCACATAAACGCTGGCTGTTTCTTCTTGTTTTTCCGTTGGAAGCATGGTGCTTCCTGTATTAATCGGCATCTCTTTTCCACGCGAAAGAGCTATAGAAGTGCGCTGAAGGGCATTTTCCTGGCGAAGTAAATCCTCTGTCGACGTTTCAACTGAAGCCTCAGTGAATCTTCCGCTCTCTTGCATTTCGAGTTGAAGTTCAAACCCCTCTTTCTTGAGCACAAGCCGCTTCGTTCCAGAGCGTCTCATGGCGGCTATCAGTTCTTTAATGTGCTTTATTTCCACACCTTCTCCCTGATTTGGTAATACTGATTTTTCACTATCTTTTTTAACTTTCATCCTTATTTTCCAAGTAGATTTCTAGACCGTTGGTAGGTTTCTAGACCCGTTGAATGTACTCATCGGTCTTGGTATCGACTTTAATAATATCGCCAACTTCGATAAAAGGAGGCACCTCGACTCGTGCACCTGTCTCAAGGAAAGCGATTTTTGTCGCGTTGGGACCTCTCTTTTCATCCCCTTCGGTTTTAGATACCATTAACTCCAAAAACTGAGGAAGTTCGACTGAAAAAATTGTGTCTCCATAAAATGACGCCTTTAATTCAGTGCCTTCCTTAAGATAATTAATCTGTGCTCCAATGATAAGCGAAGGGACAAGAACTTGTTCAAGATTGCCGATATCAATAAAAAGATAATCTTTGCCTTCAAGATACAAAAATTCAAGACGTCGTTCGATCAGAGAAACGTCTTTGACTGTTTGATTGAGCTTAAAGCTTTTTTCTATGACTTCATTTGTCGATAAATCTCGGAGCTTTGTTTTTACAAAGGGAGTTCCTTTTGGAACAGTTACCTTAACGCTAGATTCTACCCGATAAAGCTTTCCATTAATGGAAAGCGTCATGCCGGGGGCAATATTATTGCTTGCAACCATATCTGTCAAACCTCATTGAATTCTTGAATTATCATCTTTGCGGTGCGAAAGCTTATCAGCATCGCGCAGCGATAGGACAGCCTGAGACATATTAGGAGCCTTAAAGAGGTATGTTCCAGAGACAAGAACATTGGCACCTGCTTCGATACAGCGTTGAGCTGTATGAGGATCTATTCCCCCATCGACTTCGATATCAAAGGGAGGTAAGGACTCTGCTTCCTGGGATGGTACAGTCTTACCGCCTGCACGAATATTGAGGCGATTGCAAACATCCCTAGTGAACTTAATCTTTTCCAAAACATTTGGAATAAACTCCTGACCTCCAAAGCCAGGATGTACTGTCATGAGAAGCATCATGTCACATTTATCCAAAAATTTTGGAATCATTGACATGGAGGTTTCTGGACAGAAAGCCAGACCCGCTTTTACATTGCAGCGACGGATATAGCTCAGGGTTTCTTCAATATCTTCTGTCGCTTCGAAATGGATCGTTAGCATATCAGCCCCAGCTTCAATAAAGCGTTCAACCCAATCGAAAGGATTATAAATCATCAAATGGACATCTAAAAACATTTTTGTTGCCCGATTGATCGAGGCAACAACTTGGGGCCCCATAGTGAGATTAGGGACGAAATGACCGTCCATAATGTCTACATGCAGGTAATCCGCTCCAGAATCTTCAACGCGCTTGGCTTCTTCTGCCAAATGGCCGAAGTCTCCCGAAAGAATTGAAGGAGCAACTTTAAGGTAAGATGGGTGATTTTTCATGTCTGCTTTCGTTTCATTGTCCTATCATTAATAACTGAATAAACTTCAAAAAGTCAACGCCGAAGTCTCTAATTTACTCACCTTACACAAAAAGAGTAGCGATCAAATGGATCTTTTGATCCCAGAAAAATGCAAAAATGCTCGTCATATTTTTCTCAATATGACTGTGCTTTTCGCCTTTTTTTGGAATCAAAATCTCTCATTTGTTCATCTACTCCTTTTGTGTAAGGTGAGTAATTCAAAAAAATTACTTCCAGAAAATCTGAAACGATAGCAAAATATTTCTGATTCTTTTATATTAATAACTTTATCTCAAGAAATGTCCAATGCAGCAATCTCATCGCTCCCTTATTATTGCGACAGGTTTAGCCATGTTTTCCATGTTTTTTGGTGCTGGCAATGTCGTATTTCCCCTGGCTTTAGGTCAAATTGCACAGGATAAAAATCTTTTTGCCATCATTGGCATGTTGATTACAGCTGTGGGCGTCCCATTTGCAGGGTTCATCGCCATGACTCTTTTCGATGGTGATTATAAACGTTTTTTTTCTCGGATCGGCAATGTTCCCGGTTTTTTGGTCGCTGCAATCATTATGGGTTTGATTGGACCTTTTGGCGCTACTCCCCGCTGCATCGCTTTGTCTTATTCCACCGCTAAAGCTTTTCTTCCTTCCATACCACTCCCCTTATTTAGCGCCATTGCCTGCGTGATCATCTGGCTCTTCACATTTAGGCGCAATACGATTATCGATTCTTTGGGCTACGTGCTGACACCCCTCCTTTTGATTTCCTTAGGGATTATCATTGTCGTCGGCTTATCGACTCATTCGGGGACGAGCCCTTTGGCTGACCACAACAACTTATCAGTCTTTTTAAAAGGTTTGAACGATGGGTTTCAAACAATGGACCTGCTCGGGGCTTTTTTCTTTTCATCAGTGGCTATTACTGGACTCAAAAGCGCCCTCAGTAAAAGAGAATCGACGCATAGGCAGCTTGTGACAACGACTTTGCTCGCAAGTTCTATAGGTGCTTCTCTATTGGCGCTTGTTTATGTAGGATTTAGCTATGTGGCCGCCTTTCATAGCAATGCCATTCAAAATATACCTTCAGATGAGCTGATTAGTATGATCGCCATTCACATCTTAGGACCGAAAGCGGCCATTGTAGCCTGCTTAGCCGTCTCTCTTGCCTGTCTCACTACAGCTATTGCGTTGGCATCGGTGTTCGCTGAGTTTATCCACAAAGATCTTTCTTTCAATAAAATCGGTTATGGCCCTTCTCTGATCATCACACTTGTCATCACGTATTTCGTCTCCACCCTCAATTTTACAGGCATTGCCGCATTCCTGCTTCCCGTTTTACAGATATGCTATCCAGCGCTTATTGCATTGACAATTCTGAATATTTTGTATGCCCTATATCATTTTAAACCCGTCAAGATTCCTGTTCTTGTGGTATTTCTCGCGACGCTGGCTGTGTATTTTTGGTGAAAGATTTAGTCGATAGACTTCTTGTATCATTCATTCCATACCACCTGCCCCTGCCCATTCCCTTGTCTTTGCCCGAAAAATTAACTTATACATATTAGTTTGGATGACATCATCGATAAGTTGTATACGAAAGTTAATTTTCTGGCATGGACGCACACACGCATCTTATTACCCATAAGTGTGAAATATTTGCCTACAATATAACATAAAGAGCTAAACGCAGAGGCGCAAAGATGCAAAGACACAGAGAAAAATTCAAGAACAAAGCGATTCTCCTCTGCGTCTCCCTGTCTCTGTGGCTCTGCGTTGTACTGTTTATTGGATTTATGGGTAATAGGATGGGGGCACGCACACGGGTAGGGGCAGGGAAATGAATAATGTAAGAGTCAGTGTTCTTCTTCATAAAGAGGATGCAAAGGACGACTTCCATTTAGAGCACCGATAAGAGTTCCAGAGGTATGTGCTGGGGTATACTCTTGGAAGGAAAGGACATGAAGAGGCATGTTATTCTTGTAGGCAAGCTCTACACTCCGTTTTTGAAGGACTTTTGCTCCTTGGCCGATGATATCCAAAGCAGAGTCATAAGTAAGATGCGGCAGCAAAGGAGCCGATGGATCCTTTTTTGGATCTATAGCAAAGATGCCTGGGACATCCTTAAAAAATTCAACTTTAGCGGCATTCAACGCGATGGCAAGAGCGACGGCTGAAGTATCCGATCCCCCTCGCCCTAAAGTGGTGATTTCTCCATTGCGGCTAACACCTTGAAAGCCCGCAACGATAGCGACAGACCCTGAATCTAGGATAGGTTGTAAGCGGTGCGGACGGACATCGATGATGCGAGCATCTGAATGCCGATTGCAAGTGATGATGCCTGATTGACTTCCCGTAAAGCTAAATGCTTGATGGTTTTTGGCAGCTAATGCCATAGCTAGGAGCGAAATACTGATGCGTTCACCCACGCTAACAAGCATATCATATTCACGTCGAGGAGGATCGGGATTGACTTTTTTGGCTAGAGTAATGAGTTGATCGGTGGAATTCCCCATAGCGCTGACAACGACAGCAATGCGAGAGTATTCTTTCCGTTTCGCAAGAATAATATCGGCAATTCGCGAAAAATGTTCTGGAGTAGCGACAGCAGCTCCTCCAAATTTCATCACCAATGTTTTCATAGCTTTCGTGACTCGCCGAAATAAATGCATATTAGCATAACGGGCATTTTCTTCCCAGTTTTAAAAATCTATCCAGGGCTTCGAAATCCAAAAAAAATTATGGTTTTCTTCGAGTCCGAGTCCGTGTCCGAGTTTCGATTGGAATATGAAACGAGACATGGTCAGAATTCGGACACGGACCCGGACTCAAAAACAACTCGTGCATTTCGTTAATATTTCAATGTGTGTTTGTGTTGCTTTTTTTCTTTAAGCTTTGCTATGATGGCTGCATTAGTAAGAAAATAAGGAGAAACCTTTAAATGTCAAACCAACAAAAACACACCTGGAACGACAGCAACATCGTTGATGATGTCAGCTTTCAGGAAAAAGATGCGGAACTTTTCAAAAGTCTTTTAGAGAATCGCGGGAACCAAGTTCCTCAGGAAAGCTCAAATTTGACTCCTGGAACAATTTTGAAAGGCCGTATTGTCGAATTCACAAAAGATCACGTTGTCATCGATGTCGGCTTAAAATCAGAAGGATTAGTGCCTATTCAAGAATTTTCCGATCCATCCCAACTCACTCTTGACGGCGAAGTGGAAGTTTTATTGGACCAAGCAGAAGATGACAATGGTCAGATCGTTCTATCCCGCGAAAAAGCTGAGCGGCTAAGACAATGGGAATATATTCTGGAACATTGCGAAGAGGGATCGATTGTTAAAGGGCGTGTTTTGCGTAAAGTCAAAGGCGGCTTAATGGTGGATATTGGCATGGAAGCCTTCCTGCCAGGATCTCAAATCGATAACAAGCGCATTAAGAATCTTGATGACTATATTGATAAAACGTTTGAATTCAAGATCCTTAAAATAAATATTGAACGGAAAAATGTGGTCGTATCCCGACGCGAGCTGCTCGAAGCTGAAAGAATCTCCAAAAAAGCAGAGCTTTTAGAAAACATTCAAGAAGGCGACGTTCGTGAAGGTATTGTCAAAAACATCACAGATTTTGGTGTCTTCCTTGATCTCGACGGCATCGATGGATTGCTGCATATCACAGACATGACTTGGAAACGTATTAAGCATCCTTCCGAAATGGTACATCTCGGTCAAAAATTGGAAGTCATGATTTTGAATGTCGACAAAGACAAAGGCCGCGTTGCTTTGGGATTGAAGCAAAAAGAAGCGAATCCATGGGATCAAATTGAGAAAAAATACCCACCAGGAACACGTGTTAAAGGCAAGATCGTCAATCTTCTCCCCTATGGAGCCTTCATTGAAATTGAACCTGGCATCGAAGGACTCATCCACGTTTCTGAAATGTCTTGGGTGAAAAACATCACAGATCCAAACGAAGTCGTCAAAAAAGGTGATGATGTTGAAGCCATCGTTTTATCTGTCCAGAAAGATGAGGGAAAAATTTCCTTGGGCTTGAAGCAAGCAGAGCATAATCCTTGGGATGATGTAGAAAAGAAATATCCTGTCGGAAGCAGCGTAAAAGCTGAAATTCGCAGCCTCACCAACTATGGCGCTTTCGTCGAGCTAGAGCCTGGCGTTGAAGGCCTGATCCATATTTCTGATCTTAGCTGGATTAAAAAAGTATCACATCCATCAGAAGTCTTAAAGAAGGGCGATATTGTTGATGCTGTTATCTTGTCTGTCGACAGAGAAAGTAAAAAAATCACTCTCGGCGTCAAACAGTTGAGCAATAATCCTTGGGAATCGATAGAAAAGACAATGCCGGTAGGGACACTTGTTAAAGGTAAAGTCAGCAAAATCACGGCGTTTGGTGCTTTTGTTGAACTTGATAGTGGCATTGAAGGCTTAATTCATGTCACAGAATTGTCCGATCAAGCATTTGGAAAAGTGGAAGACATTGTTTCTAAAGGCGAGGAAGTGACGGCAAAAGTCATCAAATTGGATCCTGAACACAAAAAGATTGCGTTGTCGATCAAAGAATATTTGATAGATAAAAATCAATTCAATCGCGATGACATTGTTGTGTCAACGACCAAGCGCAAGAAAAAAGACGCTCGGAAAGACCATGATGAAGCTCGGAAGGATCACGAAGAAGAACGTGAAGACGAGCAAGGTCAGGAAGAAGAAGGTCAAGAATAGTTTCTGCCACTTCAAATTAGCAGGTGCCGAGAAAGGTTGGCGCCTGCTATAATAAAATCAACTCGCACAACAGTTAACTCGATTTCCCATCCCTAAGTTTAGAGGCTACTATAATGAACAAAGATCTTATCGCTGTCTTTGAATACCTTGAACGTGAAAAAGGTATCAAACGTGAAATAGTCATCGATGCCATCCAGGAATCCCTACGTGCAGCTGCTCGTAAGAGTATTACAGGGGCTTCCAATGTCACGGTCAAAATTCATCCAAAAACTGGGGATATCGATGTTTTTTGTGAGAAGGAAATCGTCGATGAGGTCGAGGTCCCTGCTCAGGAAATTTTGCTCCTCGATGCACGTGAGATCGATCCCGACTGCGAGATAGGTCAATTTATCGATATTTTAGTGACGCCTAAGGATTTTGGACGCATTGCCGCACAAAAAGCCCGACAGATCATTACGCAGAAACTGCGCGGAGCTGAGCGCGATGTGATTTATGAAGAGTATCGGCACAGGGTTAATGAGCTTATTTCAGGAACCGTCAAGCGTTTTGTTCGTGGCTCAAATTTAATTGTCGATCTCGGGAAAGTGGAAGCGATTATGCCAACAAAACAATACCCGAAAACGGAGAAATATCACATTGGCGAAAAGGTTTTGGCACTTCTTCTTGAAGTCAACGATACAGAGAATGGGGGCGCTGAAGTCGTCCTCTCAAGAAGCCATCCAGAATTTGTGAAGCAACTGTTGATTCAAGAAGTCCCGGAAATCAATGACGGCATTGTCATTATCGATAAAATTGTGCGCGAAGCGGGATACAGGACAAAATTAACAGTGCGTTCTACAGATCCAAAAGTTGATCCTGTCGGTGCTTGTGTTGGAATGCGCGGCATCCGTGTTAAAAATGTGGTCAGAGAATTGCACAATGAAAAAATTGATATTATCCCCTTTTCTCAAGATGCTGTTGAATTATTGCAAAATGCCTTATCACCGATTGAAATCCGAAAGGTAAGCATCAGTGAAGATGACAATACTATCTCTATTGTCGTCGAAGATGATGATTTTGCAGCTGTCATTGGCAAAAAAGGAATGAACGCACGTCTAAATAGCCAGCTAGTCGGATATGAACTTGAAGTTCAACGCATGAGCGATTATAATAGAACAATGGCACTTCAGAGGACTCAACTTGCTGAGTCCGATGATCCAGAACTCGATCAGCTATTGACAGGGATTGAAGGCGTTAATAACCTTATCTTCGAACATCTAGTCGCGGAAGGTTTCAACACTCCGCGTTCATTGCTCATCGCTTCACCTGAACAGCTTGCCAAGATACCTGGAATCAGCTTGGAAACAGCTGACAAGATTCTTGAACAAATTAGAAAACAGAGGATATAACCCTTGGCTAAAAACCTTAAACTAAACATTAAAAACACTCAAATAGCCGAAGCCGTCAATCTTAGCGGAATTAAAAACAAATTGGCGGGTAAAAAGGCTACCTCTGAAGACACCCCTTCTAAAACGACTCCCCCACGTTCCGTTGCATCGAAAAGTCCAAAGGCTGAAGCTGCAGAAACGCATAAAGAACCAAAAGAAGAGGCTCCTAGGATTCGTGCGCGCTCAAGATCAGCTTTTGCCGAGCCACAAGGTGAGGCCAAATCTAAGCACATCGAAGAACTCACCCCTATTGCAGAAACAGAAGCCATTACAGCAGACGAAAATTTAACATCTGAACAGATGGAAACGTCGCGAGCAGTCTCCAGTAGACGCAAGACAAGTGAAGAACTGCGTAAGGAAATTTTTGGTGAAGAGATCCAAGCACAGCAAAAAGAACTGAGCATTACTGCAAAAAATCCCCTTTTAAGTGCTACTGATGTTGAAGAAGCAGAGAAACCCACAATAGAAGAAGCTCCTGCTATGCCGGCGACGCCCTCTTCCCATGGGGAGCTTTCTCTGCCAAAAGAATCCCATGCACCGCGCACTTTTGGTCCACCACCTAGCCAGCCAGTCCAAAAACTTGGTCCTACAGGAAGGCATATTAATGATTTGCTGCCAAAGCATCAGCAACCCAAAGCAAGGCAAGAAGCAAGTCCTAGCCCGGCAGCGTCACCTCAAGGACAGGTAAAATCAGCTGAATCCACTGAAGAAGATCGTGAAAAGGCTAAAAATAAGGCTAAAATCAAATCAAAGGGACGAGAAGCAGAAGATTCTACAGCAACCACTGAAGATTCCAAAGACAAGAAGGGTAACAAAGCCTCCAAATTTAAGGAATTTCGCGATATTAAGCCAATAAAGCGGCAAGAACAAGCGCGTTTTGACGCACGAGATCGTCAAGGATTGAGAGATATCGAAGAAGAGAATCTTCATTGGAGAAAAAAACGTGCGAAGCAGTTGAGACAAGCACAAGAAGATATCACTATCAGGCCGACGCATCTAAAAGTCCGTATTCCAATTTCTATCAAAGACCTTGCCTCTGAAATGAAGCTCAAAGCCTCTCAATTGATCTCTAAGCTTTTCTTGCAAGGCGTGGTCGTTACTCTTAATGATTTGCTTGAAGATGAAACCACTATTCAACTTCTTGGACATGAGTTTGGTTGTGAGATTCATATCGACACCACAGAAGAGGAACGCATTCGCATTACTGACAAAAGTATTAGAGAGGAAATTGCAAATTCCAATCCAGCTAATCTCCAGACAAGACCTCCAGTCGTCGCTTTCATGGGACACGTTGACCATGGCAAAACAAGCTTGATAGACGCTATCCGCAAAAGCAATCGTGCAGCTGGAGAAGCTGGAGCCATCACCCAGCATATTGGAGCATTTCGCTGCAGCACACCTGTAGGCGATATCGCTATTCTCGATACTCCTGGCCATGAAGCCTTTTCTGCCATGCGTGCACGTGGAGCTGACGTCACTGATATTGTCGTGCTGGTAATCGCTGGCGACGAAGGGATGCGCCAACAGACAATTGAAGCTTTGCAGCATGCCAAAGCAGCTAATGTGACCATTGTTGTCGCACTCAACAAATGCGATAAGCCCAATTTCAATGCGGAAACTGTGTACCGCCAATTAGCTGAACAAGAGCTATTGCCAGAAGCCTGGGGTGGACAAACCATCACCGTCAACTGTTCTGCAGTAACGGGTGAAGGCATCCCGCAACTTCTCGAAATGCTAGCCCTTCAAGCCGAAGTGTTGGAACTTAAAGCGGATCCCACCGCTCGTGCCCGAGGAACGGTATTGGAATCAGAAATGCACAAAGGAATGGGAGCCATTGCTACGGTACTCGTACAAAATGGAACACTCCATTGCGGCGATGCACTCGTCTTTGGACAGCTCTGGGGACGTGTCAAAACGATGCATGATGAGTATAGAAAAGAATTCAAGGATGCCGGACCTTCAACGCCAGTAGAAATCACAGGCCTTTCGGGCTTGCCTGAAGCCGGCCAAGAATTTATCGTGGTTAAAAACGAGAAGGAAGCCCGTGAAATCGCCGAAGCGCGAATGCTTGGAATACGTCAAGTGAATCTTTTGCAAGCTAAAAAGCTCTCGATGGAAAATTTATTCCAGCAAGCTGCAGAGACGAACAAAAAGATACTCAATGTCGTGATAAGAGCAGACGTGCAAGGTTCCCTGGAAGCCTTGAAAGCCGCGCTGATGAAAATCGAATCAACAAAAGCCGAGCTAAATATCATCTTCACAGGAGTCGGAGAAATATCAGAATCCGATGTTCAGTTGGCAACAGCTTCCAAAGCCATTATCATTGGTTTCCATACGCAAATTGAAAGCCATGCAGATGCCCTATTGAAACAGCATGGAGTTCAAGTCAGACTGCACAATATCATTTATCATGCTATTGATGACGTCAAATCCTTGCTAAGCGGTTTATTAGATAAAATTGCTCAGGAAACAGATAAGGGCAAGGCAGAGGTAAAAGCTCGCTTTAAATCTTCGCAATATGGAATTATTGCGGGCTGCATGGTGACCGAAGGCTCAGTGCATCGCAATCATATGATTCGCGTACGTCGAGGGAATGATATTATCTGGAAGGGAAACATCTCCTCATTAAAGCGTGTCAAAGAAGATGTGCGCGAAGTCACTAAAGGATTGGAATGCGGTATCGTCCTTAGCAATTTCAATGATGTCCAAGAAGGAGATATCCTGGAAGCCTATGAAATCACCTATATTACGCAAGAGCTGTAAAAACCATTCGAACTAAGAAAGACTATGCCAAAGCAGAGAACTGATAGACTTAACTCTCTTTTAAAAGAAGTCATTTCGGATATTATTCGGCGAGAAGTCCGAAATCCGCATGTGAATGAACTCGTGACTGTCACAAGGGTTGATATCACAAAGGATTTGCATTTTGCAAAGGTTTACATTAGCGTCATTGGCTCTGAGCAGCAAAAGAAAGACACGCTGGCCGCGCTTCAAAGCGCTGCCGGTTTCGTCGCCGTTCAAGCCTCCAAACAAGTTGTCATGCGCTATTTTCCTGCTCTAACGTTCAAATTGGACGATAGCGTAGAAAAGCATATGCGTATTGAAGAGCTATTAGGAAAAATTGCCGAAGAGAAGCACTCTCGCGAAAGCACCATTGATGGTGAACCCTCTTCGCATGAATAATAGCTTACATAGTGAGCCTTCTGGCATTCTGTTAGTTGATAAACCGAAAAATAAAACCTCGTTTAGCCTTGTTGCCGCTCTTAGACGGATTTTGAAAGTAAAAAAGATCGGTCATGCAGGGACTTTAGACCCATTTGCTACAGGGGTCATGGTCATGCTCATCGGCAAGCAATTTACAAAACTATCGGATAAATTTTTGGGGGCTGACAAAGAATACCAGGCGACACTTTTGTTGGGTGTTGAAACAGATACCTATGATTGCGATGGACAAATTTTGCAGCAAAACGCTTTTGTCCCTTCTAATGAAGATCTGGAAAAAGCTCTGAAAAGTTTCCAAGGAGATGTTTTTCAACTTCCTCCAATGTTCAGCGCCAAAAAGAAAAATGGAAAAAAACTCTATGAATTAGCCCGTAAAGGCATTAGCATAGAGCGTGAACCTGTGAAAATCCATTTAACGACGGAGCTATTGAACTATCAATATCCCTTTGTCGAATTGCGGATCCGCTGTACAAAAGGAACATATATCCGAAGCATTGCGCATGATTTGGGACAGATGCTTGGATGCGGAGCTCATTTAACTGCCCTTAAACGCATCCGAAGCGGATTATTCCATATCGATTCTTGTTTAAATGGAACTCTTCTTGACATGCCACAGTGCGATGCGATAACTATAAAGCCCTTTTTGATTAATGACCTTTCATAACGCGAGTTTTGGAAGTAAATGTATGAAAATTGTCGACTCCTTGCCAACAGATAGGGAATCAAATTCTTCCTTTATTCTAAGTATTGGCAATTTTGATGGAGTGCATATCGGCCATCAAAAAGTGCTGGAGAGAATTAAAGAAGTCGCGCAAAAGCATGCAGCACAATCGTGTGTTGTTACATTTTCAAATCACCCTTCGACCATTCTTCGACCTTTTCCTCCCACTCTCCTTCTCTGTACATTAGAGCATAAGATCGAACTTCTGAGGAGCGCAGGAATTGACCTATTAATTCTCCTTCAATTCACAAAAGAGCTTTCTGAGCAAACAGCAGAACAATTTTTAAGGAAACTGCAGTCAGCGGTCCCTTTCAATAGACTGATCCTGGGCAGTGATGCCACCATAGGCAAGAATCGAGAAGGAGATCGTGCTCAAGTATCGTCAATTGCATCACCCCTCAGATTTAATGTAGAATACGTTGAAGATCTCACAATCGATTTTAAGCGTGTCTCAAGCAGCCAAATCCGCACGCTCATTCAACAGGGAAATTTTTCAGAAGCAGAAAAATTTCTTGGTCGACCCTTCAGCGTTTATGCCAAAGTTATCCGAGGCTATAATAAAGGAGCATCCCTAGGATTTCCTACAGTAAATATTCCGGTCGAGGGATTATGCTTGCCTCCACTAGGGGTTTATTCTGTTTTTTTAAGACATGGTCTGCAAACTTATCCAGGAATAGCAAATCTTGGTGTGGCTCCCACACTCCGCCAGGCGGCAAACCCTTTGCTCGAAGTCCATCTTTTTAATCAAACAGTTAATCTTTACGATGAATTTGTTGATGTCCGCTTTCAAACTTATATACGGCCGGAGCAGAAGTTTGAATCTATCGAGGATCTAAAAGCGCAAATTGCCAAAGATATCATTCAGGCGAAGAATTCAACAGAATTCGGAGGTCAGAATAAGAATAAGGTAGCCAGTAGTCGCTAGTCAGTAGTTCCCCAGCTGCTTACGCCACCAACATTGTAAAATAACCTGTTCCAGCTTTTTCACCACCGAGACAAGACAGTGAGACCACAGAGAAGATCATCGAGATAAGTGAGCGTTGAGCCTTCTACCAGCACTCATTTTGGGATTTTCGATGTGGATTTTTTTCTGATGGGTTTTAGTATATTTACCAAATGCTTTGAGAAATGACTTATAGTATAGTCGGTAGTCGCAGAAAGTACAACGCTCACTTATCTCGAGCAGCTTTCTCGGTGTTCTCCCTGTTTTCTTCTCGGTGGTGAAAAAAATCGTTTTTTGTTCCCTACTGACTCCCCTTTATTCGTTCCATTCATTTGACAAAAAAGCGTTTGTTTTGATATGATTATTGCTCGTCATTGGCCTTGAACCAACTTTTATTAAGGTTAATAAAGAGATAATGAATCCGATTTTAAAAGCAACTTCGCCGCAAGTTCAAATTCCACAAGACTCATTGCAATCCGCAATTTCATCAGGCTCAAGAGAAAAAGTTAAAGCGCTTCTTGAAAGTAACCCAGCATTAATTCACTCGCGGTTAGAGAATGGCAAGCTACCCTTGCATTTTTCTATCAGTCAGCATCAAACCGACGTGACCGCATTCTTGGTCGAACGAACAGATCCATTCCAGACTGACCGTGAGAAAATCAATGCATTAGACCATGCTGTGATCGCTAACGATTCGGATGTCGCAGAAAAAATTTTCCAACAGATGAATAAACAACGAACGGCGATTCAAAAAGAAGTTGCCAATGCTCTAAAGGATGAAGATTGGGAGAAAACCGAAAGCATTCTCGACAATCTAGATTCGAAAACACTTGCCCATGAATTTGCAAAGGTTGAAGTTTTCCGATATCAGTTATCCAGGATGGTTAAATTCGCCGCAGAAAACCAAGGAATAGATGCCGAACAAATCAGCCAAAGGCAATTGGAATTAAGTAAACCAAACAGACAAAATATAACTCCGCTCGAAAAAGCGATTCGCTATCAAAATTGGGATGTTTTTTTCTCTCTTCTTAGCTGGGGAGCTGATGTCAATTACAAAACGCATGATGGCCATTCGTTGCTTTGGCTCGCTCTTGAAAATAATTCCACTGATATGGTGCATTTTTTGCTTCATGCAGGCCATCGTCTGAATGAAACCGATTCTAAAGAATCCCTCTTTTCTTTAGCGCTTGCTAAAAAAAATATGAAGGTTGTTTATCTACTTCTTGCCTATGGTGCGATTCCTTCAGCGGAAGATAAAAAAGCCATCTTCGCACTATGCAAAACCCATGATCCCCTTTTCATCAACGGAAAAGAAACCTGGCTCTTTTTGACAAGCATGGCTTATTGGCTTGCTCAGGGAAGCCTTGCCTTCAATACAAACAGCTACGCGCAATATCTTCCAACAGCGATCCACCTTGTCGGTTCTGCTGCGATTGCAACGAGTGTTCTTTTTGATATTAAAAAATCCTGGAAATGGGGAGTCACATTCCTCGGTATGACTGCTCTTGAATCCCTTCCTACATTTAGCCTAGGCTTGCAAGCTTGGAGAACAGCGCAGGCGACAGTGGCTGCTTTCATAGGCATTAGAGCTGCCCACAACAATTACGCAGATCGTCCTGGACCTGCTTTGCGCAAAGGGTTTGTTCATGCTGTAAACGCTGCACATTCCGCCTATATGTTGAAAAAGATTTGCGCTTATAGCCTGCAGGCAAATGATGAGGTCATGTGGGAACGAGGTGGGAAAGAGTTGTTTAAAAAATGTAATTCTAGCAATTTATCAAGATCTGAAAAATTTGATTGTCGACTCATCCGAAATCGACATAATTGTCCTGAGATTAATCCTGAAGCATATAAGAATTCGAGCTTGGCCGAAATTCTTTCTTCTCCGGAATTCAAAGAACATTGTTCTGAGCATGCAAAACTTATATTTAAAGACTTTGAAAGCGTCAAAGAGACCGAATGTGCAGAAAATATACATTCATGTGCCCGAAGCCTGGTTCGAAATCTAAAGTCTGATCTTACTACCAATACTACAAGGAATACAGTTCCATTTACGTATCATCCCGATAAAATGTTTCTCTCTCGTCAAGAAAAGCTCGAAAAAAGTGAATTTCCCGAGCTTCCCTATTTCCTTAATTATTTTAAAGCCATCGCTAAACAAGAAAAAGAGTCTTTAGAAGAAGCTTTGCGAGGTCAAGAAGCCATTGAAAGTTTGCCTTACATTGTTCGCTTATTCATTCTTAAATCACAAAAAAGTCCTCCTCATGTTGAAAAAAGCTTTCTTAATGACTCAGAGATTGAAAAGCTAACAGAGATGGTGGCAATTCAACAAAATGAAGCTCTCGAAAGTTCACAAAAGGTTCTTTCTTCAGAACAAAAAGTCCTTATAGAAAAAATTTACCAATTTTTCTTCGATCGCCTTCAAAATCTTGGGAAAGTTCTCGCCTTTTCAACGGTTAGAGACCCAGATTTTGCGAATGAAGATTTTATGGTGAATCAGAATTAATCGCTAGGCTTGGCTTTATCTTTCGCAGTTCATTGATAGTCTCTGTGGTTACTCGGCAATGTGTAATATCGAGTGAATCAAGTAAGAATGCGTTTTTAACGAGAGCCAAGATTCCTTTTTCTGAAAGCTGTGTACAATGAGAGAGGTTGACTTTAGTGAGTTCGAGGCAATGGGTGGCGATGTCGACAAGCGAAGCATCAGTCACATTGCAGTAAGAAAGATTGAGATTTGCCACTCTTTTGGCATGCATCGCTAATTCATAAAATCCTTTATAGTTAATCTTTGTGCAGTTCGCCATGGCAAATTCTCTTAGCGCTCCTCCACAGCCATTCAGGATGATGGCTAGTTCTCCATTTTCCAGCTGACGGCAGTTAGAAATATCTAAGCTCATCAGGCCTTTAAATTTAATTAATTCACCCCAGGCAGAAAAATTGAGATGCATGTTGTGGCAAAGCATCACCTTTTGAAGATGGGGACAAATTTGTGAGAAGTGCTTCAATGATTCTGCGGAAGTCCAGGGGCACTCTGAAAGATTGATTCCTGACAATTCTTTTGGTAATTCATAAAAATTCTGGCTGAAAAATGGTGTGTGGCTGATATCCAAAAAGAGCAAATTTGGGCAAAGTTTCAAAATCCTTATAAAACCTGACTGGTCAATTAAATCGCCATGGCAAGCAATATCAGTCATATACTGCGAAAGCTGTTGGAATCGTTCGAGGGTAGCTTCTGAAAAACTTTGGAATTCTGCCCCCAATTTTTCATTTGATGGCAGAAACAGTTTAAATCCTAAATCAAGCGAATTAATAAAGCTGATGCTACATTGCTTTAAATGATACCACCCTTCCAGGTGAGTTTTCAAAAGCATTTCAAAGACGTTATCTCTCGTAAGATAACGACCGAGAACCTCTTCACACGCTTGTATCAATTCTTCAATCCCCCAAGCTTTAACGTAAGCCAAAAGAGCCATCAGCTCTTGAGGTCTTTTTTTCCATAGGTCTGCGGCTACCCCACTCTGAATATATGCCTCAACTGGCTGAAAGTGTTCATAAGATATTTTTGAGAGTTCAAGTGTTGTCTTATGTTTCTCAAGACATTCTGTCTGCAAAATATGCTTAAAGAAATCCGAAGTCGAGGCCAGCATTAAGCTATTCAGAGCAAGATCTTTATCTTTCAATTTTAAAGTGATATTGCGAGGAATCCAAGGAGACAGAACCGAATAATGCTTCCTCATCGCTTTAACCGCACGCATGCAAAATTCAAAAGGAAGCTGATCATGATAGATTTGCACAGTGAACCATCCAATGACTTTTTGCATTAATTCTCCATGCTCTTCAGACCATGTTTCATCATCACATGCTGCTTCAAAAAACAACAGCAAATCCGAAGGTTTTTTTACGAGTAAATTTAATAGAGTTTCTTCTGATTCAGCCGATTCATAAGGAACTAATTTTTTTGGCAGAAGCAAAGGCAATTGCATTGAAACCTCATTAATCTTTTTCATTATGGGGTGCAATTAAAAGTGATCTTCGCTTGCTATGGTAGCGGCATAAGTGGATAGCTCCTCGTGAAGGCCATGCATGAAATGCAGGCCGTAACGTGGGGTACTTTAACAGTTACAAATTTTAGCTGCGGTAGCACATACAGCATGTTTCGAACCGCGAAGCGGTTTTACATAGGTAGCCAGGGGTTTTAACCCCTGGTGAATCAGGTTTAAGCCATGTACCCCGGAGGGGTACCACATCATGAATCAAAGCCTATATAATGTCACATGCCTCCTCTTCTAAGGAAGAGATGGCAACAGTCATTTTTATCGCTCCTATCCCAGAATAGCATGTCTTTGTTTGCACTCATGATGGGGTGCCCTTTCAGGGCACATCGATTTGATTTTGATTCACCAGGGGTTAAAACCCCTGGCTACCTATGTAGAACCGCTCCGCGGTTCGAAACATGCTTAACTTAATGCATATGTGCGGTAGCTGCGACAGAATCTTATGCCACTCTGTAGCAAGCAAATCATCTTTAATTGCACCTTTCATCATGGCACATCATAAAAGAAACTTGTTTTTATCGATAGACAAGCCTAAACTTTTTCCAAGTAACCTTATAGCAGGGATCATGCAAAAACAATTTACCGCTACAGTCTATATCATCGATGGAATCCGTGTATTGCTCATTTTTCATCGTAAACTGAAAAAATGGCTCCCACCTGGGGGGCATTTGGAGCCTAATGAAATCCCTTCAGAGGGAGCTAGGCGTGAAGCTCGAGAGGAAACGGGATTGGAAATTGCCTTTATCCAGCAAGAGAATGTATGGGTAGAACGATGGAATGCCAAAAGCTTTGAGCGCCCCTACTTATGTTTGCTTGAGGAGATCCCCGCATTTGGCGATCAACCTGCACATCAACATGTCGATTTTGTCTATTTAGCCACACCTGCTGGAGGCAATGAAATTCAAAATCATGAAGAGATTGATGGAATGCGTTGGTTTAGCTTAGAGGAAATAGAAAAACTCGCCCCTGACGAAGAGATTTTCGTAGAAACGCAGCAAGTTCTTAGATGCATTTTTAACTCACCTATCCTAACGATCACGAGTTAGGGTTCCACCACCTTTGGAAATGCGAAAAAAGATCTTTAGCATTTAATTCACGAATGCAAGCTCCAGTAGGACAGGTACGAAGAACTGGACAACGCTTTAAAAAGGTCTTTCCATAAGGACAACTCCCCTGAAACGCCTCATGGTTACCGAGTGGCTTAAACTTCTCGGCAGAAGATGCTCCAAAAATACTGAAAGAAGGTGTTGAAGTCGTTCCCGCAAGATGAAGTGGAAGAGAGTCCATGGCAATAATGAGATCGCTCATCTCCATGAGATTTTGCAAAGCAGAAAGACTAAGTCTATCGACAATTTTGGAGCAAGAAGCGAATTGCTGGTGCAGCTGCTGCGCCAGCTCTTGTTCCTGGGCAGATCCCCAGACGAATAAAAAAGATCCCTTAAGAAAGTTTTGAAGCAAGGCGAGAAATTTGATGAGCGTATTTGGCGCTAGTTGCTTATTTTTCCAAGCCGATCCTGGACAAACGACGATATAGGGTTTTTCCAAGTGCCCTACAAGACTTTGTAGATGCTGTTTTTGTTCATCTGAAATTTCTAAGAGAACCTTCCCTTGGCATTCAGATAATTTATCGCGGAAAAAGGCAGCAACAACTCCCAAATAATCATGGCGAATATTTCCTTTTTCCGGAGGATTGTAGCGATAGGTTGTAAAAAAGAGGTTTGGCCATTCATGGACAGTTTTTGAAGCAAAGCCAACTTTTTTATAGCTGCGTGTCTGGCTGGTAATGAATCCCGATTTGACATTGCCTTGAAGATCAAAAACGGCATCATATAAGCGTTCTCTGAGTTGTTTTCTAAAATTAAGAATCTCTTTAAATGTTTGACGTTTAAACCAATTCTTTCTCCAGCTTTTTGTGGCAATTGTCAGTGTGCGATCGACCTCAGGATGAGCCCTTACTAATTCTGCACAAGGAGCCTCTACGACCCAATCAATGGCAGCAAGAGGAAATTTTTCGCGAAGGTAATCAACGACCGGATAGGTATGAATAATATCGCCCAAAGATGATGTTTTTACGATAAGGATTTTTTTCATAGGGATAGATTCTCAATCAAGCTTAGAACCACTTTAAAATCATTGGGTAAAGGGGCAGAAATTGTTATTTTTTGATTTGTTCTTGGATGATCAAATTCCACATCTGCTGCATGCAACATGATCCGGGGGGCCTGGTAACGACTTCGAAAGGCTCGTCCATATTGGTGATCTCCTAAAATAGGATGTCCTATGCCGCTGAGGTGCACGCGAATTTGATGGGTGCGCCCTGTTTCCGGATAGCAAACCACTAAGGAAACTTCCTTGCCACTGCATTTTAGCTCCCAGACTGTGCGTGCAAAAACACCTCCTTTTTCCAGTGAAACCTCTCCCCATAGCGTTTGACCTTGATAGACATGTAATTTTCCCAAAAAGTCTTCAATCACACCTGTTGGCTTAGAGGGAATGGCATCAACGATCGCAAAATATGTTTTTTTGATTTTTCTCTGCTTAAAAGAGGTCAATAATGCCTTTTCAGCTTTTGGATTGCGGGCAAAAAGCAAAACCCCAGAGGTCTCTCGATCAAGACGATGCAGAAGCGCTAAATTCGAAACCAGAGCCTTCAATGCAGACAACAAATTTGGATCTTCAGAAGAAATTCCCGCAGGCTTATTGTAGGCCAAGAGATCTTCATCAACGAAAAGGATCTCTTCAGAACTTACCACCATCTTCTGGGGAAGTGAAGTCGTTGCCTCAATTCCATCAAACTCGACATTGTCCCCAAATCCAACCAATTTGGATGAAAAACGCTCTGTCTTTCCATTTAGGCGGCATCGACCAGCATCAATGGCTTTTTTTATCTGTCGAGAGGCTATTGAAGAATCCATTTTGCTTTTAATAAAAACCAGGAGACTACACCCTGATTCCTGTGAAGCCACTTTCCATCTAGCCATCTCGCATCCGGGCTATGTGGAAGGAAATTGACTCAAAAACCGCATATCGTTTTCAGTGAACATACGGATATCATTGACACCATTCTTGAGCAAAACAAGACGCTCAACACCCATTCCCCAAGCAAATCCAGAATATTTTTCGGGATCGATATTGCCATTTTTCAAGACTTCGGGGTGAATCATCCCTGCGCCAGCGATTTCAAGCCAGCCAGTATGCTTGCATAAAGAACAACCACGCCCTTCGCAACTCAAACAGCGGATATCCACTTCCATTCCAGGCTCGACAAAAGGAAAGTAGCTGGGTCTGAAGCGAGTTTCGATTTCCTCATGAAAAAGTTTTGATAAAAATTCATTCATCGTTGCTTGAAGATCAGCAAAAGAAACATCAGTATCGACATAAAAAAGCTCAACCTGATGAAAAAACACGTGCGAACGTGCTGTGATCGTTTCATTGCGGTAAGCCTTGCCTGGTGCGATAACGCGAATAGGTGGCTGATGCGTTTCCATGACACGCGCCTGAATATTGCTCGTATGTGTGCGCAATAACACATTCGATGATACATAAAACGTATCTTGCATATCTCTTGCAGGATGATCTGGTGCAAAATTTAATGCTTCGAAGTTATAGTAATCGGTATCAATATCAGGACCATATTGAACAGAAAAGCCCATTCCAATTAGGATATCGAGGATTTCATCCAAGGCTTGGGTGATGATATGCTTTCGGCCGGGATAACGTCGACGGCCTGGCAAAGTGACGTCGATTGTTTCATGGGCTAGGCGGTCATTTTGCTCACAGGAGACTAGACGTTCATGGGCTTCTGCCACAGAACTCTCCATGTGGGCCTTTAGATCATTGATCAGTTTGCCAGAATTGGGCCGTTCTTCTGCGGAAACATCTTTGAGTCCACGCATGAGATCTTGGATAGGGCCCTTTTTTCCAAGGTATTTAATCTTTAAGTTTTCTAATAGGGATAGCGTTCCAGCACTACGCAAATCCTCATCAAAATGCTGCCTTAAAGTTTCAATTTTCTGAAGCATTCCTTATCTTTCCTTGGATAGACTCGCTCGCTAGTAATAAAAAAGCAGCCTCGCCAAAGCCATATGACTGTGACGGGCTGCTCGAAGAGTTATGCAAGAGCTTCTTTGGCAAAGCCCGCAACAGCTGCAAAGCCGCTCGGGTCGCTAATTGCCATTTCAGCTAATACTTTTCTGTCTAGTTCACATTTTGCTTTTTTCAGTCCGCAAATAAATTTGTTATAGGAAATGCCGTTGATTTTGGCAGCGGCTGCAATACGCACAATCCACAAACTGCGAAATTCGCGCTTTCTTTCTTTGCGATGACGATAGTTATATGCCATTGCACGAAGAACTGCGTCGCTTGTCAGACGCAGGTGGTTTTTGCGATCGCCAACAAACCCTTTAGCTTGTTTTAACAATCGTTTTTTGCGACGATGTGAAGCGACAGCGTTGGTTGCTCTAACCATAGCTTATCTCCACTGTTAGGTCTACATTTTTTGTAGACAATTTATAATACACCCATCACACGCTTGTAGGTCTTCAAATGACCGTCGTCAACAAGGGCTGGGGTCGAGAGTTGACGTTTGCGCTTGGGTGTTTTTTTGGTCAAAATATGACGTTTGCCTGGTCTCGTTCTCTTGAGTTTTCCAGTCGCAGTCACTTTAAATCTAGCCGCAACGGCCTTTTTAGTTTTCAATTTAGGCACTGCATTTTCTCCTAGTAAGCCATTCTCTTCTACAGCTCAACTTTAGTGCGGCTTATTCTGTCGCACCAGACTTATCCGCCTGATCTTGCGTTTGAGTCGGCTTAGCTGTCTCTTTTTTCTTTTTTGCTCCAGGGGCTAAAACTGCTGTAAGCATGCGCCCCATCATTTTCATTGGCGATTCTTGCATAGCGACATCTTCGAGGTCGAAACAAAACTTCTGCATCATCCTTTCGCCAATTTCAGGATGGGCCATTTCACGTCCGCGAAATGTGCATGTCACTTTGACTTTATATCCTTTCGCAATAAACTCACGCGCATGTCTGGATTTGGTTTCCAAATCGTGCAGATCAGTGTTAGGCTTAATTTTAATTTCCTTAACCTTGATCTGATGCTGCGATTTCTTGCTTTCTTTTTCTCGCTTGGTTTGATCGTAGCGAAACTTGCCGAAATTGATGATCTTGCAGACTGGCGGCGTCGATCCGGGAACAATTTCGACTAAGTCAAGTCCTTCGGCTTCGGCCATTGCCAAGGCTTCTTGGATTGAGATCACTCCGACCTGCTCACCGGTATGGCTAATCACGCGTACTTTCGGCGCGCGTATTTCTCTGTTGACTTTCAAGCTGACTTCCTATCTCCCTGCTTGGCGTTCTTCGATTTTAGCGAATGTCAAATGACATTTCTTCATGCAATTGCTTTAGAAAAGCTTCTAGAGTCAGCCCTTCTTGGACACTTGCCGTGAAGCCAGAACGCACCGTTATCAATTGCTGTTTTTCTTCTCTTTCCCCTACAATGAGGATATAAGGAACTTTCTCTCGTTCAGCGACATGGATTTTGCCGCCAAGAAGAGTATTGCCTTCATCGATTCCTATCCGATAGCCCCTAGCCTCGAGAACCTTACGCAAACTTTGCGCATAGGCTAGATTCGCTTCCTTTACAGGAATCACTCTTACTTGCTCTGGTGCCAGTGCTAGTGGAAATTTCCCTTCATAGTGTTCAATCAAGATGGCAACAAACCGCTCGAAAGAACCGAAAAGCACCCGCACAATCATTAAAGGCAGATGCATGTCATCATCGGCACCCTGATAACGTAAACCTAGCCTCTCCGGACAATTAAAATCTAAACCCACAGAGGGGCCTTTCCACTCACGTCCAAGGGAATCGGTGAGGCACGCTTCGGCTTTGGGGCCTGTGAACGAAGGCTCACTAGCATCTAGCATGAAATTTAGAGAGCATTGATTAAAAGCATTGACGAAATACTCATGGCTTTTTTCCCATAGCCTTAGCGTCCCGGCAAACTTCCGACCATGCCCTTTTAATTTCCAATGGCATCCAAAACCTAACATCTTAGTGATTTTATCAATGAATTGCAAGGAAGAAATCAATTCTTTTTCGATATGTTCCCAAGTACAAAAGATATGAGCGAAATCGGCAAATGCCAAATTCATGCGCATTCCTGAGAAGTGTGCCTGTTCCTGCGAAAGCTTTGTATAAGCACACTCGGCATAACGTATGGGAAGCTCTCGGTAAGAATGCCTTTTTGAGTGATACATTAGGGCGTGAGAAGGACTAACCGTCGAGGGGATGATGTATTCTATTCCCTCGACTTCATCGTTAGGCAGTGCCTCTCTTTCGTGAAATCTCTCTGATCCTTCCGCTTTTTTTATTAAAGAGGACTTAACCAGTGGCGGAGTTTTCAAAAGTTGAAAATTCTGCTTGCGATGCTCGCGGCTCCACCAGTCATAAAGAATCTCTATTAAGCGCTGCCCCTTGGGATGCCAAAACCATGCATGGGAATTGACCTCTTCATGGGCACCAAAAAGATCCATTTCCTTTCCTAGAAGACGATAATCTCTTTTCTTTCCTTGTTGAGCCGCCTTTAAAAATCTTTTTAAATCCATTGGGTTTTGAAAAACCGTTCCATGGATACGGACGACTTTAACATTCCCCTCTTCTGGGAGATGGCACTCTGTCTCTTCAATTTTCAAAAGTTTAAAGGAAACTAATTCTGCTGGAGTTGCACATGAATCGTAAGGATAGTAATCATGAAACTTTCCCAATTCGAAAATCTGCACAATATTTTGCGGATCTCTTCGCAAGCTTTTTGCTCGTAAGGGCTGTCTGTGGTGCTCTAAAAAAGCAGCGGCATTTTCCCGCATCATTTCCAAAATGCGGATTTCCCCATTTTCCTTAATAAGCCCCCGCACCTTTTCTTCAAGCCAGGTTAGTGCCTGTTCATCAATAGGCTGTTTGGCAATGAAATCGTAATAAAAACCGAACTCTGTGACTGTCCCTCCAACTAAAAGAGTTCTTGGAAATAATTCAGTCACAGCATAAGCGAGAATTTCTAATGCAGATTGCCGTAGTTCGGATAGTGATCGCATGAATGATGTTGAATAAAGAGTAAATGGGATATAGCTGACTCGAACAGCTGACCTCCACGATGTCAACGTGGCGCTCTAACCAACTGAGCTAATATCCCGTTTGGTTTGGAAGAAGCATACACTTTAACGAAAGCCCATTTTTATAGAAAGAAGAAAATGGAATACAGAATTCAGAATACAGAATGGTAGCCAGTAGCTCCCCAGCTGCTTACGCCACCAACATTGTAAAATAACTTGTCCTAGATTTTTCACCACCGAGGAAAAGACAGTGAGATCACAGAGAGGATCATCGAGATAAGTGAGCGTTGAGCCTTCTACCAGTACCCATTTTGGGATTTTCGATATGGATTTTTTTCTGATGGGCTTTATCTCGATAATTTTCTCTGTGATCTCACTGTCTTTTCTCGGTGGTGAAAAAGATCGACTCATCGACCAACATGCCTCGTTTCAAAAAACGCTAAAACCATTTAAGTTATATGGAAGCCGATAGAAAACACAATGCTCACTTATCTCGATGACCTTCTCTGTGGTCTCACTGTCCTGTCTCGGTGGTAAAAAAATTCAGAAGTCAGAATAGTAGCCAGTAGAATAAAAAAGGGACATTAGCGACTTAAGGGACAATAGAGATGGATAAATTTTGTTTTTGTCCCTTGAGTCCCTGGGGTCGCTTGAGTCGCTAATGTCCCTTTTATCCTCCTAGCTACTGACTACTTTCTTTTAGCAATAAACTCGAGAATAGCTTTGACATTAGATTTGGAAATCTTCGGAACCGCTTTGATTTCTTCTTCAGATGCTTCTAAAAGCTTTTTTAAACTTCCGAAATGATTTAAGAGGGTTTTTCGCTTTGCAGGACCAATGCCACGGATTTCATCCAAGGCACTGCTGACATTCTTTTTTGTGCGAAGTTTGCGATGGAACGTAATGGCTGTGCGATGAGCTTCATCACGGATTTGCTGGAGTAGGAAGAGGACAGGCGAGGTTCGTTTAAGAAGAATGGGGTCTTTGAGGTTAGGAAGAAAAATTTGTTCGACAGTCATTCCTTTGTCGTGGCGGCTTTCTTCTTTGGCCACGCCTATGACGTCCACAGAAATAATGTTTAGTTCCTGTAAGACCTTCAGAGCGACATTCAAATGCCCTTTTCCTCCGTCAATGACTAACAAATCGGGAAGATTGTTTTCTTCTTTTGCTTTGCGATAGCGTCTTTCCAGAGCCTCTCTCAATGCACCGTAATCATCGGCGCCAGAGATCGACCTAATTTTGTATTTGCGATAACGCGACGTATCTTTTGCCCCTTCGTAAAAGGCAACAAGAGATGAAACGACTAAAGTGCCTGCAATATTGGAATTGTCAAAACATTCAATGACACGGGGATATCGCGAAAGATGAAGCCGCTCTTGCATTTCCAAGAGGGTTTTCTCTCGGATTGTTTTGGCATCCTTCTCTTTCTTAAAAGTCGCCTCAGCATTTGTATAAGCCATATCAACGAGAAGACGTTTTTCACCTCGCTGAGGAGCCAATAGCTGCACTCGGCGTTTGCCTGCTGAGATAATATCGGTAATGGCATCGGCATCATCAGGTAATACGGGAAGCAATATTTCCTTCGGGAGTTCCGATTGCTTTTCATAATGCTGAATCAAAAATGTTTCAATCAGCTCGACATCCTCTTCTGCAATAGATCCAAAATCATAATAGCGAGACCCCGTCAATTTGCCCCCTCTAAAAAGTAGCTGAGTCAAAATAACCTCTTCACCTTCCCTGAAAATGGCTAAAGTATCACTATCCACTCCTGAAGGCTTATCAACGGCCTGCCCTTCGAGTGTTCTTTCAATATACTGAATTGTTTTTAAATAACTTCCCGCTTTTTCATACTCAAGATTTTCCGAAGCCAGATGCATCTCTTCATAAAGTTCTTTCAAAATTTCCCGATCCTGGCCTCGGAGAAATTTAATGGTCCGCTCAACATGGTGGTCATATTCTTCTTTGGTGCATCGATTCACGCAAGGGGCGATGCAGCGTTTCATATCATAAAGGATGCAAGGACGCGTGCGTCGTGCTAATTCTTGATCTGAGCACTGCCTTAAGGGGAACAGACGATTCAATAGATCCAAAGTTTTGCGAGCAGAATCAGCGCTCGTATAAGGACCAAAATAGAGGCCATCAGGTTTAGGAGTTCCCTTATACCGTACTAACGAAATCATCGGCCATGGATGTTTATTATTAATTTTAAGGGCGATATAGCTCTTATCGTCCTTAAGGAGGGCATTATAACGTGGCTTATGCTGTTTGATCAGCGTATTTTCTAAGAGCAATGCTTCTTTTTCAGAAAAAACAACGATCGTGTCTATTTTTTCAACTTTAGCAATAAGATAAGGGATGATAAACCGTCCGTCACCCCTAGGAAGGAAATATTGGCGTACGCGCTGCCGGAGATTTTTTGCTTTGCCGACATAGAGCACTTCATCCTGTTTCCCCTTCATGAGGTAGACACCAGGTTGAGTCGGAAATGTATCTAAATTCTCACGGTCAAATGTCATGTTTAATCACGCTTAGATTAAAACTAGATTAAAGCTAGCTTGCTGCCTCCTGCAGAATCAACTTGATTTTCTTGTTCTTGAAGAGCCAGCTGCCCACAGGCGGCCGCAATGTCATCACCCTTAGTGTAGCGGCAAGTATTGACAATGCGCGATCCATAAAGGACGCTGCGGAAATCTTTCACAGCCTTCTTTTCAGGTCTTTTGAGACGTAATCCTTCAACAGGATTATAAGGAATTAGATTGACTGTGCATTGCTTTCCATGGAGCAAGTGAGCGAGTTCGTGAGCATGGTCTGGATGGTCGTTGATTCCTGCAATCAGCGTATATTCATACGTAATATCACGCTTAGTTTTTTGTGCATATTCATCCATTGCTTCCATGATTGATTCAAGGGGATATTTACGGGCGTAAGGGATGATTTTTGTTCGAATTTTTTGGTTAGGAGCATGGAGTGATAAGACAAGATTGACCTTCAACTCTTCGTTTGTCAAACGTTTGATCCCCTCGACAATACCAACTGTCGATACTGTGATTCGACGCTGTGAAAGATTAAGCAGGTCGGGATCACTAAGCAGACGTATTGAGGTGATGACGGAGTCATAATTTTTTAAAGGCTCCCCCATTCCCATGAAGACAACATGGGAAACTTTTTCTCCTTTGGAAAGGAGCCACGCATTGATCTGAACAACCTGTTCGACAATTTCTGCAGGACGCAGATTGCGAAAGAAGCCTTGTTTTCCCGAAGCACAAAATGCGCATTTAGCAGGGCATCCTACTTGCGAAGAGACACATACAGTCCGGCGCTCCCCAGAGCAGATCAATACAGATTCTACCAGTCGTCCATCTCTCAGCTTCCATAAAAACTTAAACGTCTCTCCATCATTAGAATCTTGGATCCGCACGCGTTCCAAAATGGGCAAGCGGATGAATTCGGCAAGCTTTTGCCGGAGCGCTTTACTGAGATTACTCATCAGGTTCCAGTCCAGGACTCCCTTGTTGTAAACCCATTCCACGAGCTGGCGGGCATGAAAAGCCTTTTCTTCATGCTGGCCTAATAAAGAAACTAAATCGGATTGGTTCAATTCGCAAAAATCATGCATAAATTACTTAAACTGTTTAAATTTTAAATTTTCTTTACAAGATTATATAAAAATACATGATTACTTTGCTAGTAGAATAGACTTCCTAAGAATAGATCCAGTTGATGAAAGAGTCTAACCAAGATGCTGACATTTGATCGTGTTCGAATGTTAGCTCGCCAGTGCGATTTTTGAGCGATGCCTCAGCGATAGCTAATTTCTGTTTAAGCTCCATGAGCTTAGCATCGAAAAAACTTCCACGCTCTTCAGGAAAATAGGTTGTATGTTTGTCGATTCTTTCTGCAATTTTACGTTGAAGTTCATCAACACTTTGGTTATGTAGGGAAATTTGCTTAAAAGTTTTGGCTAACTTTCTCAATTGCGCATTGACCTTTTCCTTAAGAGCCTCTTTATTTCCTGTTTGTTCAGCGGAATGAATGATTGTATCCAATTGTTCAACTTTTTTGAGGCCGTCGAGCAATGTTTTAGAAAGGAGTTTAGATAGGAGATCTATCTCGCATGCACATTCCTGGCTTACCTTCTCATTATTTTGAATGTATCCTTGTCTGATGGCTTCCATAATTTGATGCAAATCCAATTCAAGTTGTTTAACTTTTTCATCAAATTGTTCATCAGCAGTCCTCTCTTTCCACGCCTTATAAATTTCTTTAAATTTATCCATTTCCTTATATTTTAATTGTAAGGATAAGATTTCCTTAGGAGAAACCTCCAGCCTATAGCCCCTCCCTTGTCCATTCCCATCCAATAAGAAAACATGCTGGTGTTCATTAATTTCCATTCCGGAAATTGGAGAGGATTTTAATACCCAAAATTGCTTGATCATTTTGTCGCTTTCATCGATATTTTTGAGAATATGGTCTGTCCATTCCGCCAATTCTTGCATGATTGGATTTTTTTGAATTTTTTGTCCTTCGATCGAACCAATGATGGGGTCGGAAAGTCCACATTTGCGCAAAAAATGCAGCATTTGGTTTCGCCCAACACTAGACAATTGAGTGTCAGACTCTTGAAGTTTTTCGGGAAGGCTATTTATTTGACGTGCATCCTCTGAATTGATTTCAGCGATTTGCCGATTATACTGCTGCGCGATTTTATCCTTCGTCTCCTTCAAAGTTTGTGCATAGGCATTCATTTCTTCAAGGTTTAAAACAGGCCCGCCAGGATCTAAAGGGAGCGGCTTTTTGCCGTCATTAGCTGCCTTTATTTGTTCATTCGCATGGGATAGTTTTTCTTGAAGTTTCCTATTGTTAGCTGAATAAATTTCGTATAGTTTTTTAATTTCACTCTCAGAACGCGCTTTAATTTTTTGAATTTCCTTACTGAGATCACTATAAGCAAAGCGGCTTGAAGTGATCGAATGCCATGAATCTCCATGCCTTCCTGGAGCGGTATACACACTCACATTCTCCAAACCTCCTTTCCGCTTTAATGCCTTCATATTTTCTTCAAAATGATCTAGAGACATCATTTGATCATCTTGAATGAGGAAAAACGCTTTTTGACCTTTAATATCTTTCAAATATCGCGCTACAGAGAGGTCAGGGGCTACCAGGCTGGCAGCCTCTTGGACGACTGGAGTCAATAAATGTTTAACGGCTTTTTTTCCAAGCTTTAAGGATTTTGAAGTCTTGACCTTATACTCAACCTCCTTTTGGGCTTGATCCTTAGCCAATTTTGAAAAATGACTATAGCTTTGACCGATGAAAATGTTAGCGTGGGGATGATCTGAGGTCACTTTCGAAGCTATCCCACCACTCAGGCATAAAGCTACGAACACAAACATGGAATCAGGCAACTTGGTCTTTTCCTTTGTATATTTGTAAACTGTCTCCAAATCACGCTCAAAGCCAACAGCACTTGGAGTCCCATGGCTTTCCCCTGTGCCTCTAAAATTAAAGGCCATGACATCCATTCCCATTAAGAGAAAAGCCATTAACTCTGACTTACGTCTTTCGTACACATCGCCCTTTCCAGTAGTTTTGATGACGACCCCCCCTTTTGAAGGCGCTGTATCTATTTCAAAGTAATCTATCCTAATGTTTTCATCTTTATTTTCTCTTGCAAGGCGTGGGTTGTTCTTACTATCGCGATAGAAAAAATGCTGTTTTGTGTCCTGGTTATTTTGCAAAGGAATTAAATAGTCATCTGGAAAAACAAAGACAACATCCCGTTCAATAACAAGACTCCACCCTGCCCCTGATGAAGGGGGATTAAAATGTTGAAAAACATGCAATTTATGCAGTTTATGAAGAATATGCTCTGGATTTTTTTCATAATCCTTTCTTTCAAAAGCTAATCCATTCATCTCATATTGGGTCTTATCAGCCAATGTCTTTGTTATGCGAACAGCCAAGCCCCCATCCTTCTTCAACTTCTCTCGAAATTTTTGAGTCGAAAGAAACATGCCATCAATTTGAACACCGTCTGAAGTTCCTAATATAACTCTTTCGCCGCCTGCCGCTTCAAGTAGCTGACGTGCTTCCATTCCTTTTTTTCTGCTCTCAGATAAGTCGGCTAGTGCTTTGGTCTTTTTTGCAATCTTACTATCAAGTTGCTTTAGCTTATCATCTATTTCCGTAAGTTTTATTCGCCCTTTGACATCAATATCAATATCCCCGCCCATTTTTTTCGACAGCTTTTCTTTTTTGAGCGTTAATTTCTGAACTTTTTGGGTTAATTTTTTAAGAGCCGATTCCTCGCTTTTTAATTCTTCAGCAGCGGCTTTTCCCAGGAAAAAACGATCGATTGTTTTAGGTTTTAGCGTCTTGACAAAACTTTCCTTCAGGCTAGGTTTTTTAGCTTCCACTTGAAATTCAGAATAAAAAGGGATAATTTTAATATCATCCTCATTGATCTGTATTGTTCTATTGAAACTTTCGAGTAGCTTGGCCGACTGTTGCTGCAGTTCTTCGCAAAGTTTTGCAGCCTTTAGGTAAGTAGTTTGTTTTTCTTTAGGCAATTCAGAAAGATCTGATTGAAACTTTAAAATTTTTTTATTCAGCTTAATGATTTTGTTAGTAATGATTGGATCTAATTTTTTCTTGAGTTTAATATCTTTGTTAATTTCTTCTGAAATCTCAGATAATGTATTGACTCTCTGATAAATTGGATCTAAAGACATAAAATTAAATAGATAAGGTTTTTTATTTTATTTTATCAAAAAACATTAATTATATAAACGTAATGTTTGTGATTTAATAAATTAAAAAAACTTCTTCAAAGCCGCATGCGCCGCGTGAAAGCCACACATTCCATGAACTCCTCCCCCAGGAGGAGTGGATGAAGAGCACAGATAAAGACCTTTGAGAGGCGTCGAATAGGGAATCAATCTTGCTGCTGGCCGGGTGAACAGTTGATAAATATCCTGCACTCCTCCGTTAATATCCCCTCCTACATAATTCGCATTGTACTCTTGAATTTGAACAGCTGAACGCGTACTGCGTGCGAGAATGCAGTCAGCAAATCCAGGGGCAAATCTTTCGACTTGAGCTTCAATGAGTTGGGTCATATCAATGGATGAACCATTGGGAACATGGCAATAGCCCCAAGCCGTATGTTTTCCTGGAGGAGCTCTTTCTGGATCGAAGAGACTCTGTTGAGCAAGGATGACATAAGGCTTTGTTGAATGCTCTCCTTGCCAAACAGCACGTTCTGATACTTCTATCTCTTCTGCTGTCCCACTTAAATGCACAGTTCCTGCTCTAGTACATTCTTTATTTTTCCAAGGAATTGGATGATTAAGGGCCCAGTCCACCTTAAATACGCCAGGACCATAACGATAGTTTTCGAGTTGAAGTCGATAAGAGGAAGGAAAGTGATGGCCAGCCATCTGCAATAGCTGCTGAGGTCCCACATCGCAGAGGACAATACGTGATGGAGGCAATTCATCAATTGTTGAGACCGTTGTATCAGTAAAAATTTTTCCTCCGAGAGAAAGAAAAAAAGAGCCTAAGGCATCCGCGATTTTTTGTGATCCGCCCTTAGCCATAGGCCAGCCGCAAGCATGTCCCAAAATCCCTAAAATAAGACCGAAGGCGGCGGTTAAATGCCAATCAAGGGGCATGATAGAATGCGCAGCCAAACCCGAAAATAGCCCTTTTGCCTGAGGACCTTTAAATAAGCTTTCTGATAATCCTTTAGCCGATCTTATGGCTAAAAAGCCAAAATGGGCGAGAATGAGTGGATGTTTTGGTAGATGAAGAGGACCTAGCACATCACTCGCAAGCTTATCCCAAGAAGCCACTAAGGGTTTCATCAACTCAATATAGGCAGTATTGTCAATGCCTAAAGTCGCCCCAGTTGCTTCGATGGATCGTTCGAGAACTGAAGCAGAGCCATCGTCAAAAGGATGTGCCAGTGGCGTCAAAGGATGCACCCATTCCAATTGAAATTGATCTAAAGGCAGAGATTTAAAAAAGGGAGATCCAATTCCTAGAGGATGGATAGCAGAGCAAATATCATGGATAAAACCCGGAAGTGTGAGTTCTGCCGAACGCATCCCCCCTCCAATGGTTTTTTTTGCCTCAAAAATAGCCACTGAAAGACCCGCCTGGGCTAAGATGATTGCGGCAGCAAGGCCATTCGGTCCGGAACCGACGACAACGGCATCATAAGAGGAGCTTGTATTCATTGCTTTCAACATTCGCGTTATTTATTTTTGCCACAGAATTTGCGTCATTTCCAAAGGAACGGAAACTCCTTGATGGAAAGGGGTGGCCCTGGGAGTAAAAAATGGCGTCGGTTGATTTGATGAAATTGCTGTTCCATAAACGCAGTTATTACCAACCCTTCGAATGATTTGCATTTCCTGATGGAAAGGTGGATCTCCATTAGCAAAGAGCTCTACCTTTATCTCGGATGGATCAAGATCGCCTAGAAACAGTTCGACTTCAAAGGTTTTCTCGATGGCTTTCAATTTTCCAAATTGAAGCTTTGGCCAATTTCTTTCAATCCTAGCTTTCCATTCCATCATTTGCCGTACCTCCGTCGCTTGATTCGCAATGCGCTTTCGATATCGATCGGCGGAAGGAAGGTAATATCTTTCTGTATATTCTCTAACAGTCCGATTTGCTGAAAAATAGGGTGTCAGTCTAGCCATGCTCTCGCGAATTTTGGCAATCCAACCAACCGGAATGCCCTCTTGGTTCCGTCTATAAAATTCAGGAACCACTTGTCGTTCCAGCAATTCATATAAAGTATTTGCCTCAGCAGCATCCCAGGCGAGGTCATGATCATGGTCTAATGCGTCGCCAATAGCCCATCCAACATCTGGAGCATACGCTTCAGCCCACCATCCATCCAGCTCAGATAAATTGAGCCCGCCATTGACCAAAATTTTCATGCCACTTGTTCCACAGGCTTCCCAAGGTCTTCGAGGGGTATTAATCCAGACATCAGTCCCCTGAACAAGCTGTTCCGTGACAAGCATATCATAATCATTGAGAAAAATAACACGTGAACGCACTTGTTCATTCTGGAAAATGAACTGCATCCAGTTTCTGATGAGAGTCTGTCCTTCTTGATCCGCAGGATGTGCTTTTCCCGCTAAAATGAGTTGAACGGGAAAATGAGGATTCGTCAGAATGCGAATCAGCCTTCTAGGATCATGCAGCAATAAATTGGGTCTCTTGTAGCTAGCAAATCGGCGCGCAAAGCCTAACGTTAAAGCAGAGGGATCGAGAAAATATTCAACCTTTTCAATAGCTTCTAAACATTCTCCTCGCGCTTTCAGCTGATAGGAAAGCTGACCTCTAGCAAAATCAATGAGAGATTGTCGTGATTTTTCACGCATCTCCCAAAGTTCTTTATCTGGAACTTTTTTCATTTTTTCTTCCAGATTTTCTGTCGGTTCAAGCCACCGTGGTTTTCCACAGTATTTCGTCCACAGCTGATCAGCTTCAGAAGAGTCCCAGCTAGGCATATGGACGCCATTTGTTACAGACCCGACTGGAATTTCATTCTCTGGCCATCTTGGAAAAAGCGAATGAAATAGCTGCCTACTCACCTTCCCGTGGATCAAGCTGACACCATTGACGACGCCACTTCCCCTAATAGCCAAATAGGCCATATTAAATTCCTTGCCACTATCAGGGCTTTCTTGACCCAAACTTAGCAAATCCTTAAAAGGAATCTTCAACTGCTCTTCAGAATAAGCTCCTAAGTAAGCTTGCAGAAGTACCGAAGGGAATTTATCAAAACCTGCAGATACCGCTGTGTGCGTCGTGAAAAGGTTTCCTGGCCTTGTAGCTGCCATAGCCACATCAAATGGCTGTCCAGATTCTTGCATGTACCAGCGGGCACGTTCCAAAACAGCAAATGCCGCATGCCCTTCATTGAGATGACAAACCTCGGGCTCTAACCCAAGGGTACGCAGCAAACGCCATCCGCCAATCCCTAATACCAGTTCTTGCTTCAAACGCAGCTCTTCATCCCCTCCGTATAATTCACTTGTAATCCCGCGATGGACTGGAAAATTAGCCGCATCATTGGTATCGAGAAGATATAGCTTAACCCTTCCGATGCGTGCTTCCCATGCCCTTGTCCAGACGGACCATCCAGGTAGATCGAGCTTCAAGCGAAGCCATTCTCCATCAGGTTTACGTAATGGTGAAATTGGAAGCTGTCCTGGATCATTGTATGGATAAATCGCTTGCTGCCTGCCATATTTGTCGATGATCTGTCGAAAGTATCCTTGAGCATATAACAAGCCGATCGCAACGACCGGTACGCCAAGATCGCTAGCTGCTTTCAGCTGATCTCCAGCAACATTACCAAGTCCCCCAGAATAAATAGGCAGGCCTTCACTAAGCATAAATTCCATGCTGAAGTAAGCAATACAGTTCAATGCTTTCGGATGATTCTTTTGAAACCAAGCTGGCGCCCGTTCTTTTTCTCTGGCATGCTCTATCAATGAGTCGACAACTTGCCTAAATTTTGGATCCGCTAGGGACTTTTTCAGTTTGGCCCTAGAAACCGATTGAAGAACAATCCAAGGATTATGCGTTAAATTCCACAAGTCGGAATCGAGTTCAGCCCAAACCTTGTCAATCCTGTGATTCCATGACCAGCTTAAATCGAGAGCTATTTCTTTCAACTCATCATATCCTTCAATCATTTTTCATCCCCAGTAGGTATAGATTTCCTTATAACTGCTGAGCATGTAAGCGTCAATTTTAACCATTCTAAGTAGAAAGTTAATTTTTCGGGCAGGGGCACGCATCCTACTACCCATAAGTCCAATGCCCTTGCCCCTGCCCCTGTGCGTGCCCGAAAACTAAATCTCGTGCACACGGGCACGAAAATTAGGTTTAGCAAGATATCTTATGGATTGCGATACGTTTTTCGGGCACGGGCACGCACACGGGCAGGGGCAAGGGCTTGGACTTATGGGTAATAGAATGCACACACGGGCACGTAGATTTTTTCGGGCATGGGCACGAATTTAAGATGTCTATTTAGCTGTGCTCTATTTCCTTTTCTTTTTCTGTACGTGGGATATAATGAACCATTCCTAGAAATCCTATAACTTGAATGATGATGCCGTTCCCCCTCGAAGACTCCCCTCTTGCCGTCGTTGCCTCGCAAGCTGCACTAAAAGCTGGAAAGCTATTACGAGAAGGATTTGGAACTCAATTTGAAATCACCTCAAAGGCCAATCCTCTCGATCTCGTCACTGAATTCGACAAAGCTGCAGAAGCTCTTATTATCGATTTTATCAAGAGTCAATTCAATGGACATGCCTTTTTGGCTGAAGAAAGTGGATTTTCTGAATATCAAGGAGCTGACGTTCTTTGGATCATTGATCCCCTTGATGGAACAATGAATTTTGCCCATCATATTCCCTTCTTCGTTGTGAGCATTGCCGCTGTAGTTGATCAAAGCATTGAGGTTGGCGTCATTTATCAGCCGATCAATCAAGAGCTATTTGTTGCTCAAAAAGGACGAGGCTCTTATCTCAATGGATCAAAGATTCATGTCAGCAAAGCTGTTAATCTAGCCCAGGCTGTAGGGGCAACAGGATTTCCCTACTCTTTTGACGAGCGCAAGCACTATACAACTCAATTCCTCAATTTTTTAAATGTCGGCAATCCAATTCGCATTATTGGCTCTGCCGCATTAAACTTAGCCTACGTTGCCACCGGTCGCTTTGATCTTTATTGGGGGAATAATTTAATGCCCTGGGATGTGGCTGCGGGCAAACTCCTAGTGGAAGAGGCGGGTGGCCAAATCACTCATTTTGATGGTTCATCCTATGACGCATTTAAAGAAGCCAATATCGTTGCAACCAATGGAACGCTTCACAACGCCATATTGAATTTGTTAAAATGACTGCTTCCATACCCCTGCTAAAAGTCTTTGATTTACATGTGGCTTTTCAAAGCGCCGGACAATCCATACCCATTTTAAATGGCGTTGATTTTGAAATCGGCAAGGGAGAGGCATTTGCCCTGGTGGGAGAATCGGGCAGCGGAAAGAGTATGACAGCCCTATCAATTTTGCAACTGTTGGATCCCTCGGGAAAAATCCTCAAAGGGGCCATCTCTTTTGAAGGAGAATCCCTTCACATGAAAAATTTTAGAGAAATGCAAAAAATACGAGGCAAAAAGATCGGAATGGTCTTTCAGGATTCTTTGACGTCACTCAATCCATCTTTGTCTGTCGGCTGGCAAATTGCCGAATCTCTCGTCTATCACGAAAATTTATCCCGCCGCGCTGCCCGCGGCCGAGCTCTTGAACTTTTAGAGCTTGTCGGTATCTCTGATCCCAAATCCCGTTATGGCGCTTATCCTTTTCAATTAAGCGGAGGCATGCGTCAGCGCATTATGCTCGCCATAGCGTTGGCCTGTTCACCTTCTCTGCTGATCGCTGATGAACCCACGACAGCTTTAGATATGACGGTCCAAGCGCAGGTATTAGACCTTCTTCAAACCATTCAGCAGGAATATGGCATGGGTTTGCTGCTCATTACTCATGACTTGGGTATCGTTGCCAGTATTTGCAATAGGGCAGCCGTTATGCATAAGGGCAAAATTGTTGAGACTGCTGATGTGCAGACGCTCTTTTATGCTCCCAAACATCCCTATACTCGAGCTTTATTATCTGCACAGCAAGGGGAACTTATTCATGGACTCTGATCCCTCACCTCTCATTCAATTTCAAAATATTAACAAACAATTTATTTTACAAAAAAAGACGCTCTCTGCCTTACAAAACATCAATTTATCTATCTCCAAGGGAAAAACTCTAGGCTTGGTGGGTGAATCCGGTTGCGGCAAATCCACATTAGGTAAAATTGCTCTGCAGCTTGAAAATCCAACGAGTGGGTCTGTTTATTTCAATGGAACTCCTGTGTCTTCTCTTAGAAAATATCCTTCAGAATTGAGAAGGCAAATGCAAATGATCTTTCAAGATCCCTACACCGCCTTAAATCCCCGCATCACCATTCAAAATTCTATCGGTGAGGGTTTGGATATTCACCGCTTAGCAAAAGGGTCTGAACGCCAGGAAAAAATACTCGAACTTCTTAACGATGTTGGACTTGATTCAGAGATGTTGCATCGTTATCCGCATGAACTCAGCGGTGGACAACGCCAGCGCGTAGGAATAGCCCGGGCGCTTGCAGTTGATCCAACTGTTGTGGTTTGCGATGAGCCGCTATCCGCCCTCGACGCCTATACCCAACAGCAAATCATGCAGCTTCTCATGAATTTGAAGCAGACTAAAAGGCTAACCTATCTTTTTATTTCTCATGATTTACAGGCAATACGCCAGCTTTCTGATCATGTTGCAGTCATGTATCTTGGCAGAATCGTCGAATATGCACCGACTAATCGCCTCTTCACCATGGCTTCCCATCCATATACGCAGGCTCTGCTATCTGCCGCGCCTATTGCTGATCCTATCAAAGAAAGGCAGCGCCTTCGCCTTGTTTTGAAAGGAGAGCCACCATCGCCCCTTTGCCCACCCTCAGGCTGTCCATTTCATCCACGCTGTCCTAAAGCAACCTACGAATGTAGCAAAAGCCTTCCTCCATTGAAAGAAGTCGCTTTAGAACATTTGTCAGCATGTCATTATGACAGCAAGTCATAAAATTTTAATGTAAATCGTTAAGCAACTTTTTAGAGACTTCTATAAAAGCGGTTTTGAATTTTTTTGCAAATTCTTGCACCCTAGGATTTTTTGCATTCAACAGTTTCTCGAGCAAGGTAGGATCAAAAAGCAACGGATTAATGTGACTGAACAAACTTACAAACGATTCTTTTGCGAATTCTCCTAATCCCGAATCTGTTGTATTACTCAATATCTCAATTAATTCCTCAACAGTCCTATTAGCATCTTTGTTCAAAAGTTGGTCAATAGCATCTTTTGCAAGCTCATGTGATTTAAAATCCGGAGGAATTTCAGCTATCTTGTTCAAGATCTCTTGAATACCTCCATTTTGTCCATTTACCCAGCTTTGAAAACTCTCTTTTCCGCCAAAATGTTCGATAAGCTTGTTTCCATTGAAAGCTCCTGGTGGATCTTGTACTACTCCCCTCCCAGAAGCCGCATAGTATATAAGGCCTATCGTGGGTATCGCTACAATCAGAGACAGACATGCCAAGGCAGAAATACGGCTTTTTTGATCTGTTTGAGCCAATGGATAGGTAAATTTGTATTCGCTGACTTTAGTTAAGATTCGATTTCCTAATCCTGCAAAGCCTTTTAAGTTTTCAAACGCCTTTTGACAAAAGGTAAACCTTTCCAAATATCCCTGTTTTTTGGTTGATGATGTTCCGTCAGAATCAGGCGTGGCATATTGTGGGGTATGAATAGTCGTTGAATCTACTCTCAAATTATCCATTAGTTCATTTCCTAATAAAAAATATAACTTTTCATTAAATTAGACTACTTTAAACTCAGAGCTTTGCTGCCTTTTAATCAATCCATTTTCATGCAATTTCAGGATTTCCTGACAAGCAGGACTCGCTCCGTTTCTGCAACTTTGAATCAAATCATCTGCTGAATAGATCGTAGAATTCACATTTAATAATTCCTGATAAGCAAAGAGCAAGAATTTTTGGGAAAAGGAATCATCAAGTTTGAGACATTCGTCTATGAGGCACTTCGCATTCCACATGTGATAAGTGTTTTTATTCGTTAGAAACATTTGAAGAGCCTTTTCTAAAAACTCCAGAGATTCTTTAGTGTTTTTTCCGACAAACTCCTTAATCAACACATCAGCGAGATAAGGATTTTCTCCTAAAAACGTCGCAAATTTTTCTTTCCCAAATTCTCGCAACGTATTGTCCTTGGCATTAACAAGCTTTACAATCAGCCACATTGCATTAACAGGATTTTTGTCGGAAAGTATCAAAACTGCTTCTTTAGAAAATTCACGCAATGCGGGATCGTCTGCATCTACAAACTTTTTAGCCAGACTGCCTGCCCCAGAAGGATTTTTATCTGAAAGGATCAAAAATGCTTCCTTAGCATATTCGCGCAATTCGGGATCATCTGCATCAACAAACTTTTCTGCTAAGTCTGGAGCAAATTTAGAATTCTCTCTTAAAAACTCTGTAAGAATGTCTTTTGCAATCTTCCTTAATTTAGGATCAGAAGCATCGGCAAGTTTTTCAGCAATTGACTCAGTCAGCCCCGCTTCTTTCTTTCTCAACTTTAAAAGTGCTGCTTTTGCGTGGATATGCAATCCAGGGTCTTTTGTGTGAATCAATATTTCAATCAATTCCTTAGTTTCATAAGCACCTTCTAGCAAAGCAAAGGTGTCAATATAATTCTTTAGATTGTTTTGCCATCCGAAATCTTGAGCCAAAATCCCTTCAATCTTTGACAAGCCATCTTTAATACACGGGCTTTTTCCGTTGATCAATTTTTGAAAATTTTCGCTTGTCCCAAAAAGTTCGTCTAATGTGCGTCCCTTAGAACGTGCGTGTCCTTGTAAATATGTTGACATCGGAACGGGTAGGATTGTTTTCCCTTCCAATGAACAATAAGGCTGAATAAGTTGAGGCCCCTGCCAAGCGTTGGCGAAGCTCGTCACTGCATTTTTTTGAGATCCTGTTCCAGAAGAAGTTGCAAAGTATACAAAGCCTATCGTAGGCACAGCAATCAGAGTCAGATATCCCAATGCAGTGATGCGACTTTTTTGATCAGTTTGAACAGATGGATAGATAAAATTGTGTTCTTTAACGTTAACTAAGATTCGATTTCCCAATTCGGCCAAACCTTTTAGGGTTTCAACAGCCTTTTGACGGAAATCAAGCTTTTCCAAATATCCAGGTTTTCTTGTTTGTCGGGTTCCACTTGAATCGAGGGTGGTATGTTGTCTCGATTCTACTCTTAAGTTATCCATTAGATTACTTTCAATAAAAAAAATGTTATAATAATGGATCTATCATTTTACTTCAAGTTCAAATTATTGAGTGATGACATTATAAAAATGACTTTCACGAAATTATCTTGAGCTCATTGCTTTCCTGCTCTTTCAATCTTTTTTCATGTAAGTTGATGATTATCTGACAGGCGGGATTGACCCCTTCTTTACGTTCAACTAATTTTTTACAACTTTCAACTAATTTGTCCGCTGAACAAAATTTGTCGCCCAAAGTTAATAATGCTTCATAAGCAGAAAGTAAAAACTCTTGGTATTCGTCATTCTCTTTTTTTATCAACATTTGAATCAACAAGTACGCGTCGATGCGAGCTACCCTTAAGAACTTCGGAAAAACTTCTTTTGCGAATTCACGCAATGTAGGATCTACTGCATCAACAAATTTTTCTACTAACAATCGAAGAGCAAAAGGGCTTTCTTCTAAAAGCCTTGAAAAAGCTTCTTTTGCGAATTCACGTAATTCAGGATCTTTTGAATCAATGAGTTTAACAATAAGCGCTCTTGCTCGATTATCAGTTTTCTCTTTTTTTAATAGCATTGAAAATGCATCCTTTACAAATTCACGTAATTCAGAATCTTCTGAATCAATGAATTTTTCTGCTAACTCTTCAGCACGCATGGAATCCACTCCCAAAAGAGAGATAAATGCATCTTTTGCAAATTTTCTTAGTTCAGGATCGCTAACCTTAACAACCTCTTCTGCTAATTGGGCTGCATACCATGCATTTTTTTTCAAAAGCATCGAAAATGCATCTTTTACGAATTCATGCGATGTAGGATCTTTTTCATCGACCAACTGTTTGGCTACCTCTTTAGCATCCCAGGCATCTTTTTCTACAAGTTGGCCAAAAGCTTCTCTTGCAAACTTTTGCGATTCAGCATCCTTAGACGCTCCTATAATCTTTACTAAAACATCTCCTACCGAAAAAGATTCTTGATTTAACCAGGTTTTGTAGCCCTCTTTTAGAGTTTTTTTTGAATTTTCATCAGCTTTTCCAATACAACTCTCTACTTTCTTTTGAATTTCATATAGCGATGATGTTTCAAGATACGAAGACTCTGCCTTTGATTCTTCTTCAACTGTTTTTTCTACAGGTTTCTCCTTTTTCTCAACCCCTTCTTCATGATTGGATGGCGTAGGAACCTTATCATCCTTTTGAAAAATTGGATCGAGATCTTCTTCTCTAATTGGCCGATTTCTTGATCCCTTGATCCAGGTAGCAAATGTGTAAAGGGCTATAAATCCAATCACCGTTATTACGCCAAGAAGTGCAGCAGAACTGCCTGAACTTTCCACTGCAGCAGCCCCTTCGTTCCCATTTGGAAGTATATGCCCTGGCTTTGAAATGCCATATCCAATAGTCGGAAAGTCCACGCCTAAACCAAATAGACCTCTTCCCTCTTTAGGAGGTAATGGATCTTGCCAAGAATAGATCGACATTGGATTAGGTGGGATAGCATTCGTCCCTTCTAATGGACAATAAGGCTGAATAATCGGCTTGGACCGCCAAGCATCAGCAAAGCTTATAGCGGCTCCCATCGTCTGTGGTGCTGTTCCCGAAGTTACCCAATATAGAGCGCCTAGCGCAGGCACTGCTGTCGCAAGAGTCAAATATCCCAATGCAGAAATACGCTTTAGTGGATCCAAGTGAATTTTTTCTAAAAATTTCTCCTTTTGAATTTCAATCTCTTCTGTGATTGGAATGAGTTGATCAGGCTTTTTCGTTTGCTGTGCAGGCTCTTCAAGACTATCCTTGGATTCGTTGAAGCTTTCAAATTGCTTCTCAGCGATCTTTCGAATTTCATCAGCGGTTATCACACAAGGATCATCTTTCGCTTTTGCATCAAACTCTCCAAAAGCTTGATCCGTTCGATTCGCTTCATAAAATTGATCTGCAAAGGAGGAAAGATTTTTCTTTTCACGTTGAACCGGTTCATTAAAAATTCGACTTTGAATGCCAACGATTTGAGCTCGAAGGTAGCCTTGCTTTTCAAGAATAATCCCCGCTTTTGCTGCTGCTCTTTTAATTAAATCAATATCATTTCGATCAAATTGTCTTAGTTTTTCGCCATTTGACACTAGATAGATAAATTCATGTTCAATCGTCTTGAAAGATGTTCGATTTTCTAATCTTATCCAGCCCTTTAAGGTTTCAAAAACTTTTCGCCAAAAATTTGCCCTTTTAAGACAACCTGGCCCAGCGGCAAACCATTTTGTCCCATCCGGCGCATGATCCAATTGTTGTAATTGATTGCGAATGCTATGGATCGTATGAATGGCGGATCTATTGTCTATAAAATTAGATGCAAGCATTACATTATTCTGATAATTAAGTCGCAAAAAGCATATCAATAATTTAATTTAAAATCAACTCAATTCATTTCAGATAATTTTCACAGATAAATAAAAAAAATGCAAATTTTCCCTTATAACATCATAGAGAGTGTTTATAAAGATTCGAGAGTCAGCGTCATCGTGATGCTATCGTTAAGTTCATTGGGTCCAAAAAATTGAATAGGACCTGGATAGACAAAGTCGTCTTCAAGAGCCCACTTACCGCGTTCATCCGCAAATTTGACAAAAGGTTTGCCTTTCAAATCGACGAGAGCCTTTTGAATCACAGGCTTTCGCTCTCCATGGCGCTCCTCGATAGCCATCATAGAAGTGATAGGAATGCCCCCTGCCTCCCATTTTTCAACAGGTTGAGAGAGATTCTTTATCGAGCAGATATAGCCTGTCGCTTTTGCTTCAACAAGGAGAACTGCGAGTTTGCCAAGAGCATAACAATATTGACTATCAAAATTTGAAGGAAAACATGATCGGCCCTCATAGCCACAAAAATGCGGCTGAGGATTAAATTTTCCTTCATAAGCGCCAGTCTTAGCCCTTGCCTTAAGTTCTTTTTTTACCATCTCCATGAACATACGCTCAGTTTCAATTTTCGATACTTGAACGTTTCCATGGGAATCTCTTCCAATCAGAAGTTGAGCTTGAATAACTTTTGGAAGCTGTTGAAAGCAGCTTAAAGATTCTTTAGAAAGCAGTTTGGAAGAATAGGCAATTTTTTCCTCCGTAGTTCCAAAAGCTTCAATGGCCGCATCGTGCGGTTTGTCTTTAGAAAGTAAACCATTCAACTCTTGAATCAGAGCTTTAACCTCTGGAATGAATTCAACAACACCTTCAGGAATCAGGATGATACCATAATCTTTTCCTTGATGAGCTCGAGTGCAAACCAGATCACTCATCTGTTTAATTAGGTCAGAAAGTGTTTTTCTTTCGATAGCAACTTCTTCGCTGATCAGGGCAAGATTAGGGTGTGTTTGTAAAGCACATTCAAGAGCAATATGCGATGCCGATCTTCCCATCAATTTGATAAAGTAGTAATATTTTTTTGCCGACAACGCATCACGCATCAGATTGCCTATAATATCAGCATAAGTTTTAGATGCCGTGTCGAAACCAAAAGAGATTTCGATCTCTTGGTTTTTCAAGTCCCCATCAATGGTTTTTGGAACGCCAATAACAGCTGTCTTCACATTTTTTTCAGAAAAATATTCTGCCAAAAGAGCGGCATTTGTATTCGAATCATCGCCTCCAATGATAATCAATCCATCTAAATTGAGTTTAACAACGACTTTTTCGACGGCGCTGAACTGTTCAGGCGTTTCAATTTTTGTTCTTCCAGATCCTATCATATCGAATCCGCCTTGATTACGGCAGCTATCGATAATGTCCTGAGATAATTCGACTGTCTTATTCTCCACAATCCCGCTAGGTCCATCTAAAAAGCCAATCAGTGTGCTTCCAGCATGAAGTTCTTTCAATGCATCGAAAATGCCGCAAATGACATTATGTCCTCCCGGAGCTTGTCCTCCAGAAAGCACTACACCTATGCGCAAAGCTTTTGGTTGCTCCTTAGACTCCTTGATTATCGCGAGCGGAGGGTTTTTATGAATGTGCGGAAAAAGGGATTTGATGAAGGGATCTATTGGATGACCCATCTCAAATGGCTTTGCAGCGACTTCTCTTAAATTCTTTAGGATCGGGGGCACGCTTGGTTTATAAGTTAAGCGGGCTTTCTGCAAAAGACTCTGTGCGCACATTGAATTCTCCTAAAGAATTAAGGTATTGGCAAACCAATGAGATGTCTCATTAATCGCTTTCTGCTGTTCTTGAGGTAGGGAAAAGTCATGATCACTATGAGGAAGCCAAATGAATTTATTCTTTCCTTTAGCCTGTTTGCGCAAATTTGCATAACGATGGGCATGTTCAATAGAAATCACGGCATCTTGCTCCCCATGAATAAGTAAAAAGGGAATCTCGTCTAAAGGCTTGATTTCCTTTTCCATATCAATGCTGAAAAGCCCCTTAAAAAAATTATATCCAGGAACTTGTCCATTGATACGCATCATTGCCATCCGATGCTCTTCGCTGATTTCACTCGAATGCAGAAGATTCCACTTATCAATCCATTGATGGCCGTCAAAAAGCGGCGCCCAGAGAGCTAAGCTTTTAATGTGCTTAAAGCGATGTGCTGTCATCAACGCCACAGTTCCTCCCACCGATCGACCAAAGATGCCTATGCGCTCGCGATCGATAAAAGGAAGATGATAGAGATAATCCAATCCTTTAAGGGCGTCGTTGACTTCCCCTTCTAATGTCATGTCCGAAAAATCGCCCTCGCTATCACCCGAACCACGGAAATCAATCCGTAGAGAGGCAATCCCAGCTTCTGAAAGCTTTTGCGCTAAAATGACATACATGCGAAATTTGCCTGTTTTATGTCCTGCCAGCCCATGGCACATCAAGACCACGGGAAAAGGACCAGGCGTAACTGGTCGATGAAGTACCCCAAAGATTTTCTGACCTTCGTTTTCTAAAACGACAGCGTCGCGTTGTTCGATCCTGCGCATAGACGTCCTCTTAAACTCTACTACCTATGAATGGATGCAATGTTAGGTTTTAACATTCTGGAACGTTTACTGCAAGGCCGCCGAGCGATGTTTCTTTATAGATAGCCTGCATGTCATGACCTGTTTGCCGCATTGTTGCAATCACCTGGTCCAAAGAAACCCTGTGTTGACCATCTCCTTGTAAAGCCAGCATCGCCGCATTAATGGCTTTGATGGCACCCATCGTATTGCGCTCAATGCAAGGAATTTGAACAAGACCCTTAATAGGATCGCACGTCAAACCTAAATTATGCTCCATGCCAATTTCAGCCGCATTTTCAATCTGTTCATTACTGCCTCCCATTGTCGCAGCAAGACCCGCGGCAGCCATAGAGCAAGCCACGCCGACTTCGCCCATACATCCCATTTCTGCTGCTGAAATCGATGCACCCTCTTTATAAAGAATGCCCATCGCACCGGCTGTCAACATAAACGTCACAATGCCGTCATCTGAAGCCCCTTCAGACATTTTTTCATAATAGTGCATCACAGCCGGAATCACGCCTGCAGCTCCATTCGTTGGCGCCGTCACTACTCTTCCACCAGCCGCATTTTCCTCATTGACAGCAAGAGCCCATAAACTGACCCATTCCATGACTTCGGCTGGAGTTTTCTTGCGTTTAGGATCAGATAGCGACCGTAAAAGACCTGCGGCGCGACGTCTTACCTTTAATCCACCAGGTAAAATACCCTCTTGGTGACAACCTCTTTCGACACAACCTTTCATTACATTCCAGATCTTGAGCAATCCTTGGCGCACTTCTTCCTCGGATCGCCAAGTGAGTTCATTGGCCATCATGACATCTGCGATCATCATCTTATTTTTTTGACAGATAGCGAGAAGTTCGTCCCCTGTTTTAAAGGGAAAGGGCAATTTGTGCGCATTCTCCCCAAGATGCTTATCCTGGCTCGCCGATGCATGGTCGATAATAAATCCCCCTCCCACAGAATAAAAGATATCCGCCAGAAGTTCCTTTCCATCTTTACCATAGGCTGTAAAGCGCATGCCATTTGGATGGTAAGGCAGTTGCTTATCGTAATGGAACAATAATTGGGAGCTTTCCTCAAAAGGAATTTTATGTTTAGCGAAAAGGTTGAGAGTATGCTCATTTCGAATGCATGCCACTCTATCTTGAACGCCATTAGGATCTACGCCCTCTGGAGTTTCTCCTTCAAGTCCTAAAAGGATTGCAAGATCTGTGGCATGCCCTTTGCCAGTCAACGCCAGCGATCCATAGAGATCGACTTTAATTCTGTCAGTCAGATTCAGAAGCCCTTTTTTTTCCAAATCCAAAACAAAAAGTCGCGCCGCCCTCATAGGGCCAACTGTATGCGAACTTGATGGACCAATGCCAATGGAAAAAAGATTAAATACGCTGATTGCCATTTGAAAATTCCTTTAAATCAAACTTAATCTCTTGAAAACTAAACACATAGGACAGGAAATATTAATTTAATTATACGATAAATTTTAATGCTCATCAAGAAAACAGAGTCTCATTATTTAGATTTTTTAGATTAAGAAGCAAGAAGGAAGTGGTACGAACAGTAATTCCGAATACAAAATAAATTTCACAAGATAAGCAGTTTCGGCTTCTCCGATGCGGATAAACGAAAGACAAACAATTTCTTCATCCTGCTATCTTATTAAATTATTTATTAATCAAATTTATACAAATAATTATTATCTTTATCTTACTCAAAGTATGTTGAAAAAGCGATTTTTTTGTATTTATTTTTCCTATGGCACAAACCATTCCTGAAACTTCTTGAAGCGGATAAAAAAAATAATTATAACGAATTTAAACGCATCAAGGAGCTTTCTTATGAATACCTCTACGGTACAAGCGCTAAGCTTCGCCAAAGACTCCGGGGTGTCAGGCGAAAAAGTTTTCACCAAAGAAGCTGTTCAGTTTTTAGTCAAATTGCACCGGACCTTCGACAATCGGCGAAAGCAGTTATTATCAGCTCGAAAGGAAAGGCAAAAAGAGATTAACCAAGGCCGGCATCCAAGCTTTCTTCAGGAAACGGCTAGCATCCGGCAAGATTCCTCTTGGCATATCGCTCCGATTCCTTTAGACCTAAAGAAACGATGGGTAGAAATCACAGGTCCCACAGACCGCAAAATGATGATTAATGCCCTAAATTCCGGCGCGGATATCTTTATGGCAGATTTTGAAGATGCCAACTCGCCGACTTGGCAAAATATGGTCGAAGGTCAAAGCAACTTAATGGATGCTGTCGCTGGAACCTTGTCTTATACAAGCCCCGAGGGAAAATCTTATCGTCTTAATGATCATAGGGCTGCCATTATGGTAAGACCAAGGGGGTGGCATCTGAATGAGAAACATGTTTTGGTTGACGGAGAATTGATTTCCGCATCACTTTTCGATTTTGGATTAGCATTTTTTCACAATGCAAAAGAGCTATTAAAGAAAGGCTCTGGACCATATTTTTATTTGCCAAAATTAGAAAACCATCTTGAAGCACGTTTGTGGAATGATGTCTTTATCTTTTCTCAGAAAGAATGTGGACTAGCTAACGGAACAATTCGAGTCACTGTACTTATCGAAACGATTTTAGCTGCCTTCGAGATGGAAGAAATCCTTTATGAACTTCGAGACCACATTTCAGGATTGAATGCTGGACGTTGGGACTATATTTTCAGTATCATCAAGAAATTTAGCCATCAACAAGACTTAATCTTTCCCGATAGAAGTCAAATCACCATGACCGTCCCCTTTATGAGGGCCTATACCGAACTTCTCGTCAAAACCTGTCACAAACGAGGGGCCTATGCCATGGGTGGAATGGCTGCCTTTATCCCCAGTCGTAAAGATCCTGCAGTCAACGAAAAAGCTCTGAATCAAGTGCGCGAGGATAAGAAGAGGGAATCAAGCGATGGTTTTGACGGCACATGGGTCGCTCATCCCGATCTGGTTCCCGTCGCTAGAGAAATTTTTGCCAATGCTCTACGCAAGCAAGATAATCAGCTAAAAAAACTTCGTAGTGATGTCAATGTACTTCCCAGCGCTCTCTTAAATTTTCATATAGCCAGTGGAACAATTACAGAGCCTGGACTGAGACAAAATGTCAGTGTCGCTTTGCAGTATCTCAATGCTTGGTTAAGCGGCACCGGAGCAGCAGCCATCTTTAATTTGATGGAAGATGCCGCCACGGCGGAAATCTCTCGGGCCCAGCTATGGCAATGGATCCATCACCCTAAAGGGATCCTAGAGGATGGCCGAAGGATTACTCCGGAGTTATATAAGCAAATTGCTGATGAGGAAACGTCTAAAGTTCAGGCTTTATCTCAACAATCCCACGCAACGTCTAAAATCAATGAAGCCCGCCAAGTGCTAGATAAACTCGTTTTAAACTCTGAATTTTCAGATTTTCTGACGATTTCCGCTTATAATTTGTTAAATTAACTTTATGAGGCTTTGATTCAATCATGTATAACGAAGATGAAATAAAGGCCTTAGAAAAAGAATGGAAGACAAGCGAACGCTGGCAAAATATTATCCGCCCTTATCATGCCAAAAATGTCATCCAGCTCCGCGGATCCCTCCAAATCGACTATCCTTTAGCCCGGATAGGCGCCAATAAATTCTGGAAAATGTTAAAAAACCGAACATTTTGTCCGGGCCATGGGAGCATTGACAGGCAATCAAGCTGTGCAGCAAGTTCAGGCAGGACTCAAAGCCATCTACATCAGCGGATGGCAAGTCGCTGCCGACGCCAATGATGCCTTTCAGACTTACCCCGATCAAAGCCTTTATCCAGTGTTAAGCGTCCCTAATCTAATCACACGCATCAATAACGCCCTCAGACGAGCCGATCAAATTGAACATCTTCACAATTCCCACTATACGGATTGGTTTGTTCCTATCATCGCTGATGCCGAAGCTGGCTTTGGAGGTCCCTTAAACACCTTCGAGCTCATCAAAGCAATGATTGCCGCCGGAACGGCAGCCTTTCATCTGGAGGATCAACTTTCCTCATTGAAAAAATGCGGGCATATGGGCGGAAAAGTATTGGTTCCAGCAGCGACATTTATTACAAAGCTAATCACCGCCCGCCTCGCCACAGATATTCTTGGAGTCCCTTCCATCCTTATCGCCCGCACCGATGCCGAATCTGCCGCATACATTCGCTCGGATGCTGATCCCGTCGATCAGCCCTTTTTAACTGGACAGCGCTCTCCCGAAGGCTACTTTGAATTAAAATCAGGAATTGCCTATGCCGTCGCCCGAGCCCGAGCATTCGCTCCTTATAGCGATATGCTGTGGTGCGAGACATCTAAACCTGATCTTGGACACGCTAAGGAATTTGCTCAAGGTGTCCACGAAAAATATCCTGGCAAATGGCTAGCGTATAATTGCTCCCCTTCTTTCAATTGGGGAAAATATCTCGACCAAAAAGCGGCAGAAAAGTTTCAGGATAAACTCGCCGACATGGGTTATAAATTTCAATTCGTCACCCTGGCAGGCTTTCATGCCCTCAACGCTAGTATGTTTGAATTGGCAAAAAACTATGCCGCACAAGGAATGGCGGCTTATGCAAGTTTTCAAAAATATGAATTTGATCTTGAAAACGAAGGCTATCAAGCTCTTAAACACCAAAGTTTTGTCGGAGCCGGATATTTTGATGAAGTTTTTATGACCATCACCGCCGGCCAAATGTCAACACATGCCATGAAAGGGTCAACGGAAGAAATGCAATTCAAACATAAAGAATGAATTCAGAAACTCCCCAGCTGCTTACGCCGCCAAGACTATAACGATTTTTTCACCACAGAGAAAAGACAGTGAGATCACTGAGAGGATCAGCGAGATAAGTTGAATCTGATTCATTATAAGGAAGTAGGGGTATAAGTCGTTTCCCAAAGCATTTGGTAAATATGCTGAAGCCCATCAGAAAAAATTCAGAATGGCACTCATAAAAGGGGCAACGCTCACTTATCTCGTTGCCCCTCTCTGAGGCTGTGAAAAAATAGAGATTCACGGCGCTTTTAATAATCTTTTTTTGCATCTTTCAAAAATCACCCCCTTCCAAAACGGCATGCGAGACGTTTCAGTCGGGGGTGTTTTTTGAAATCTACGAAAAAAACTCATCAAAACCGCCGGAATTCTAATTTTTTCACAGCCTCTCTGTGATCTCACTGCCTTTTCTCTGTGGTGAAAAAGATCCTGCAACTAATGTCTACCGGCTACCTATTCTGAATTCCTAATTCCAGTTTATGCAGCTTGCTGTTGAACCTGTTTAGGAACATTCTCCAATGAACTACGCAACTTTTTTGTCAATTCAAGGGAATTCATAAGTCCAATCTCATTGACTTGCGCATGCAAAGTTGGAATCTTACTCCTGATTTTTGTGGCTAGCTCTTGATTAGGATTCTTCGCGATATACTCTGCAATGCCATCATAAATGCCTTGCAACTCTCGAATAGCAGCAGAAATATTTTCCTGTATAATGGCTTCAGCCTCATCACGTTCATCAGTATAGGTTTTAAAGCGATCTGAACTGACTCTTGCAGTAACAGCCAGCGTTGCCAATCCAACAATGCCAGCGGCAATTGCAACAGGCTTAGTTTGCTCGCTAACTACGCCTTGGAAAAGCTGTTTCACGCTTTCTTTCCATCCTGTAGCAACCCCCCCCTGCACCTCTCCAGCATACGCAAGAAAGGCTGATAAGGCTGGGATGGTCACCAATGCTGCACACCCTGTTACCAGTGAAGAAGCATACGCTTTAACTGTGTGACCAAAGCCTAAACGATTTTTATTTGCATTCTCGATATATTGTCGCACATTTTCTGAAAAGACATTATCGGCGAATTCTTCATCACTAAATTGGGCCATTAATTTCGCGTTATATTCTTTATCTTCTTCATTTTGAGTTTCTCTAAATGTCATGTTATTAGAGCCAATGAATTCGACAACCTCTTTAATCGGATGAAGGATTTCAGTGATGTCCGTCGATGACAACTCTTCGATGCAACCCAAGCTTTTCTCAATTAAAGGAAGCTTAGTTCCCAACATTTTGACTTGACCCTGCATTTCTCCTAAGCTAATCGGATCGTTACAAGTACGTTTGTAGCGATTAACTAATTCCTCACCAACTCCTTTGTATGTGACTATCAATTCCTGCTTGATTTTTTCGCGGGATTCTTTAATCACTTCTAACATTTGCTCTTCCTTGCGTGTATAGCTTGTCATGACTTCTTTGGATACCCTTCGAGCCCCTTCGCGTAAAATATCATAAAGAGTAAAGACAGCCGCCGTTATAGGACGTACGCCAAGAATTTTACCTACAACGAAATCAGCCGCATAGGCACCAGCAAAGGCCGCGCCTACTTGTACGGCATTTGTAGGATCGATCTGCCTAATTTTATCAGAATAATAATACACACCCCCGATGGTCCCTGCAACAGGTGCAGCAAGGATTGTCCCGTGCACGGCAGCCCCCATTGCATGCTTTTTAATATAATGCCCCCATCCAAGGTGCGCATTCTGAATGTCTTTAAGGGCAAGGCTTGCAACTTTTGTTATAAATTGTTCAGGGTCAGGCTTAGTGCGATTTTTGGTGGCTAAAATCTGAATCAGGTTCTGTGCGGAAACTTTAAATGTTTCATTTAAATGTGATGGAGCTCGTAAATGCATGAATTAAATCCTGGTAAGTGATTAAGAGCTGTTTTTTAAAACAAGTGAGAGTAAAAAGCAATTACAAAATTTCCTTAATAAGATATGTGTTAGAGAGTGTTTCTCAAAAATCGATAGCCCCTTAATTTGTAAACACTCGCTTATATTAATAAACCTATTTCATTTTATGAGCAATCAGACAAAAGAACACGAGCGGCTTGAACAGCATCATCAAATGCAGGCAAATTGGAAATTGTGGGGTCCATACCTCAGCAATCGCTCCTGGGGAACTGTCCGTGAAGATTATAGTGAACTCGGCGATGCCTGGAATTATTTTCCCCACGATCATGCTCGAAGCCGCGTCTATCGGTGGAATGAAGATGGCTTAGGAGGAATTTCCGACCGCAACCAATATCTTTGCTTTTCCCCAACGTTTTGGAACGGTCGCGATTCGATATTAAAAGAGCGGTTTTTTGGCTTAACCAATCCAGAAGGTAATCATGGTGAGGACGTCAAAGAATATTATTTTTACGAAGACAATACGCCCACTCATAGTTATATGCGGATGCTGTATAAATATCCGCAAGAGGCCTTTCCTTATTTAAAACTTGTCGATGAAAATCGAAAGAGCGGCTTAGAAGATCCTGAATATGAACTTTTAGATACTGGCATCTTCGACAAAAGCCGTTATTTTGATATTTTCATAGAGTATGCAAAAGCTGATCAAGACGACCTTCTCATCAAAATAACAGCCTATAACCGAGGAGATCAGCCAGCGGATTTATGGATTCTCCCAACACTTTGGTTCCGCAATACATGGAGCTGGGGCTATCCTTCAGGACCAATGGAAGACACCTCAGAGATACCTTCAATCAAAAAAAAGCCTTTGGAAGAGCCTGGCGTCCTAGCTATCAATGCCCATCACCATCGAATGAACAACTATTTCTTATACGCAGAACAAGCAGACTCTTTCATTTTCACCAATAATGAAACAAATCATGAACGCCTTACCTCTCAACCAAACACCAGCCCTTTTGTCAAAGACGCTTTCCATCGCTACCTCATTCAAAAGGAAACCTCGGCAATTAACCCAAAAGAGGAAGGCACAAAAGCCGCCGCTGTCTATTTTAATCATCTCCTCCCAAATCAAGCATGGACCATTCGACTGCGCTTAACACACTCAACAATGCAGCATCCATTTGCAAAATTTGAAGAAATCTTCTCCGAACGATCCCATGAAGCTGATGCTTTCTATAATGCCATCCAAAATCCCCAAATCTCTGCAGAAGAGAATGCAATCCAACGACAAGCTTTTGCAGGAATGCTGTGGACAAAGCAACTTTATTATTACGATGTCGACCAGTGGCGCAAAGGAGATCCCTCCCCTCCCAATCAAAGAGCGGAACACACCCAACGCAATCGAGAATGGGGACATCTCGTGAATTTCGATGTCATTTCAATGCCAGATAAATGGGAATATCCCTGGTATGCCAGCTGGGATCTCGCTTTTCATTCCGTCTCGTTAGTCCTTGTTGATCCCGACTTCGCAAAACGCCAACTAGCGTTGATGACGCGCGAATGGTACCTCCATCCTAACGGCCAGCTTCCTGCTTATGAATGGAATTTTAACGATGCCAACCCGCCTGTTTTAGCGTGGGCAGCTTGGCGTGTTTATAAGATCGATGCCCGCATCAACGGAACCCTAGACAAAGAATTCTTAAGCGGCATTTTCCATAAGCTTCTTTTAAATTTCACTTGGTGGGTAAACCGCAAGGACACAACGGGACGGAATATTTTCCAAGGAGGATTCCTTGGTTTAGATAATATCAGCCTTTTTGATCGCAGTGCACCCCTGCTAACAGGAGGCCATATCTATCAATCAGATGCTACAGCATGGATGGCTTTCTATTGTATCGTCATGATGAAAATCGCGACGGAACTCGCTTTGGATCGCCCCGTCTATGAAGATATGGCGACGAAATTTTTTGAGCATTTCTTGCGAATTTCTTCAGCGATGGTCAACTGTGGCGGCAGAGGACACTCTCTATGGGATCCTGAAGACGGCTTTTTTTACGATGTTGTCGATCTTTCCAATGTGGATATTATCCATTTAAAAGTGCGCTCTTTGGTAGGACTTTTACCCTTGCTAGCTGTTGAAACACTACCTCAAGAATTCATGAACCTTCATCCCCTTTTTAAAGCCAGAGCCAAATGGTTTATCAATCGCTTTCCAGAATTTCATGAAAACTTTGCCTTTGAAAAAGAAGGGAGTTCTCATCTTCTGTCAATTTTGACCAAAGAACATTTAAAAAGTGTCTTGCGCTATATGCTCGACGAAAATGAATTTCTCTCTAAATATGGCATTCGCTCCCTTTCAAAATATCATCAAGAGCATCCCTACCGCCTGATGATTGGCGGCAACAACTATAACATCGCCTATGAACCCGGAGAATCTCAAAGCCGCTTATATGGCGGCAACTCCAATTGGCGCGGTCCTGTATGGTTTCCTTTAAATTTTTTGATCATCGAAGCTTTGCAAAAATTTCACTATTTTTATGGCGATACCCTAAAAGTAGAATGTCCCACAGGCTCAGGCAACTTAATGACTTTATGGGAAGTTGCCACAGACCTTTCACGTCGACTTATTAGCCTTTTTTTAGAGACTGAAGGAGGTAAAAAGCCTATCTTTGGAGAAATCCCTCAATATGCTAAAGACCCTTATTGGAAAAATGCACTTCTCTTTCACGAATACTTTCATGGAGATACGGGCAAAGGCCTTGGAGCCAGTCATCAGACTGGCTGGACAGGCCTAGTGGCGAAACTCATCCAACAATCAGGAAGACCCTCTTTTCGCAATTGGCATGAGGAATCGAAAAAATATAAAACAAAGTTTTGATAGTATAATCAATCCTTCATCCAACTTTCTCATCTTTTATCAAACTTCTTTATTCAATCTTAATTATCTTTCACTATAATTTTTTTAATTTTAATCATTAAATGATGGTAAAGATGACTATAGAAAAACTTCATAATCATGCACCCAAACAAGGAACTTCAGTCCTAAAAGCAAGTGTTCAACTAAAAAACTTACAGGGAAGATCCGTTCAATTGCTTTCAGAAAAAGAAAAACCATCTTTTTGGCATGAATTGAGTCTAAAAAAAGTATTAATCGTTGGACTTATTCTTACACCATTAGTGCTGCCGCCTCTTATTTTTGCAGCAACAGCACTCAGTGGAAAACTGTCTTCTAATCCTCAAAATACCGGTAATGATAATTCTACAACTGAAGTCCAGAAAATCCAAGAACCTATAGTCGAAGGATCCTCTATTCATGAAATCGTAACCCAACCTCCGATTGTTCCAGAACATATCCTTGACAAAATTCCTGTGAACTTAAAGGTAGATGATAATGTACCAAAAACAGAAATCGTTGAGCCAAAAACAGAAAACGACCAGATTTCAAATATCCCTCCCCAAGAGAAAAACGATGCCAATGTCGCTCCTACCAACATTTTCAGTGGATGGTCCTTTAATCTGTGGGGCAACTCGAAAGAAACAAAAGAGGCTAATTACGCTTTAGACGTGAAAGGTTATAAGAATAGAAGGAGGGATCGTGCTGATCAATCCTTTAACAAAGAGATCAGTCAGGAATCATCGACTAAAGTCATCAAAGATGAACCTGAAAACGAACGCAATAATACCAATTTATTAAAGCTACTGTTTTGTATTGGCGTTGTGGCCTATGCAAAGATTTTCAACGACTCGTGGTTAAATAAACCCGTCTATAAAAGAGACAGAGTACACAAAGTTTCCGACATGAATGAAAAAGCCATTCTTGATGATATACGCGAGAAATATGCTAAATTCACAGAAAAAAAGAGTTAACCCAATCCACCTAGGAACTTATACTCTTGCTTATCCTGTGAAATTTATTTTGTATACTTCGAAATAAGGTAGTCAGTAGCCAGTAGTTGCAGGATCTTTTTCACCACAGAGAAAAGACAGAGAGATCACAGAGACGGGCAACGAGATAAGTGAGCGTTGCCCCTTTTATCAGTGCCATTCTGGATTTTTTCTGATGGGCTTCAGCATATTTACCAAATGCTTTGGGAAACGATTTATACCCCTGCTTCCTTATAATGAATCAGATTCAACTTATCTCGATGACCTTCTCAGTGATCTCAGTGTCTTTTCTCTGTGGTAAAAAAGAAGAAGCAACATAGAAACCACTGACAACTTCAAGTTATTTTTTTGGATGTTGGTGGCGTAAGCAGCTGGGGAGCTACGACTACCTTATTCAGAATTTAATGCTGTCTTTGATGAATCTTAAAATAAATGGCTTTTGATTAGGTTTATTAAAAAAACCTTTTTTTGGAGGCCACCATGACATTCTGCGAAACAAATATCCATATTAGTCCAACCGGAACAGAAAGGACGACACAATGCTTTACCCCACCTACAACCCGCTATACAAGATCTCCATGTCAAGAAACGGCATGGAATACAAATTATTGCGGAACTTCAGCCTTTAGAATGCCGTCCTTTTACCACCGTCCCTCTTATACATACTACACCCCCCATATAAACTATAGACGTTATTCTCCAAACGCCGCATTCCCTCTTGCCGGTGGAATAGTCGCATGCCTAGGCCTTACACTATTAGCAGCTCTTTCAAAAGCCCCTATCTGTTCTTCCCAACTCGTTTGTGATTTTTGGGACACCTGTTATTGGGAACATTATTGCCTTTAGACATGATGGGGTATCCTATTCAGAATTCTGACTTCTGGCTTCTGAATTCCACTTATAGGCTGCCCCTATTCCGAATCCTGACTTCAGAATTTCTTCTTCTTAATTCCGCCTTCCAGCAAGAATCTGCAGGGCCTTCCACAGGAACGAGCCCATGAAAATCAAACTCCTTCATTGCGCTATGTCCATCGGGAAAGCACAGCATGTTTGCCTCAAGGTGATCTGAAAAATGATTCTTCTTATTGCCAAAAAAATTTTGCTCATTGAAGTAGGGACAAAAATGCCACCAACACCGATAGCCTTGGTTCAAGAGAAGCCGAATGATTTCTCCCGATGTCTCCTCTTGATTGTTTTCAACGAAAATAATAGGTTGAAGCCTTTGGATAGTCTGTGAAGCCCCCTCCAACACCAAGGACTCATAGCCTTCTACATCGATTTTTAGTAGCTCGCATCGAGGTAAATTCAGCCCATCCAGAGAAGTGCAAGGGACTCTTTCTCCATTTTTTTGATTCAGGAGACTGATAGATCCGTAATTAATCTGTGTTTCCGGCGGAATCACTGGAACAATGACCTCGCCTTTAGCTTTTCCAATAGCCTGTTGATGACATTCTACGATTTTTAAAGCGTTTAAAGCGACATTTGCGCAAAGCATCTGAAAAGAAAGCCTTTGTGGCTCAAAGGCGATGACTTTGCCTGAGGGTTTGACTTGTTCGGCAAAAAATAGCGTGTGTGTTCCAATGCTTGCGCCAACATCGACGACGACATCGCCCATTGTAATAAAATTTTCGAGCAATTCTAGTTCTTTCTCACACCATTCTCCGTAATGTTCGAGCGATTTGCCGATAATCGTATCATTGCAATTATAAAGCATCAGACCATGGCGGCATTGCTTCAATCTGATAAAGTCATTCTGAAGAATTAAATTTTTAGAGAATAGCATCATTCCGTTTTTTGAAGCAGACTCTCGACATGCTTATAAGTAGTGGAATTTAACATTCCTAAATGACCCGAAGGAACCTCGATGACTTGATCAGGAAGTTCTTTTGCCAAAGCGCATTCTTTCTTTCCCATGATGACATCATATTTGGCTGTCACATTAAATATGAGATGCGCTTTTCCTGCCGCCTTTGCCCAAGCTAACTCTATCGCATTGGAAGGCATGCCCAATGTAATGACTCTGCCAACCAAAGGATTGGATTCAGGCTGATATCCCTCATGGATCTTCAAATCTCCAAGCGTTTCCTTTTCTCTATCTTCGATAAAAGAGCATTCAGATGTAAAGGAGGTGTAAAGGGCCATATCGCCTCCAAGAGAATGCCCAACAAGATCAATGGCAGGACAACTTTGATTAAAGGTCTGTTGATAAAGCCTCTGGATGCATTCTATCTGTTCGTTAATACGCTTTCTATCTGTCTCGCTAGGACATGAAGATTCTTCTAGATCCATGACAAATACGGAAAAATGCGCCTTTTGAAGATGAAAGGCAAGCGGTGCGAGATCGGTCCACTTTCCCATACGACCATGAAGAAGAATTACCGGCGCGTGCCCTTGGTGCTCTTGCTTAATGGCATTCAAGCCATAATCGACAGGATTTTTCTGATAAAGAATTCGTCTCGATGCGGCCGTTATCGCAGGGATAAGATCCAGCATAATCGTTCCCAAAATGAGACCAATCGGTCGATAATTGGAACCTGCCGTCATTTCCACAATTCTTTTTATTGTGCTGAAATAAAGATCATAAACCCTTTCATTGAGCTTATGCATTTTTTCTGCCAGAAAACAACAAGACTCGCCCGCACAAGGCAAACTGACTCGAGAATATTTATCGTAAGAAAATGTTGAGAGATTCATTGCATCCATATCTATTTCCGCTCTATTGTTTAGCAAAATTTATAAAATTTTCTAAAAAAAATCTATTCTTTTTTGATCATCTAATGACAACTTATGTGATTCCTTGTCGATTTCTTTATCCTCTTGTAATAGAAAAATTTTAATAAATAATAAACAAAAGCTTTAGTTTATTTTTGATAATTGCGAAATCAAAAAAAGGTTGCATTTTTTTAAATTTACTTTTATAAATATTTCTTTTCTAACGCAATTCTCCATCAGATTAAAACAAGGATAGCAGCTAATGAACGGTGTCGGATCTTCAATAAATTCCCTTAAATGTCCTAATCAATCCCTCAATTCTCTCGAAAAAAATAAAAATAAACACCAGGAATTCCTCGATCCTTTTTTTAAAAAAATTTACCCTCCATTAACATTTGCAAAAAAAATAGAGTTCCCATCAATTTCAAAGGCTGCCAGTTCAATCAAGCAGGCAATGACAACTTGCTTTAATCGCGCTTTTGGTATGCATTCAAGCTGCCGGACTTTTCTTCCTCGAGATCCCGATTTAATCTTCAAACGTCTCGAAAATGGAGTCACATGTTACGTACGGCATAATAAAAATCCTTTTGAGAAAAAAGCCTGCATAAAACTCGTTATCCGCACAGGTTTTTTAAATGAAGCCCGCTTCGAAAAAGGCATGGCCCACATGATCGAACATATCGCTCAGGAGGAAACAACTCATTTTGCTGAAGATGAGATCCATCAATATTTCGACTCCATTGGAATGGTCTGGGGTGGAGATAATAATGCGTATACTAGCTCTAGAGAAACAGTCTATATACTTAATGTTCCATTAGATCAGCCTGAAGCCCTCGAAAAGGCATTATTCATTTTAAGCGAAACCGCTTCCCAGGCAACACTTTCCGATGCCACAATAGAAAAGGAACGGAAAGTTGTTATCGACGAACTTCGCTTAAGAAGCACCATTAAACAACGATATTTTGCTAAACTCTCCTCATTAGCTCTAGAAGGAACCCCTTATCCAAAATTATTCGACAAAGAATTCGAAATCAAAAATGTCTCCTCATTTACGCCAGAAGCTATTCGCAAGTTCTATAAACGCTGGTATCACCCAAAAAATATTGCCATCATTGCTGTCGGAGATTTTGACGCTAAGAAAATTACAGCAGATATTGAAAATTTCTTTGGAAAAATTCCCAGCTCAAAAAATCCATCCATTACCCATACTTCCTATCCAACCCCTCATAATGAGATGCGCTTTTTCTCCTTCTCCGATCCTGAATCCATTCTCACAGAAATTGGAATCTATCGCAGACTTCCCTATATTGAGAAAGAGATTCATGTGAACCTTCCTTTAGAAGATCTCAAACGGTTCATTACAAACAAGCTTTTTACCAAAATGTTGAATGAACGTCTGAGTGAAATTGTAGAATTACAAGATCCCTCTTTTATGCGTCCTCGTGCCTCTCAACAATCTTTTATTTCTTTAACACCTTTCTTCAATTTTATTGCCGTTGCAAAGGAGGGAGAGGCCGCTAAAGCTTTTAAACAACTCCTCATTGAGAAAAAAAGAATTCAACGATTTGGATTTTCAGAGACAGAATTTGAAAATGCAAAGAAAAACTTCATTAACGGATTAGAGCATTATGTTGAGGAAAAGAATATTATCTCTTCAAAATCGCTTGCAGACTTATATAAATGCAATTTTATCGATGATATCTCCATTCCTAATCCCGAAGAACATCTTAAAGCTCAAATTAAACTTGTTCCCCAGGTGACTTTAAAAGAAATAAACAAATGGGCTTCCTTAATTTTAAAAGATGACAACAGCATCTTCAGCACTATTATTCCTGAAAAGGAAGGTATCGAAAAAATCACTGAATCCGATATCAAACAAGTCATTGCTGAAGTGGAAAGCGAACCTGTAACACCTTATGTTCATAAAACTCTCAATCAACCATTGCTGCCTCAAGATCCTAATCCTGGGAAAATTGTCTCCACAAGCCGCCACGAAAAATCCGATGTTGTCGAATATACATTAGAAAATGGCCTTAGGGTTTTTGTAAAACCCACTTCTTATGAGAACGATCGCATCATGATTTACGGCTTTTCAGCCAGAGGAACTCGCAATGCTCCTTTGAAAGATCTAGCTTCCGCCAAATTTAGCGATCTCTTTTATGAAAAGTGCGGTCTGGGCGAATTCGACTTGGTTGATTTGAAAAAAACTCTCTCAGGGAAAAGTGTGACCTTTAGCACATCATTGGAAAACTATTTAACGACGATTCAAACAACAGCTGTCAAAAAAGACCTAGAAACTTCATTTCAGCTATTCCACTTGATGTTTATCAATCCAGGGTATAGCAAAAATGCTTTTGATAAGGCAATGCAAGAAGCTAAAGAATCACTAAGTAATCGTCTCAATAATCCGTTTATTGCTTTGGATGATGAAGTGATGGCCACTAATACTCAAAATCATCCCGAGTTCAAGCGATTGACCCTTGAGGATCTGAAAACCATTGATTTCGAAACTTCGAAGAATTTCCATCAAGAAAGTTTTGCCACACCATCAAACTTTAATATCTTTATTGTGGGCAATCTCGATCATCAAAATGTGAAGGGTCTTGTAGAGAAGTATATGGCAAGTCTACCCAAAAAAGACCAAACTCCTTTGAATTTTAAGTATTCACCTGTGCCATTCCCCCAAGGAATTGTTCATAAGAAGGTCTTTGCAGGAAGCCAATTGACATGCCGTTCATATGTGACATTTCCTGCACGCATTTCAGATGATTACTCCGAAAGAGTCCTTTCTGAATGCTGCTGCGATCTTATGCAAACAAGATTGTTTGAAGTTTTAAGAAGGCGCATGGGCAAAACTTATGCTCCTTTATGCTCATTCGATCCTTCACCTATTCCAAATCTTTTTCTTGATTCGCCCTCTCAGATATCAATCAATTTCACCTGCGATCCTGACCATTTAAAAGAAATCGAAGAAGCTCTTTTAAATGAAATTCGCCAACTACAAGAGGATGGAATAAGTGAAGTGGAGCTAAAAAACTACAGAACAGCTAAAGAGCAAATGATTCGCAAACATTTCAGCACAAATAAAGGATGGATAGAGACCCTCGCTTCGAGTTTGCTTTGGAACAGAAGTCCCGAACAATTCGGCGATTTCGAAGCCTGTCTGCAAACTTTAAATCTAGAAATGATAAAAAATCAGTTCAAGAAGCTCTTCCCGTTGGATAATTATAGCTTCATTACCCTCCATCCAAAAGAGGCAAAAGAGCAGAATTCAAAAGTCAGTCAGGACCAAAATTCAGAAATCAAAAACCAGAATGATGTTGGCGCATAAATGCCAATAGGGATAGGGACATTAGCGACCCAAGGGACTCAAGGGACAAAAGCAAAATTTGCACCAAAAGTCTGTTTTATGTATTGCTTATCATGTTCATAAGCTACAATGTATCAATAAGGAAGCTGTGATTCCTATGAAAAAACAAGTCTCACCAAAAATAGACATTCCGGTCCGGAAGATTAAAGAATTCTGCCGGAATAATCATATCCAAGCATTGGCTTTGTTTGGTTCCGTTTTAACGGAGCATTTTCGCAACACAAGTGATGTCGATGTTCTGGTGCAGTTTGAAGAACAGCATACTCCCGGATTGATCCGCATTTCAGAACTTGAATTGGAACTAGGTGAGATCTTTGGGAGACATGTCGATCTCCGCACACCAAAAGATTTAAGTCGTTACTTTCGCAACGAAGTGATAACAGGAGCGTATCACCTTTATGGAAAAGAGCGATTCCACTCGACTTAAGCACATGCTAGAAGCAGCTCGGACATGCCTCCAGTTTGGCGCTGGAAAAGAGCGAAGTGATTTTGAAATAGACCAAATGCTATCTTTTGCTGTCATCCGAGCATTGGAAATTTTTGGTGAAGCTGCTTCAAAGGTATCTAATCAGCTTCAAAAGAAACACTCGCAAATCCCCTGATGGGCAATTGTAGGTATGCGCAATAGACTAATTCACGCCTATTTTGATATCGACTATGATGTTGTTTGGGAAGCCGTTGCCAATGAAATTCCCGGAATTATTCCCGAACTAGAAAGACTTATCGCTCTGGAACAAAGAGAAAACCGTGAGACGTGATTAAAAGCTACAAGGAAGATCTCGTTAAGCGGTTACAGAATCCGAAGTGTGTTTCGGCCTACCTCAAACGCAACCATTGAAGAAACCTTTGAACAAAAGATCAAGGATATTCCAACTGGTTGTGTGCGACGTCGTAAAAGCACATGGAGGTATGTCTGCAGAAAAAGTTGAAGTGTTAATGTTTAGGTACTTCTTTGAAGAGATCTTATTACAATTAAAATAGAAATCAGATTGTTATGAGGATCTCTTTTGACACCTTTCTTCTGAAAGGTTGAAGCAAGCAACTTTTCTGTAATTGTGTCTTACTACACTATAATTAGCTGATGTTGAATAAAATTGAATGAATATCTAGTGCGTGATGGATATAGCGGCAGCCGGATTTGAACCGACGACACGCGGATTATGATTCCGCTGCTCTACCAGCTGAGCTATACCGCCACATGAAAAAATAGCGGGGGAAGGATTCGAACCTCCGACCTTTGGGTTATGAGCCCAACGAGCTAACCCCTGCTCCACCCCGCGTCATTGATTCCTTATTTAATCGTAAGGAAGTGAACATCTTATCAAAGGTGTGCTTTTCCAGCAATAAGAAAGCATATAAAAAATAAAAAATTCTTAAAGTCTTAAAATTCAATCTCATCTGAGAAAATTTAATTTTATCCGGTAGTGAAGATTGAGAATGAACCATCTTTATTGTTTATTAATAATTTTATTATATCATTTATTACAAATTAGGAGAAATTTATGAGAATAAGTGGATTTCATATTCATATTGATAACAGTCATAGCGAAAGATATAGAACGATTGTCGCCAATAGAGCCAATGCTAAGAAAATGTATTATTCACTTCCACGAAAGCTTCTGAATAATCCAGAGCTTGCAAAAACATTGATTCTCAAAAATGTCTATACGTATGAATGTCTCGATTGGCGCCTGCAACACAATAGAGAAATTGTGAAGTTAGCCGCAGCCATTGGAGGCGTTGCAATGCTCAAAATATTTCCAGCACACTTAGCAAGTGATAGGAGCATTGTGAAGTTGGCTATTCACTCTACAACAAATTTATACCTATAACAATAGATAACCACCGAAAAATTGAATTTTAGAAACGGTCTTTGGGTAGAGGCAGAGAGACTGGGGCACGGGCAAAGACCAATGTCATCAACTTAAGCATGCTTCGAATCGCGTTTATAGTCCGAAGGACTAAGAGCAGTTCGAAATAGGCTTAAGTTGATGACATTGAGCACTGGCAAGGAAATGAGTTATACAAGAGGTCTATTATAGGTCGCAAGCTGAGCTTTAAGTAAAGTGCTGGTTTTTTTTGTGGCTCCATGTACATCGCCAGCCAAGCGCAACCCATTTTCACCAAGGTTCTTACGATGAGAAGAATCATTGAAAAGCTCTAGGATTGTTTGAGGAAGCTCTTCCATTGTAACTTGCAAACCAGCATTATATTCCTTCACAAGTTCGACAAGATCTGGTTGACTTGACATGCAAGGACCAAATAAAACCGGTACACCATACCAAGAAGGCTCAAGGATATTATGTCCACCAACCCTCTGCAAATAGCTGCCCGCCACAAGCGCGACATCAGCAAGCTGATAGCATTTGCGCAACAAGCCCATGGCATCGATTAAAATAACTGGAACATCCTTGTTTCCTCCTCTTCCTTTTTGACTGAGACGCCTAAATTTGATATTGCTTTTTTGCAAAATCCCTGCAACTTCATTAAATCGCTCTGGATGCCGTGGGACGAGAATAACTTTAAGGCGAGGAATTTTCGGCCAAATAGAGGAAAATACTTTGAGGAGCTGCATTTCTTCAGGATGATGTGATGATCCCACAACGAGGACTGGATCGCTTTGATTAATTCCTAGTTCATGCCGCCATGCCTCCAATTGTGTTGCAGGCAGTCTACTGTAATCCCCATCAAACTTCATGTTTCCAGTAATGGCAATTTTTTCCGGAGGAACTCCCAAGGACTCAAAACGCTGTCGATATAAATGGCTTTGCACGCAATAGAGATCTATGCAAGAAAATAGAGCTTTGGAAAAGATGGGGATTTTCGAAAAGCGCTCTAGAGAACGTTCCGAGATTTTTCCATTGACAAGTGCAACTACCGCGCCAGCTTTCTTTGATGATCTTAAAAAATTATACCAAAATTCTGACTCGCAAAGAATCACCAGGTCCGGTTTCGTACGTTTGATAATCGGTTTTATAATCCACCCAAAATCATAAGGAAGATAGACATGATAATCCGCAGGAATAGTCCGGCAAGCTTCCACATAGCCAGTCTCGGTCACCGTCGAAAAGATGAGAATAGGATTGCGAAATTCGGCTTTTAAAATCTTCGCCAAGGCAGCTGCTGCTTTAGTTTCTCCCAAAGAAACGGCATGAATCCAAATCAGTGGACGCTCCCCTTTTTTGATGATAGGAAAGTTTCCTCCAAAACGATTGAGGAAGCTTTGGCGATATTTGTGCTTAAAAATCATCTGGTATAACAGCTTAGGAAAAGCCACTAAGCTAAACACAAATAAGCAAACTTCATAAATTAAAGACACAAGCATAAATCCGCCATTCACCAGAAAAAAAATAATTTTGATTAATAAGTAATTTAGCAAGATAGGCAAGATCGGCTTCTTCGGTAGGCTGAAGAAGCCGATCTTGCCTATCTTGCTAAAATTACTTGTATTTCGATTGTCGGCCCTTCACCTCAAACATGGGAGATTTAAGAAACTAAGTATATAACACTCAGCCCTTATCATCCATCAATTTAAACCCAACTTACTACCTATGAATGGGTCTGATTTGAATTATTTTCCTCTATGAGCTCGCAAAAATATAGCCCTCTTATTTTCAGAGCCGAGGGTGCAAACTTCTAGAGAGAAAATAATTTCGAATCCGACTGCCTTCATAGGTAGCAAGTTGGGTTTTAAGTCTTCATAGGTTAATCAACTTGATAAGTAATCACGCGCCACTCACCATCTTCTAAAAACAACGTCACCAGCTCATAAGCAGAAGGCTTATTTGTAAATTCTGTTTTGTAAAACATCACCATATAAGACCCTTGGGGTAAACCATGTGGATTCTTTGCCGTGCGCTGATCGAGAACCTGTCTTGATATAACGCGGCCTAATGGTTTACGCGTTTTGTTCAATAAAGCTATCCATTCATCCTCATGAATTGTCAATTTCATCAAAGCCGAAGCTTCTTCCCAGCTTTTGCCATAATTATTGTTATCGACTAAATCCAACCAACTTTTAGATGCAGCTGCAGCCTCCTTAAGGGAACTGTCAGCATCCTTTTGATTATTAGAATCATTAGATGAACCTTTAGAGACAATATCAGCGAATGAGGAACTGGGCAGTAATAAAAGCATCGACAAAACAAATGCTACTCCGCAGACCAAAGATTCAGCGTACATGGGAATCTCCTCATAGATTTTTTTTGTAAAGCAGTGCAAGATCTTAAAAAAAAATTTAGATCTTCTTTTATTTCAGTAAACATGCAAATTGCCTTTTTTGACAATAGCGTTGCTACACAGAATTGAATCGCTCCCTGCTGTCTGCCCTTACCCGTTTAAAACCCAACTTGCTACCTTCATAGGTAGCAAGTTGGATTTAAAACACTAAATAATGAAATAAGCTGCCATCAATGGAACATAGAAGAGCGCGAATAACGTGCTCACTAATACTGCAGTCGCTGCTTTTTCAGGGTGACTCTTTAAAAGCGAAGCCATAATGACCATATTAGCGGCCAAAGGGACAATGGCTATCAACATAAGAACGCTATAAATGCTTTCACTAAAAAATTCAAAAAGATAGACATCAATATAGATTAGCAGCAAGATGGCCACGGGCCAAACAATGAATTTCGCAAAAAAAGTCATTCCAATAAATTTGAAATCCAAACGAAAATCCGTCAGACCTGATAAAGCTAATCCAATAATCATCATGCCTAAAACGGTATAGGTTCCTTTAATATGCTGCATGAATTCGACAAAAACACCAGGAACTGGCATCTCCGAAATATTCAGAAGCAGCCCCAACGCCAATGCATATAAAGCCGGAAGCTTTATTAATTTGCGAACACTCTCAATAGCACTATGAGTTCCACGAGTGAAAATGTAAAAACCCAGAGTGTTTTCAAAAAAAGTAATCCCCAATAATGCCATGATATACAATCCCTCCCCTTGCTCATTAAAAATGAGAAGAGCCAAGGGGATGCCAAAATACCCGGTGTTGCCAGACCCGGCACTAAAAGCCACCAAACTTCTCGTGGAATCACTCCAAATTCTTTTAGAAAGGCTGAAAAAACCCAAACATAACATTGAACTGATCAAAAAAGTCACAATTGGCAAAAAAAGCACATTCGCACTGATTTGAATCTGCAAAACCCCATTAAAAATCACAATAGGATTGACCAAATAGAGCATTATCCGCGCTATCGTCTCTCGCTGTGCATCGAGAAGCTTTCCAGCCAAATAGCCCAATAAAATATTCAAATAAAGAGGAAGAATTTTGAGAAGAAATGCTGAAAAAAAGACCATAAAAATTGCTTCCCAAAGCATTTTTTTGGAATGAAAGATTATCAACTTTGAAATAAAATTGCAAAGTTTTTTTCTTACATCATTTTCCACTACAGGACTATTGATATGACGACCAAGTGCAAGGTCTTCTAAGAAGATGTTTACAAATAGGATTCTGTCGATTTTCGAGTTCTTTTGAGCTGATTTTAGACTAAAAAAACCTCTAATATTCAAAGGTTCCTTTCACAAAGTTCTTGTGGAAAATCATTTATCAGGCTACTTTTTTATAGTATGATTACCGATATGATTCATTATGATTCCAATGGCTTAACTCTTAAAGGCTATCTTGTTTATGCAGGAGATGTCGTTGCTAAGCGACCAGCCGTGTTGGTAGCGCATGCTTGGAAAGGTCAAGATGAGTTCGCCCGCCAGCAAGCACACGCCCTTGCAGAATTAGGCTATATCGGATTTGCCATCGATATGTTTGGCGAAGGAAAAACAGCGCAGAGTGATGAAGAAGCCAGCAAGCTTATGACGCCGCTTTTTTTGAATCGAGCCCTTCTTCGTGAACGTGTTAATGCTGCTGTAGAAGTTCTACAAAAGCACCCGATGGTCGATTCCTCAGCCATTGGAGCCATCGGCTTTTGTTTTGGAGGCTTAGCCGTCATTGAATTGCTGCGCAGCGGCGCTGATGTCAGCGGCGTCGTCAGCTTCCACGGAACTCTTGGATCTAAAATGGGCGAGAAAGTCGCCAAGAAAGAGCCAACAGCAGCAAATATTCAAGGATCTCTATTGATATTGCATGGATATAAAGATCCACTAGTAAGTGCCGAAGACTTAAGAGATGTTCAAGAAGAATTCTCACGTCATGGCATCGACTGGCAAATCAATATTTATGGGCAGGCTAAACATGCCTTCACCAATCCCGAAGCTCATAATGAAGAAGCAGGGCTTGTTTTCAACTCCCAGGCAGCCTTGCGCTCCTGGCAAGCCATGTGCAATTTTTTCGAAGAAATTTTTCCCTAAGAACCTGTTCAAAATCTTCGATCGGATGATTTGTTTGCTAAAATTCGTTATAAACTCACAAAAATTTTTCAGAATATTAAACAATATTGCGAAAAATTTTTGTGAGTTTATAACAGGTTTTGAACAGGTTCTAATGCATCAGCAAACCAGCGCTTTTTAGGAGAATCGCATGAAATACAAAGGAATTAGCGTTCTTATTTACGCATTTTTAGTTTTAATCGGAGGCATCCTCGGCTATGTCAAAGCACAAAGCGCAGTCTCTTTAATGACAGGCGTCTTGAGCTCCATGTTTTTATGCGCCAGTGCTTTCGGCATTTTAAAAGAAAGAACGATTGGATTTTTCTTTGCCTCTTTGTTAACTCTTGCCCTTGGCATTTTTTTCACCTATCGGCTGATTCAGACCCATAGCTTTATGCCAGCAGGAATGATGTGCATCCTCAGCCTAATTGTGCTTATCATTCTTTTCAGCCCAACCAAGACGAAAAGCATAGAACAATCCAATTAAAACCCACCTTGCTACCCATTAGCGGATCAGATTTGCATTCTTTTGCGGAGGCGCAAGCTTCTAGAGAGAAAATAATTTCGAATCTAATCGCCTGCATGGGTAGCAAGTTGGATCTAAACAAAGCCTTCCCGTTGTAGACCTTCGAGGAGAAACACAGATGGTTCAAAAACACCTAGTACCCAGACACATGAGTTTTTTGGGTACTAGATCATGAAATTCAGCGAGATATGTTTGCAATATTAAATCCGTTATTGCTAACATAGTCATCTTTTTTAGAGAGTATTATTACTTTGAAAACTTTCTCGCAATGTGGGCAAATCATTACCTAAACCCGCATATTTACATTCATGGCATTCAAAAAAAACAATCCAATATTCAGCCTTTTGGCAAATCGATGGGCAATCGGTTGCTGCAGTATTCTCGCTTTCCAACAGGTTCTTGAAGCCTCTTCAACCTATTGGCTTGTCAAACTCATGGCAAGCATTACTGCAGGAACTTATTTTCTTCATTTCCTCTTACTTTATCTCGCCTCCTTGGCCTTCCCATACATTCCTCTCTGCATCGCTTATATCCTTAAAATCACTTGGAAACAAGAGGCTCAACGCTCTTTTACAAACGCCTTTGTCACCGCCAACAAAGACAATATCACCGAATGGAGCAATAAAGGCCTAAAAGAACAAAAACTCTCCATTTTGACCTCAGAAGGTCCTAACACCATTCACGTCCTGATCGATTATATTTGGGACCTCTTTACTTATGTATTAAGTGTCTTTCTAAATATTCTAGCCCTCTCAATTGTTGTAGAGCCTCTCTTTGCCGTCGCTTATGGCATTAGCGTCTCATGCGTCATCGTCGTGATGAAATTGAAGCGGCGTACTCAGAGACAACTGACCCAAAAAGCATTGACAGCCCGTATCGATCTCTGCCAATCGCTGCTTGCGGCATGGGATAATGTCTTGTTGGGTAATGATTATAACTTTAAACTCTGGGATGAAAAAACATCCCAACGACTGAATAGATGCCTGCAACGAAATGTCGCACTCGAACGCTTCGATCAATTGTTGGCTATTTTTGTGACGCTCATGACCGCCGTTCCCTCTCTCATGGTCGTCGTTCATTTTATCTTAAAACATAAATTCGATCCTGTTGAACTTTCCTCTTTCGTCGTCGTCCTGCCATTGCTATTTATGATCCTATCCTATACACATCAAACTCTCTCTCTGGCTTTCAGATGGGCAATGCATCGCAGCAAATTGAACACTATTTACAAAGCCATCCAAGGCTCAAAAGAATCCCAAGAAGCCTTGGAAAGGAAAGTAAAATGGGGAAAGCTCATGCTTTCACGATCCGAAACTGCGCCAGATCATTCGATCTCGATGGCCTATCCTAAACCCATTTTCTCTCATAACGATTTGTTAAAACATGCTTCTGAATCAGGACGTCTCACCATCCGTGGCGACAATGGAAGCGGAAAATCGACAATTCTAATGCTGATTAAGGAAGCTTTAGCAAAACGCGCGTTTTTTCTCCCTACCCATAATCAACTCAGTTTCCTCTCCGAGACAAACAAATATTCCACGGGCGAATCCCTAAAAAATCGCCTCTTAGAAATCCTGGAAAAAGTCGATGCCGATGTGCTCCTTCTCGATGAGTGGGATGCCAATCTTGACAAAGAAAACCAGGAAAGACTCTCTTCATTGATCGACGAGCTATCCACAAAAAAATGCGTCATTGAAGTGCGTCACCGCTAAATTCTTCTATTCCACCTCCTGATTGCAACCTTATGATGAATCAGGGGTCTAATAATCAGAAGCCATTTTTTCATCCTATTTATTGCTTGACAACAAGCTATTCTCTTTACAAGATGAAAAATAAAAAAAATTTGAGAAGATTGTGGAATTCACGCACGCCCAACCCCCTCATATGAAATTGGCGAGCCCCCAAAAGGATCTTTTCTATTTTTTTTTAAAAGCCGGATTGCTCGCAATCCCTCTTTTCCTTACAGTCATTTCCTGGATGCGTTTGTGCTCACAAGCCTGCGCAGAAGGACATAGCTATCGGCTTTTTGGCTTCACATTCGAAGCTGTTGGCCTCCTTTTCTTTTCAACCATTATCCTTACGCACCTACTTTCCTATCGTTTCACCGTCTTATCGCTTTTGACAAATTGGATGCTTTGCGCAGCGCTAGGGGCCGAGGTTGTTTTCATCTACGTCCAAAAATATAAAATTGGCTCCTGGTGCCCTATATGCCTTTCTATTGCCGCTATATTGTTGATTGCAAATATAGCGGTTATCTGGAGCTTTTATAGTCGCTTTAAAAAAGACCTTCAACAAGGTGATGGAGAACAAACAATGAATACAATTTGCAAAGGGATGACTGGAATCATTTTTTTCATGATGGGGTTTGTTTCTGCCTTTACTGGTGTCGGCAAACTAAATCCTCTTCAAGCTGTCGAAAACAATGTAAAAGAAAGCCTGGCTTTTGGGAATCTATATAGCCCCATAGAAGTATATATCTTTACAGACTGGGCATGCCCTGCTTGCCGCGCTTTGGAAACGACGCTGGAATCAATTAGCACAGCCATCATGCCCAATGTAAAGCTTACCTTTGTTGATGATCCCGTCCATTCTGAAACATTAAACTATACTCCCTATAATCTTTCATTCATGATCAATAACAAATCCAATTATCTAAATTTGAGAAGCCAGCTGAGCAAACTCTCTGAAGATACAGAAAATCCTACCCAAGCCCAAATCCAAACCATCGCCGCAACGGAAAATATCAACTACAAGCAACTTAACTACGCCGATGTCGCTCTTGCCTCTAAATATTTTGATCACCTCGTCAAAAAGCTTGACGTCATCGGAACACCCACCCTTGTCGTCGTAAATACCAAAACCAGCAAAGCAAAAAAACTCGAAGGAAGCACTGAAATCACTCGTGCCAATGTGATGAAGGCGATCCAATCGCTCAATTCCGGGGGATAGAATTCCTCACCTAAAATTTGAAACCCAACTTGCTACCTATGAAGGCAGTCAGATTCGAAATTATTTTCTCTCTAGAAGCTCGCACCCCCGGCTCTGAAAATAAGAGGGTCATATTAGAAAATATGACCCTCTTATTTTTGCGA